>Ga0302325_10013634_pt1 | contig 17328 bp, 21 predicted proteins | sample Palsa_T0_2_FD_201948 | JGI IMG/M metagenome (GOLD analysis project Ga0302325, IMG submission 201948) | Peat permafrost microbial communities from Stordalen Mire near Abisko, Sweden - Palsa_T0_2 | ecosystem: Environmental > Terrestrial > Soil > Palsa > Peat permafrost | place: Sweden: Abisko... | reverse complement strand
CCCTTCCCTTTCTCACACCCTCTCACCCAGAACAGACGAGCGGCACCTCGGTCTGGAAAGAACGCGTCAACGGCCTCCTAAACAGCACGAAGATACCTATTCTCCAAAAACGGGATAATGTTACGAACAAGCCTCCTGCGAGGACGTCGGCACTACCGGCGACTGCGACACAGACCAGCAATCCTTCAAAGCCTACCTCCACCTCTCACGCTGAATGGCAGCAACCACCAAAATAGCCCTCTCGACCCTCGCAGCCTCCTCCTCCCTCCCGCTCCTGGCATCTTCCGCGAATGGCTGCTGCGCTGCAATAATGTGATGGTGGGTGATGGTACGACGTGGGGCGCATTAGACAGATCACAGTACAGAACTTATGATGGGGTTTTGGGGCTGGGACACAGCAAATGGATTGCGCGGAGCGTGGTGATACAGAGGCAATTGATAAGCCCAGGCGCCAGCCAGAGCCTATTTACGAACTCTTGGCTGGTGGAACGGGTAGGTGGTGTCGGGAATCGGCGGGCGGGGAGTAGTGGGAGCAGTAGTGATGGTGCGACGGTGTAGCGGTGTAGCGGTGGTAGCGCCTGCCACGGGAGCGGACAGGGCGGGAGCGGGGATTCTGACAGCGGCTTGGCTAGCGGCGGTGTTAGGGGGCGTGGGCTTTATGCTTACTGGTACTTAGGGAATAATAATTAATCTCCCCTTTCTTCTGCTCTCCTCCACCTTGCATGTTTCTATTCCTGTGAATGTGATTATCGCATCTGGCTGCAGGCGTTCGATGCATATGTGCATCTATGCCTAAATTACATTACCTCAATGCCTTTACAAATATAAACAGCCCGATCTAAGCCTCTTCACGGAAGGAGCCATGGAAACGGTGTATTGAGTTTCACAAGCTCAGCTGGGATAAAAAGTTATTGAAGAAGGGAAAGGAGCAAGGAGCCTCGGCCACGCATTGCATCTCGGAGATATCTTCCTTAATTAGGGATGCGGGGAGAACGACGAACTCGTACACGCGGCGACGGGCGCTGAAAGTGAGATCCTGGGGTATAATGTGGCTGATATGTGGGGTTCGCGCGTCCAGAACGTTCGGCATGCAAGGTACACAGGGCTGTTCCGGCGGCGGATCTCATAGGTGGAGGTCTACAGTCTACTTTGGTAGATTTGCATCCGCCTCCTGCAGTTCGTCACTTTTTTTTTTGTGTTTTGTTACACCGAACTCCAGGGCACTTGAAGGCGGCATAAATCAACCCATGAGCCAGTCCCGTGGTTCTTCATAATGATGACGGCTCGAGGTGGAGTGTTGATTTATGCCTCCCACGAGCTATTATTAGGTTTAGGGATTGGATAGGCGTGGTAGGCGTACTTTAAGCCGCGTGTGAGGCGCTGGTAATTTCACAGATTCTGCAGTCAAATGACCAAGTTATGCAATTATCCGTTTTTGATTCGATTTCGCAGCTTCTTATTCTGTATTTTCTGATGCGGTGAGCGGTCTAAGCTTACTTCGAGCCAGGTTTCTCTCCTCGGCATCTCTGAGGAGTCAGGACAATCGATTTTCTCGTTCGTCTGACTACGGTATACGATCCTGGTTCGTCTCCTGGTTCGTCCCATGCTTCAATACCCACGGACAGGCCAAGCCGCTACCCCGTTTCTTCCCCACAAACTGCAGAAAGACGGTACGCTAGATCCCGGAGCAAGATCTTGATTTCGGCTTCTTCCTTACTACCCTGCGAGGTGGAGGTGGAGGAAAGAACTGGGTTGCGGGGTGGAAATCACATGAAAGCCGAATAAGGTGATGGTGGTGGAATATATCCCGTTTCTGAGGGCGTGCTCCGGGCTTGCAGCGTTAATGCCCTAAACGCTTCCATAACCCCAATCTCGACGTCCGAGATAGGAGAGGAAAGGGGTCAGAAGAGTCACTTGCGCCTCGAAGTGAGAGGATGAGGGTAATGAGCCGAAATGCGGTGATCATCAGATGATTGATTGATTGATACCTGGAGAAAATCCTAGAATCCATGAGCTTGTTCACGCCGTGCCTCGTTCCATTTGGAGCAGGTCCAAGGTTACATGTGCTCTCCCATGCGCTGCCAACTCCTGATTCCAAAGTCTGCCACAGAGAAAAAGTATATAACCTCTGCTTTCCCTCCTCAACTCATCACCAATCCACAGCTTCAATCACAGCAACTCCAACACAAGCATCCACCCTCTACTCCAAATCACAAACTCCCACCTCATACCCAAAATGCAATTCTCAACCATCCTCGCCGCTCTCGCTCTCGCAGCCACCTCTGTCCTCTCCCAAGACTTGACCGGTCTCCCGGCCTGCGCCGCAACCTGCTTCACCGATAACTTCGCCAACAGCAGCTGTGCTTCCACCGATGTCGCCTGTCTCTGCGGTGACAGCACTTTCTTCAGCGATGTGGAAATCTGTGTTCTGACAACCTGTGATTCTGATGATACTACCAGTAAGTCTCTTTTCCGTGCTTTTGATTGTAAAGATTAGAGGACAGAGGCTCACGAAATGTAGCTACACTCACCTTTGCAGAAGCCCAGTGCGCTGCTGCCGGCGTTCCACTCTCGAAGAAGCGATCGGTGTTTGGACGGAAACACTAAATGCCCTTCCAGTCTTGCCCATATGAAAGCTGGAGGTGAGATGAGGAGACGTGGCGGGATGTTGTTTTGTAGAGGGGGGATGGGTTGGGGAGAATTGCATATAGTAATTCATTTCTGATGTTATGTTCCGCTGCCCATGCCTGCCATCTGCTCGTCGAGATCTATGAGAAACGTATCCCAGTCTATGCTGTTGAAGTCGGAGCCAACGGTAAAGAATTCTTCCCACATGTTATCTACTGCAAAGTCGCTTGATAGTTGAGGCTCGTCGCCGGGCGGTGGAGAGATGAGTGTTTGTTCTTGTGGAGTAGTTTGGGCCGTCGAGGCATAGGTGTCTGGCTTTGATGAGTAGTTCTCCGTATTTGTTGCAGTATGTTGAGTTTTTCTCATCTGCCTGTCGGTTTTCGTGAATGTGCCGTTGGCGAACGGAAAATTTGGAGAAACTTCGTGCCGGGCTTCCATGAAATCCGTGATAACTTCCACTTGCCGCTTCTCTTTCCCATTCTTCCTCCCCAACAGCGCCCTCAGGTTCAACACCGCCTTTTGAAAAGCCCTCAACATCACCCTCCCATTCGACTCTTCCCCATCACTCTCATCAGGTTCCATCTTAGCACCTAATTCCTCCTCCAACACCCTGCAAGCCCTCAGCACATCTTGTTTCCCCTGTTCAACCCGAATCTCATTCGAATTAAAACACACATCCATAGCCAAAATGACTGCCGCCATGAAGAAATGGGCCAGAAGAAAATAAGTGAAGCTCCCCAAACTTTCGTTGCCCACGACGAGGTTTCGGACTTCGAGTACGGTCTTAGCGGATTGTATACATTGCATGCGAGAGTATGCGAATTTCGGCTGCGTGCTGCCCCGGATTAGGAAGCGGCGGTGGAGACGAGCGAGATTGGTGTGCAGGATGAAGTTTATGAGGTAGCGTTGGGGTTTTAGGTACGGTTTATTTTTCAGAAGTAAACTGTATTCCATGGGATCCATTCTATTCGTCAATTGGAAAAACGGTGGTAGCGACTTTAGTAGTTCTTGGTATTTTCGGTCAAGGAGAAGGACTTTGTTGTACATCTCATCGCTGTTGTCGATGTCTGGTGAGGTACAGAACGTGGGAGTCAGGAGGTCAGCTACTTCTCGAGAGAGGGTGGCGACTTGGAGTCGCCAGAGGAAGTAGGTGATGGTTGTTGGTGTGCTGAGAGGCTTGCTATAAGCTGCTTCTGTGATGTGCGTGATTCCTGTGGGAATGTCGCAATCCTCGGCGTTGCTCGGGTGGAATGTCTCGATTTGGCTTGGATGAAGCATGTATGTGCCTTCATGTGGGCCGCCCACATTTGAACGAAGCCTGTGATTATCAGTACACAGGACGTGATGATTCTAGTACGGAAGCCAGTGTCAAACCAGTCTGAAGCTACCATGTGCCACCAAACTCTTCGTTTGAGTTCGACATCAACCATATCAGCACCGTTCTTTCGTCTCTCTTCCCGGAAATGATAGGAATCCAGTCGATGGATTCTCATCGTTCTAGCCATCTGAAGACCAGATATTGCAAGTATCCCAAAACTTCCAGAGAAGCCCTCGATTTGAGTGCACAAATGCGCCAGAGTCATCAGTGCAATTAATGCTTGTGTTGAAGGTGGAATAGGTGGCTTGGTGAGGAGGAACACTGCTTGCTTGTGCCATAATTCTGCAAGTGCGAGTGGTGATGTACGCGCTGGGGCGGGAAATTCAAGTTTGAGGTTCGACGTTGAGACATAGGCACTTCCTGCGAAGATTCCAAGGAAGAATGCGAGTTGGGCGGCGGACGGGATACGCTGGACATCTAGGTCGTCATACATTTCTTTAAGCAGCCGCCATGTAGTGGGAACGTGCAAGTTGCGATACATGGCATCAAAGGTTTTAATGAAATGCTTGAGTAGGAGTATGGCGTCGCTGCGAGTTGGAAATTGGTGAAGGATGGTGGTCAAGTTGAGTGTTTCTGGTAGGATTTGCTGGCCTGTCACTTTAGGCACCTGAATGCACGGTGAGCTTTGTAAATTAACATAATTGTAGAGTAAAGACAGACTGAGATAGGTTTTGAAACTCTTGCCTGAGGGTCGGTCAGTAGATCTTCAAGCCATTCTGATGTCCTCTGTTGCTCTTCGTCTTGGTGAATGCTTCTAGCAGAAGTCGAGATCTTCTGAAAAAGTTCTAACTCATCAGCTCCGAAAATGGCTGCTTCAAGACGTCGCACCCTCACATGGAGAGCAGAACAATCTCTGTATGACTATTAGCTAGGAATACCGAGATGTGAGAAAGGGGCAGCGAGTCAAGTACCTCTCGCAAGGATGCGAAACATTGATTCCAGGACCTGCAGTCTGAAAAGGTGGTTGCGATGGCTGCCTATGATCTAAAGTCTACTATCAACCTCACGGACATAGGCGTAACCAGTATGAGAAACAACTACTCCTCACCGGAGAGATATACACAGTCAAAGTTCCGCGAGGAACAGTTGAAGCACGGCCGACCTCGATCACACTTGAGCTTCCTCGTCCGGCACGATTGACATGACACTGGCTGTTGGAAGGGCGACCTTTCATGCCCCGAGGCCAAGGAGGGAGATCTCTTCATTGTATCCTTTGAAGTACCATGGAAGCTCAGTACTTTGGCAGCATCGACAGCGTGAAGAATCACGCCCAATAAGGATTAAATGGTATCCACGAAATTATTTAGTCCCTATGGCGATGCATTGGTTCGCACCAGTGGGCCAGAGCGAAAAAACACAACAAATGATTCTTTACCTGTAAGGCACGATAGTTCTCTCAGTTGAAAATCAAGACGAGCTCCAAATTTCGAAGGAGGATGGAGGACGTGACGGGCCACCATGGAAGGAAGGGTGCCTTTTAGTGGATCTCCGCGGATGTCCGATTGGGTGACTGCCCCTGAACTGCGGGGCTTTGTAGTGTCGCACCGCCCCCTATCCCTGGGCTTAAAACTTGACAGTACTTTAACACTTCAAAGTATCCAAACAACAAGAAATTTAATACTGAAAATTGATCCCTATCCAAAATAATATAGCATCAGAAGTTTTACCAGACTCGTCGTAAGCGACACGATATTTCAGACGGTGGTGAAAAATGAAGTGTTTGGAGGAGATTCGGAGCCTCGATGATCAGGAAGGGACAGTACAATCGAATGAGTAGACAGTGTACAAAAGTTGAAGACGTGTGAAGAATTACATAGGATTCCTGATTAAACATTTCAATGCAAGTTCAGATCATGATGAAGGCTTGGAGCGGACCTGGTTTCGGAGCCCAGTATGGGTGCTGCCGCGGAGGGCAGCGGAAGGCCCTTACCTCCCTCCATGGTCTATCATCCTCATATATATCCAGAAAGCATGCACGAATGATCAAATATGAATATAAACTCTCATAATCCCCCTTCTCTGGCATTTTCAGCAGATTTGCAAGTTGTATCCCTCTGATATGATGGCAGGCCAAACTGAAAAAACGACAACGACAGCGGACTCCAGTCTCGAGAAGAGAGTCGAGAAAAATATTTCTGATGTAATAACAGAACTAAAATCAAACACCGATGAGCTCCCAGATGTTCCGGAAGGAGGCACAAAAGCATACTTAGCTATCCTCGGCGCCTTCACAGGGATGTTCGTCTCATTCGGCTGGGTGAACTGCATCGCACTTTTCCAAGCAGAATATGAAATCAATCAATTGAAAGACTACACTACTTCGGAGGTCTCCTGGATTACCTCAACAGAGTGTAGGTTTATCCTTCGCATTGTGCAAAACGAGTTGCTAACCCATTACAGTTTTCTGCATGCTCTTCGTTTCCCCACTCAGCGGCCGACTCTTTGACCAGTATGGACCACGCCTCCCCATCGCAATCGGAACTTTCATGCATGTCTTTGGCCTCATGATGGCAAGCCTCTCTAGCAAATACTATCAGTTTGTTTTAAGTCAATCAGTATGCTCTGGAATCGGAGCTTCCCTGATATTCGCGCCAGCGATGACAGCAGTAACTACCCACATCTCTCCCCATCTAATGCTCCTGGCTGACTCCATATCTGCAGCCGATGACATACTTCCGGAAACGACGAGCAATTGCAGGAGGTTTAGCGATAGCAGGCTCGTCGTTAGGAGGTGTCATATTCCCAATCATGGTCGTCCACCTGCTTCCCAAAGTCGGTTTCGGCTGGACAATGAGAATCTGCGCCTTTCTCATCCTCGGCCTACTCATCATCACAAATTTGACGGTCTCCTCGCATCTACAACACACTGTAAAGCCGTTCAAATTAAGCCAATACTTAGGGCCGCTGCAGGAAACCAACTTCATTCTGATGTGCCTTGGAAGCTTCTTCTTGTACTGCAAGTCCTGTTCATTCCGTGGAAACTTGCAAGGAAGCTAATTTCTGAATAGGGGGAATGTTTATACCATTGAACTACATCGTTACCTCAGCCATTCATGACGGGATGTCTGTGGCCATGGCATTTAATCTGATTCCCATCCTCAATGGCGCCAGGTAAGTGCTTCACTTCCCGAACCTCCCGTTTTAGTCACAAATGAGGAGCACTAAGTGGTCACAGTTTCATCGGCAGAACCGTACCCAACATTCTCGCAGACAAATACGGTCAATTCAACGTCATTTCCCTCATGATTCTCTTCTCCGCCATCATCGTCCTAGGGCTTTGGCTCCCAGGACACAGCCACGCCGCAATAATCACCTTCGCTGCTCTCTTCGGTATTGGCTCTGGCGCGTGTATTGGTCTTGGTCCAGTGCTTATTATGAGTATTTCTCCAATGAGTGAGGTGGGATATCGGATGGGTACTGTGATGGCCATTGCAGGTCTCGGTACCCTGACTAGCCCACCCATTGGAGGTGCTATTGTCGCCAAGAATGGAGGGAGCTATGAGTATGCATGCGTGTTTAGCGGTGAGAGCTATTTTGTGGCCTTGGCTGGGATTCTGGTTCTTCGGGGTCGTATTGCAGGATGGAAAGTTGCGAATATAGTGTAAACTGTATGAGCACTTGTGGGACGATGAGTGTTGAGAACTGGATGGAAAGTTGAGCGGTCTGACGGAAAGTTGGTAGGCTGGGAAGCTTGTGAAATAGTTGTGTCGTTCCAGAGTTTAGGCCGAGGATGTACCTATGGTAAGGAGAAAACTCTCCCAGCAGTTTAAATAGAAGGGTGACTTTGAACACGGCATGTGGTACTATTTCTCAATCGACCGTCTATAAGGAAACAATGCTCAAACAACAAAGAGAATGGCCTCGCCACCATTCTTTCCACGTAAGCCGACATGCTAAATGCGTTAACAAACCCAAGAGCAACATCGTCAGCAGAGCGCTCACCCATGTTCAATTGGAGGGGAATTCAAGACAGCACACAAAAATCTGAATGAAGTGAACGATTCAGATGCATTCAAGTGACCGAACGGACCCGGTGAAATACAATGAGTGTTTCGCTATTACATTTTGCCTCCCACAATCTGCTTCGTAAGGCCGTCACGTCGTGTTACATGCAAAATATAAATATATACCCTCATACATGATTATGTTCATCTGTCTTCTTCCGACTCCAAGAAAGCTTGTCCCACCACGAAACTTCACTCGTGATTCCTTTTTCCGTCGATACCACAGGTGTGAGTTGCGCCGTTTTCTTCGCGCCCATCGAGTTGGCAGAATCACCTTCACTAGCCTCACTGACCTCAAGGATATCGGCATCAGATTGCCTTCGCTGTGGGAGAGCCTTCCCAGCCGAAGAATTTGCTCTCACTGTTCGTAGAGTTGTTACTGATGCTATTGATTCGTGCCGTCCCTGAAAGTCAGAAGGTCTTCGGCCATGACTGGGCTCCGACACGGAAGACCTTCTGCGACTTCTCAAGGGTTCTAACACTGTTAGGGATTGATTGGACAACTTGGCTTGGACATTTACCTTCGCTGCTCAAGCTCGCATCATCATCATCTTTTGGCTTCCAAAAGTGTCTCCGCATCCAATTCATCAAGTCGCCCCATTTCCCTCTCCAGAAGTGCATGCCAGACGTTGTGTTCATAGAACCAACTATGAATCATAGAGTCAGCGTTCACGTTTCAGGAGTTATCTGATGTGAATTACGGGGAAGGACAGTTGCGTGGACGAGTTCAACACGTTGAAAACAAAAAAAATCGAAGCAGAGCAATTACTTACTCAATAGGAAAAATGGAATGCAAACGGTGGCCATGGTTATGCCGAAGGATTTGAAAAAGTGGTCAGATGGCATATCCGTCATTCCAAATACGGACTTGGTTTCTACGTTAGCAATACACTCATGTGTAACAACTTCTGATTGCTAAAAGCGAAGAAAACTGACCGTTACGAAAGTTAAAGGTAGGAAGAAGATGCTGACCTATTACTTGTATTAGCGATCTAAAAAGACGCGGATCACCCGCCGGGGAGGGGGGGAGGACATACCAGTGTCAACAGTTTGATGTTATGTCCTTGAAGGATGGTAACCTCCGAGAGCTCCACACTCTTCCTACTCTCGAGGACGCTCGTGCCATTGAATAGTTGGTCCCGAAGGGTGCGAATCTCTTTTCTTCGCTCAGTCATTTCTTCCCACAAATTGTCCAATTCTGTGATTATCCTTTCGAAACTTTTCTTCAGTTTGACCATCCGTTCTTTCCAGTGGACATTGCGACTCGCTTTTTCGTCTATCATGGGCCAGAGAGTCCTGTGCTTTCCCTCCCAGACATCCTCCTTGAAAGTCTTCTTGTACGAATCGATTATTGCTTTGATGCCATCTCTCATAACACCTAGGGTTTGGTAGCCCCAAAAGTATCGCCGAGAATATGTGAAGTACTTGTCCTCGAAAAGAAGTTTGTCTCTCAATTCTCCATCGAACATCAACTCGGACGGAGGAATCACAAGTTTGGAGATCTTCTGGTATAAGTGACTGAATCTCTTCTCGGCGTCTTGAAATTCGGCGAGGAGAGTGTGCAAGAAAGCTTCAGGCCCATTCACGTAATGCTTTGTCGAATCATGAACCTCCATGCTGTGTAGATCATCTGGGTAGCATTGGATGTTGATCACATGCCACTATCAATTCTTTAGTCGGCATGATCGGCAAATGGCCTGGAAGTTGGGAATTTAGGGCGAGATACATACCGGTGCCCACGGATCAAAAACGTGGCCGTGTTCCGTGTGATCCTTTCTCGCCTTCCTGGTGTTGTTCCGAAGTCTCTTCACGGGCTCCCCGGACAATGATAAGGCCACGATGGAACAACATCTTGTTATCGGAATATGGTCATCCGGTCGATTTTGCAGCTTCTCTGCAGTGTCTGATTTTTGCCATGGCATGGGCTGGATGCCTTCCTCGACTATGGTGAAGTAGTCAAATTTGAATATGAAGGATTGTTGAACTCGCTTTTCGTGGGAAAAATTGCGGTCTAGGCAATAGGCCTGCCACCGAATGTCAGAATTGATAGCATTATTGAGTTCAGTATTGACAACGTACGTGAGAAGTATCCTCTTTCACTAAACATTCGAAAAGCTCATCCATGTCGAAGTGTTCATTCATCGTAAGGTGCAAGGCACCGAAGATGATTGGAGATGGTTCACGCACAATTGTTATCCTTCCAACTATAGGTTGTTGACTACTGGGGTCCGAATTCACATTCTGTTAATAGAATTAGTCCGTTCCCAGTGAATATCAGTCGGAGCATCTCTTCTTACCTGGATAGCTTGCCATATTGCAGAATCAATCTTGCTCCCCTTTTCAACGACCTGACTCCGCGACAAGGGTGCTCCATCCCTACCCACGTCGAACACAGAGTAATGTGAGTTATGCCACAGCTCATCCGCAGGGTATTCCTTGAACAATGTTGGGTCTAGAAGCCTTCCATTCTCGACTACTGTTTCCAGCAGGATCTTCCCGTATTTCTTGAACTCGTATGTTTTCAAATGCTGTCTCAAATTTTCGTGGTCGAAGGTGTAGGAGGGTAGAGGCTTCTGTACATAGAACTCTTCTTCGATGTCGGAGTCCTCACTCTCGCCAGTTATCACAGAGCTGCCCAATGTGACGGACTTGCCATCTGCACCTTTTGGACGTTCAACTTTCGTGATCCAATCTGCAGACGGTTTTTCTTCAGTATCGCGAGTCGACCGTCGCCGTCTCTTCGCAGACTTCGTGCTGGACGCTCCCGGAAGACCCGAGGCTGAGCTACTGACAGACAGCTGTGCCAGCGCCTCGTGGACTTCGAGGAGGGTTTGCGAGTAGGCTTGTTGGATGTCTGCGAGCTTCTTGAGTAGCTCTTCAACGTTTGGTCTTGCTGCCATAGCCATCCAAAGTCGTACAATCAAGTGATACCACACGAGGAAGGAAGGACAAGCATTCCCCCTGAGAAAGGCGGATCGCAGATGGGGATGACACCTACTTTTATTTAGAATCAGCCGCAGGGCTCGGGGCGTTCCCCAAATCGATCATGCACAGCAGAGCTCGCCCCCAACCTCCTTGGCAAGGCAAGGCTGGCGCCTATCTGAGGCGGATTTCCTATATTACTGGGCATCAGAGGCCCTATGATGTGTCACAAAGTAGCACGATCTTGCTGGCTGGCACATGCTGCGAAATTGGACTGCGAGAACGAGGCTGTTCTGTGCTTCTTTTTTCCGTCGGTGAGGGGATGTGTGGAGTTGGCAGGCGAGGACAGACCCTGAATCTACAAGGCGGGGTAGAATGCAGGAGGCTGGTCACGTGATCCCATATCCTTCTCTTCCCCCTTTTCTAGACCGTGCGCTGAGAATGTCCAGAAGTTTTCAATTCTTGATCAAGGAAAGTCTCAGTATATAGCTGCCTCTGAGCTTGATCAATTTTATGGCAGTAACAACTTGGAGCTGAGACTATTGAAGTGATGTTTTTATTTACAACGTATCAGGTAAAAAGAAATGTTCTGCTTTGAAAACCTAGTATTCTTCTGATTCTCGTATAATGTTTCTTTCTGGTAATGAGTTATAACGTTGAAGAGGATGGATCATTTCATCTTCCCTTCAGTTTGTCTTCTTCTAACATGCCCTTTCACATCTTGCAATCCTCGGATTCCCGTCACCATCTAAAGATACCATCTTCGGATTCCCAGTCTTCAAGTATCGTTCTGTTTCTTCTTTGAATCTGCCTCCTTCGAAAACCTAGCGAGAATATCCATTCCGTCAGAGCAGTCCACGTCCAACAGTTCGGACATTCTTCACACCTTTCATGCCAGCAGAACAGGCAGTCTCTGCCACTGTGGGGATTCGCCCCATCGCACTGATAGATGTTAGCATATACCTATCTCTTATCTTGGAAGGAACAAAGTCACCTCGCAACAACTCCAAGGACTCCAAGGCCCGCAGTTCATGGCTCCAAATTCCTCTGTTCCCCGTACTTTAATGACTTCGGATCGCTACTTATGCTAGCGACCGTTTATTTTGATCTCGTTATCAAAATGAAAGATGTTTATTGATGACAAAATGAGGAGATTTATGTCTCCAAAAGAAGGGGATGGTAGAGCCAAAAATGATCTGTACAAGATGACGAGAAGTGTCCAGTCACGAGACTATCCACAGCACTTCGTTCCATTTCTGAGTCCAACGGAACATTCGATAAAGATCTAGCCTGTTCTGAGCCTTGACCACTTTCCCCCGACGGTATTCACTCCAAACGCTGAATACTTTCACTGTCTATTCCCAACCCTTTGAGCCAGGCCTTAGCTTTCCACGCCTCGCAACCAACTTCCCACCCAGCGAACGAGTCTCGCTCGAACATCATGACAATCCCAACATTTGTAGTGTAAACATCTCGTGCACATTCTCGAATCTTCGTGATTCAACTTTTCACACTGTCTTAAATTAGTATACCTTCATTGAGACCCTGAGTTCGGGTAGTTACACGACAGCAATTCCAGGATCCACTCATGACGTCTCGAAAGGGGGGGTATTCCAAGGAATATGGCTTCAGGCGGATTGAAGCAAGATATTATTGTGCTCAGCACAGTTCCGAATTATTGAGATCCAATAATCTAGTTGTGGTGTCAATATGCGAGTAGGCAGACTGGTGAAGGAAGAGTGTTGAAGACTTGAAGTGTGGTCGTATAATATTTGTGGCTGCAACGGCCACTTTATAATCACTAACAAATTCCAAAAGAACATCAGCTGTCGAATTCAAAGTTAATCACAATTGTAGGTTGACTCCAGAGCAAACATTCAAGCTAAGGTTTCTGAAAGCTGGCTGCGTCATTAATTACTAACCCACGAAACTCCTGTCCGCTATGCTTCCCGACATACATAAAACTGATATGTACATTCATACCAAAAAACTAAGAAATAGCCAACGGTCCAGGACATTTCGAACGCCAGAGATCATGCAATGGCGCATGTTTGGACAAATATCTGGTCAAGTAATCTATTCGACGCCATTGATAGCTGCATGTACCCGAGATCCTGGTAGCTGCAACTCCCCGAAATCGAGATCTCAACTACAGGGAGATCGAGATCTATCACATGGAAACTCTCGTTGGAAATCTGGTTCCTAGTTTTCTTAATTAAGCTCATCTTGATTTCAGGAGCGATCAAGAATCTGATACTTACCCTTGATGTGACCTCCGTATTTGGAACATTGACCAGTAGGACACTTCTTTCGCAGCTTTGATCGCTCTCTTGAGCATTTTCGACACCAGGTCCTGTTGGCTGGATTTTGGCATTGGCACCTATCCCAACAGCAAACCCATGGATCTCCAGGACCTGGTATGTCCCGTTCTGTTACAGCTGGTGAGGAGATTGTGGATGATGTGGATGCCTTCCTCGTAAACTGCTTTGAGGTTTTGTTGTTTACTGTCGAATTATTGAGAACTGGATGTTGTTGTTGGATGTAGTTCGGGGTTTCGCATCCACTTGCAGGAGGTTGACGGGAAGCTTGGTGGTGTTGTTTTGTCTGCTTAGAATTTTTGTTGCCCATGGTGGGATGTTGAAGAGGGACAAAGTGGTTTTGTTTGCGTTTGAAAAAGTGCTCGAAGAAAAGTTGATGAGCATGGAAATTGCGTAGGGTTCGAAGTTTATGTTTTGGTAACTATGGGTCGAACAAATTGATCAAACATTTGTACTGTATCTTGGTTTGTGGGCGCGCAAAGCGCAGGCTGCGTTAACAAATTTCTACCAGGGAGTCCAGTTTGTCGTGAATAATTTGCTTCAACACGATACTTCCGTCTGAAAGCTTTGAATCACCTTTCAAGATCTTCTGGGGAAGCCTCTTGGGGGACATTTGGGGAAATTGACAGCCCATTTTGTATTTCCACAGTTCAAGCAGGTTTTATCATCTGCTGAATTGAAGGTGCCGCATTCTTCCTTCAATCACGATTAAAATCAGAATGCTCAGAAGGTGGGGAGGAACTTACCTCTCGCTCGTCGATGTTCTTCTTGCATTTCCAGCCACTTGTTGAGGTGCCGGAGGTAGGATTGCCTCTAGGCTTTGATGGCTTGTTACCCATGGTTTTTTGCAGGTTTAAAAGCAAGGTTAGAACGCCGACTTGGATCGAACGACGAGCTGTGCGTAGGAAGAAGTTTTAAGGAAGATGAAGTGGATTTGCTTTGGTTCGTTGTACTCTGGAGAGGGTTTGATATTTTTACTCAAATGCTCGATGCTAATGAAGGTACGGATGGTGTAAAAGAGCACCTTGGGTGGTGGGAAAGAACAGGTAGAGTCACAGCAAGTAAGATATGTTGTGAATCATTGTAGACGTCATATTGACTCTAGCCTCATGTTACTCGGTGTGCCCATGAAGTCACTCTAAGTAAGAGAGCAAATGTACCTGCCATTGTGACGTGCTTTATTCATCGGGGACAATTAATTGTATTCTTGGGGTCCGTTCCAGGCAAACAAGCTCTAGAGAAGCCTTCTGTGATCCTGAACTCGTGAAACAAATCTAGTAGAATTCATACTTGATGATATAAAACTCGTGAGATTCCAGGTCCTCTGAAACCAACTGCACCTGCAAGGATTTTCGACCTCTCCGTTTCCTGAGATCTTGCCGGCTTGCGACCCTGGGTTTTCTAGGCAAAATTGGCTTCTGTTTGCACTTGAAGAGAGTGCTAAAGCTTACTCTGAGTGATCTAATAAAGATAGTCGAATAACTATTTGGAGCGAAGAGAGTGGGATTCGTTCCGCTTGACTTGTCCCAAAATTTGGTTGAAGATAGTCCCTATCAGATCTTGGGAGAGACTTCTAATTGGTGTTGGCTCTATTGAGTTCGATAAAACGAGGGTAGGCGTCGAGATTTATTCGTGTGATCGGTCTCTGAAACGATTTTTTGCATACAAAAGGGGTTGGGATGAAGTGGAGGTTTTTTATTTGCTTATTTCAAGAGACATCGCTTTTAGTGAGGTGTGAATTTGTAGATTTCTGAGTAATGCCTTCCACAACTGACGCACTCGGGTGTATTCTTCGGGATTAGCTCAAAGTCTCTGCGCTATACGGGACCTTATTAGAAAGGCTGAGGCATTAGAAGTCTTTGAAGGAAGCTTACCACTTGACGCTTTTCCACAAGGCAATCCCACTCCTCTAAAGGCTGATAGGTGCAGTTTGTGCCTTCTGAGTGCTCTTGGTGAGATTTTGCCTGATATTTTTGGGGATGGCTTTGCTGGCGGTTTTGTTCATGGTTTCGCGGACGGGTTCCATGATGGGCTTGCTGATGGGCTTGCTGATAGGGTTGCTGATAGGGTTGCTGATGGGTTTGCTGATAGGGTTGCTGATAGGGTTGCTGATAGGATCGCTGATAGGGTTGCTGATGGACTTGACGATGGGCTTGCTGATGGGCTTGCCGATGGCACTCCTGACCCTTTGTTGGTTTCGCGGGTTTCGAGGGCTTGCAACCCATAACGAATTTGTCAAAAAAATTTACGGTGTTTTCTTTTCGCGAGTAAAACCTTGCTCAATTATTGCTGACAGGGTCTTTATTTTTGAGGAGTTGTGGTTGGTTTGTAGAATATGGAAGCAGGTTACGAGCACTGCCTATATTAGCCAATTTTATAGCAAGAAGGGCAAGATGTGAATCAATAGAGCTCGGAAATTTCTAATCAGAACATTTGATGCGTCAGTAATCTCTGCTGTCTCGAGATCTAAAACCCTCGAATCACTGTTTCAGTTCGTTTTAAGCGAGCCCCTTTACCCCGCTCACAAACACTGAACCTCTAAGTCGTGACTCGACACTGTCTTATTAGTGCCCCCTCAATAACGTGACTACCATAGGTATATGACGTAAATTGGAATATTTTGCTCGGTTGCACAGGATTGACCTGCTTACTGGCTGTAGGGCTGAAATTTCTACTTCTTTGCTCGTCCTACTAAGCGAAAGTGGAGGAAGGGGCAAGTGGAGGACGAAAACCCGGCAGCAACTTCCGGGGCCCAATGAAGATGTCAAGGAAATGGAAGAATAAATAGCTCAATATCTACTTTGTCTCTGGGGTTTTCAACTAAAATAGCATGAAATCGGGGAGGAAGTGCATGGTGAGGCAGTTGGGGAGGATTTCGAGCTTTAAGCCGAGGGGCAGGCACTTCAAGGAAGGGTGGAAGGAGGGATTGAAGATGAGGAAGAAGAAGGAAGATGAACGCTAGGCTTGCGGTATCTTGTGCGGTAGCATCAAGCACTATTTTTTGATGCTTTCAGGAGCTCAGAAGAATATGGTGTCTATATTGAAGATAATGTATGGGATATTAATTAGTTACGGAATTCTCCCACTTGATGACAGGTTGATCTTTGCTTTTGATGCAATTAGCTCCTATTCCTTAGAGTAGATTATTGGAAATCTGATACAGCAACTCTAACTCAGGGGCAAAAACAGTTGCACTCGCAGTGAGGAGGGTGAGAGTGGATAGCTGGAGCTTTCAGAGTCGAAGACATTGATCAGGATTACCTTTATATACATCTTAATTACTATTTATAACTCCCTCTGACAACTGTATTTGAATGCGTGTTGACGTAGCCAGCATTAGTCATTCCACAAGCTCACGAGTCTTAGTCGTGTCAAGGAATGACGTTCCGAGGCTGGTATTGGTGCAATCGTCCTTCCAGGCTACGAACAGCGTCTGGCCTGTTCGTATATTGCTGACCGAATTTGGCTGCGGTGCTCAATAGAGCATTTCAACCGAGTCTTGAGGTGTAATGAGTTTATATCTGATTGAACAGCCACGCCTGATGGGAAAACAACGTCAGTTTTGTCGTTGAGAGGGATGCCATCTCGGCCCATATATATAGAGGAAGAGTCTCAGTGGAAGACGAGCAAGAAGAGAGGGAGGCGAAAGAAAGGCAAGGGTATTCTCTCCCCTATTTGAGGGAATCCGAATCTTATGGAGCACTGCTGTAGTAGACGAACGCCTGTGAGAAAAACTGTTCTTTCATTCATGATTTGTCTTTATGTAACTATTGCTGCGCGACCATAAACCATTATCGAAGCTCCTCTGCAGTAATGAAATCTAGACACAGGAAGGCTTGCCTTGGGGTATTGAGAGATTAATGCGCCATGACCTCGTCCATGTGGTGCTCAACGCCGTTGGTACCATTCGGCTTTTCAACACCATCAACTTCCATGGCATCGTCGCCTTCACCCTCGCCCTCAACTTCTTCCTCTTCAAGTTCCTCATCCTCACTGCCACTACTGTCCGCCTCCAGATCTTCGCTGCCATCATCTGATACTTCCCCAACAGCAACGGCACCTTCACCCTCTGCACCAG
>Ga0302325_10013627_pt1 | contig 17331 bp, 15 predicted proteins | sample Palsa_T0_2_FD_201948 | JGI IMG/M metagenome (GOLD analysis project Ga0302325, IMG submission 201948) | Peat permafrost microbial communities from Stordalen Mire near Abisko, Sweden - Palsa_T0_2 | ecosystem: Environmental > Terrestrial > Soil > Palsa > Peat permafrost | place: Sweden: Abisko... | reverse complement strand
AGAATGCTGCAGACATTGTTGTTGATACTCTTCCATACGTCCGCAGGCCTTGGACGTCTCTTCAAAAGGATGGATAGCTTACACGAGTGAATGGCGGTGTAGACGATTATTCAGCACTCTATCACACTTCTGCCTCATAATCGACTTTCATCAATGCAATCCGTGCCTCGAGATCTGGCATCCGTTGATGAGCGGCATCATTTGACTCTGTCTCCGTAGGTGGAGGACGCAGAGTGAGGTTGCTCGTGCTATTGCGGAGGGAATTGAGGCCGTTCTTTATCATATTTGAGATGTGGATGGTAATGGGTGAAGGAGTGAAGATGGGAGTGATGAAGTGAGGTTCAAGATGTCTTGGTGCTGTTATATGACGATGCAATTATCGGTGGATCCAATCTTAGCAGAGCACAACATCGAATCACAGCATCAACATCACAATCACTTGACGACTGCAGCACAGCATTGATAGCATCACTGGTTCAAATGGCACAGCCATTTCTTCTGGGGTGTGGCCCAAAAGCAGCCCAGAATACATATGCTCAACTCCTGACTATTACTCCTCCTCGTGCTTGACTTATTGGGCTTTCTCCTAAACATCCACCATTTCGGCCTTATGAAGCAAATGAAGGGTGAGGAGGTCAATTGGGCATGATTCTGCTCTGAAGACATTGTGACAAGAATGAGCCTGTTCTCTCCGGCCATAGGTAGCGTAACTCACTCTTGGTGTCTAAAAGGGTTGAATCGTTTCTCACACGAGTCCGCAAGTACCTGCGGCAGATTAAGTATTGCCCTCAATTGGACGATTATATCCAGAAAGGAAGGTCATAACACAGCCTGCAGAGTCTCTTCTGTCTCGTTCTAAAATATACCTGTTAACACTAGTCTTAATAAGTCATGTGATTTTATTTTCACGTTTCTTAGCTAATCACACTTAGTCTGACCTAGCATATCCGAGGGTAGATAGGCCCACGATAACGATGAATATAGGCGCTAAGCCTGTCAAAATCGTGTCTTAAGTGCTTGGGTGCCGATATTAAAGATGTAGGGCTGGAATCAAAGCCTTCCGCCGCCTGCTATTGAAACTTCTATGCCGCAAAGGACCACAGTCACCACATGCTCCTAGCAATTTTGGGAAGGGACATGGATAGAAAGACGTAAGCGAGCTCGAAACTCACCTTAATTATACACTTCTGGCGTTTACACGCTCCATTTACCATTACACAAACATTTTTCATCTTGGACTTAAACTTAACCTCTTGGACTTCGGCTGTGTATATCATTTCTCCCCTTAAACTCAGGAATTAAGGGCCGCGACCTCTTGAAGATAATAGTGGCATTCTTCTGATTAGTCGATAAACGAGCGCTTCCTAATTAGCACCAAGTTCGAATATACGATATAAATTCACCTAGTTGCTTCACGTTAAACGACGACCGTGTCGCAACTAACATCGTAGCTATCAAATACGTGGCGACTGATTTCATTACTCTCGTCACAATCTGTATCTGTGCTCATACATGCAATCGGGTGTAGCTGGTTTGTAGAAAAAAACCTAACCTTTCCCGCGAAAGCCCGCGGGATCCAAGGCTGCTTCATGCTGCTCCTCGCCGTCAAATTCTTTCTGACTGTAGATATCGCAGTGCGGAGAAGACGACAAGTTGTCCAAAAAAGATATAAGAAGTCTCTGTGTGAGAGCCCGGAAGTCACAAAAATCAATCCAGAATTCGAAATAACGCACCAAGCCTTCAACATGAGTCTGAGAGAACGGAATGACTCTGAATTCTATACTGAAGGCTTGGCCAGGACGGTGGATCAGAATATCCAATCACAATTATTGCATCAAGCAAGAAGTATGAACTTCTAACTTAATCGCTGTGCATTCTCGCTGATATTTCTCGGCAATGCCTAGATCCAATTCCAAAGGCTCCAAAGGAGAAAAGATATATTTGGTTCTGCTGCCAATGTTCGTCGGGTCCGAATTCATGGAAATATGTGCTTGAATGCTTGGAATGTTGGCATGCACGATGTGATCTATGCAATATCACATATACGACAGTATAAGGGTGTACTTTGTTTTTAGACAGGACATACGGTGGCGAAGCTATGATACTAGAATTGGACAGCAGGGCTCGGTTGTTCGTCTTTCTAAAGATGAGATGTTAAGGCAGGGATGGTGCTATATATTATGATAGTGAAGTCTAAGGATTCAAACACAACGAGTGAGCGAAATGAACTCGCTTTAATCTCGGAAGTTCTACCTAATAGATAATAGTAAAATCACACGTGACTGTCATGTGACAATCGAGGATACGAAGTAGATGGTCTAGTCTTTGTTGAGCTCTACTTGGTAACTTAGAAACCTTTTAGCCGTCACTATTGTTGAACACGTCTTGAGATTCCTATTTTACCACATTTTAAGCTATTCTTATAATCGTTCAATTAAACGAGAGCTTTTAAGTGGCTAGCTCGAGGTCTTAGCGCCGGCCGTCGGCGCTCCAAAACTCATAAGGTAAGGCAGCTTTACGCCCACACAGTCAACGCAATCTACATTCAATTTGCGTGCACTCAATTTGATGTAGTAAATCGACGTCTTATTATATAATGCAGTTAATCTTATCGTAATGCGATCGTGAGGTAAATAATTAAGGAAGAGGACATACCGCGATCAATTAAGGTGGCGCAAAATGCGGGGCTTGGCGAACGGCGCCACCTAACGAATACCAAAAACCCAGAGGCTTTGCGCTCACGTATTGAAGGTAGTACTGGACCAAATCTGGTGCACTTAACTGCATCTGCTAGATACTGGCCTATACGTACTCTGCACTTAATTCTGTAATTATGCGACCGTAAGGTTATTGTGTAATCAATTAATAAACGGGTGACTTGCGATTTTTGGTGTTCTCTTATGCGGGCGCTAAGTGCGGACACTACGTTAAGCGACTGTAAGAATAGTGAATTTCACTGTGCGTAAAGCTAGGTATCCTTTGCTCAGTGTCTCAGCTGTATCTTGGGGCCTTTCGCAGATGTGTCGAAAGTTATTATTGTCTTATCTCAGGCCAGATTCATGCATATGTTTGCTGAGAATTCGTGAGAATGACCACAGCGTGCGTGCTCAAGTTGGGTGTTCCACGTTCAGCGCGTCAACCAAAGTGGATGTTTTCCGGCGAAGGCTCGCGGGAAAGAGTTTTTGGAACCAATCACATCCGTCACTTTCGTCCCTTAGCGTTTTTTTTTCCGCAAGAGCTCGCGGGAACTTTCTATAATGCTACTGCTAATCAATTATGTGTCTTTGGAATATAGCTTGGACAATCTTGTGAGGTATCTCTCTTAAACCATATTCTATGTATTGAAATAGATTAAATCGGAAGTGGAGATAAGGGTTCGAATTTGCAAGATGACAGGTAAGATAGAGCACAGCAAATCTCAATCCAAACTGTAGTACACAGCAATTGACCGTTCTTAATGACGTTATCCCTGATTTCTGTTTACGACCAAAATTTCCTATTCACAACCATAAAGCGTACTTTCAGATTCATTCGGAGTTATAATGCGCTTCACATAACTCAATGCACTTCTGTTCAAGTTTTTCATTCGGACGTTTGTCATTGATCACGAATTACTCTATCATTTTGCCGCGGCCATCGCAAGCAAAGTTTATCCAGATGCTGAAAGCTCTTCTACAGAATTATGTGGTTCTCCGCGGGAGCGTACTTTAGACTCTGCCTTGATCAAATCAACACCCTTCTCGAGCATTAGATTACCTCGACTTGTTTCAGGCTTCTCGACCAACGGTCCGCCAGAAGAAGAAAGTGACCACTCGGCTTGCAAGAGATCACCCTGTGAGGAAGACTTCTTCTCGGGGATAACAGGCCTATCGAGCATGCATAGAGAAAACCATGTCCCCGAGACATCAAGCTCGATGAATTCGAAGTACCATCATAGCATCTGTAACTCACAGTACGGACGGCTAACTAATACGTAGAACATCTTCAACACACTTCTACTGTCGAAAATGTCCATTTATCGCGTGCCCATCTCATGTAGGGGGCTTTCACGGTCGCAACTCAGAGCACGAGCTTTTGTCTCATATCAAGACACGTCATGCCAATGAGACAGACAAACCGTTAAAATGTGATATCGAACAGTGTGACTTCTCAAAGATAGGCTTCCACAGCTTTAGTGGCAGCGTGGAGCACAGTTATACTCACGACTGCGACAAAAACCACATATTCATGGAGTCTGAGCATGACGGTGCGAGGTTGGATACATACTTCGATATTACAACGCCTGCGGACTTTTGGAAAACAGATAAAAACTCGGCCCATATGCGGCTCAAACGGATGTAAGTGTCACGTTCTTCAAAACCACTCGGCTAATAAGTATAAGAACTCCTCCCAAGTCCGAAGATGACGATACAAATTGCGAACGATGCTCCCATGAAGCACCTTCACCTATGTTTGAGGCCAGGCAACCTGAACTTCCCCAAGAATTCCACCACCGTGGTCGTTCGATCGAATGTGAAGAACAATACGACGATAGTGATACGGATCTTGAAAACAAGTCGAATTTCGACTTGGGCGTCTTAGAATCCGACATGGTATCGATATTTGGTCATGATCTCGGACTTCTTGCTCGAATGATTCCTGAGGTTCATGCCCGTTTGGTGCTTTCCCGGATTGAAGAAAGCACGAGCTATGCTGGCAGTGAGTCTAGTACGTCGCCAGGGATATCGCAGAGCTCCCAAGGCCGGTCCTCAATTTCGACAAATAGCAATCCAACGCCGAGCTTGCCTCGCCCCAAACGACGTCGTGATCCCGACCACCCAGACGAGAACGATCAGAATGATGGATTCAAGAAGCCGAGGCCCAAGATTATCCAGAATCAAAACCGGGGACCCTGCTTTGCTTGCCCATTTCACAAAAGATATCCACAAAAGTACAGCGTTTCAAAAGAGACAGGACTCAAATATCGTACATGTATAGGCCCTGGCAATCCCGAACTGCGGCGCCTTAAGTAAGTCGTTCTACGCACTTACTATCTCCACCTAAACTTACTTTTTGGGCAGGGACCATCTCAAGAATACCCACAAGTTATCTCAATGTGATAAATGCTACAGTATATTTGATGCCCCTATCCAACTAATCGCTCATCGGAAGTTAGCACAGTGTCAACCGCAGCCAGACGAACTAAAGGATGGAATTGATGATGATCAGTGGCCGAAGATCGAAGAGTTACTCAAGGTCAGAAGAGGAAAGATTGCACTGGAAGACAAATCTGATACAGAGAAATGGTTTGACCTGTGGAGAATTTTATATCCTGGAATTCCACTACCACTGCATCCCTGTAAGTCTTATATGCAGTGCCTCCAATTTAATGTCGCTCATATTTTTTGGGGCAGGGTATGACAGTGTCCAGACCGACTCGCCACCTTTGTCTCGTGCGATGGAGATATTTGTTAGCAACATGGACAAAATTACAAGATTCAAGCTCGAACAAAAGGGACTTCCATTCAACAAAGAGTACTACGATCTCTACTTACTTGGAGCCCACCAGGCTTATGGGACAGAAGCAGCCATCAAGCAATACATAGAAAATTCAAGCGCTCTTCAATTCGAAGAGTTCCCTTCTAGCGGTGCTAGCTCCTGCTTGGGTTCGTCTTCGAATTTGTCCCTAAGCATTCACTCCTCCAACATTCCACCTGCTGTTTCCGATGATAACTTCGGGGCGGTTCTTCATGGGGAATGCGCGACACCAAGTAAGCAGCTTCCCATTCCATTTTGCTCCATCACTGAGTCGCGAGTAGGTCAAATATCCCGTCAACCTGTTATTGAAGACTTGGATCTCGATAAATGGGATCATAGTGATCTAGGGAGTTGGGGGAGGGGGGAGACCACCTACCAAGATGAAGTGATACCAGGCTTTGCATTAGCAACATCTACATCACCATCTTGGGAATCATGGCCCCGTATGGATTACCCAAGCTTCACCTTACCTACGACCGATGCCTCCAAATTTCCTCTGGAAGACTTCATAAACTCGGACCCTTCATTGAGCTGCGGAGAAGATTTCCAGAAGCAAGTACATGATGAGCAATGCAATACAGGTGGAAACAATCAGCTGCATGATTTGAATTGTCTGGATGACAAAGTCGAAATGATTAGTTGGGATGGCAGCGGAGAGTCATACTTTCCCACAAACAGTCAAACTGGTGAGAATCCTTTATCTGAACTTTTGCGTTCAGAGCTGGAAGCTGAAGAGTATCTAAAATCAGGACCGCTGGAGAGTAATTTCTGTAAGAATCGTGGATTGCGTTCACCAGCAGAATAATTAAAAACAAAACAGAAAAGGCAAAGAAAATAGAATTCAAGATAAAGTATTTTTGAACAAGCACATTTCAATATACTGGGCGTTACGTCTCAAGCGCATTATTGGAGGTTCTCTTGCAAGGCGTTACGGGTATCCCTTTTTAATTAATAAGCTCGGCAGCTCGTGGGCGCTTTGCGCCGACTCGCTCCCTCGCAGTTTCTAATTAGGGAGTAAACGGGTAGAAGCAGGAGTTATAAGAGTCGTAGGAATAAATGGTAGGTATAGTGAGGTATACCTAACGAGCCCGCATCCCATAAGTCTATGGATTACAGGGTATTTCGCTAACAAATTGCCACTGAAGAAATAATTGAATTTTTTGCGCAATGTAATAAAACTTTAAATTAGATAATAATATTACTATTTAGCTTCTTTCTTATTATATTCATAGAGTTTAAAGGAAAAGGAATTTATAGTTATTTAATAAATTCTATTTGAAATGACTGATATTGTTTTCGCGAGGCCTGAAAACCTCGTTTAAATGCCCTGTAATCCACAGACTTATGGGAGGTAGGCTCGTAACGAGCCCACACCCCGTAAGTCTGTGGACTACAGGGCCTTCCGCTTACAAATAACCACTAAAGGAATAATCGAAATTGTTGTACAATAAAAAATATAATTAAAATAGATAAGAAAGTTATTTTTTTAGCTTTCTTTTATAATATTTATTATATTAAAAAGAAAAGGAATATGTAATTATTACATTAATATTATATAAAGTAATTGACTTTGATTTCGCGAGGCCTGAAAACCTCGCTTAAATGCCCTGTAGTCCACAGACTTATGGGGTGTGGGCTCGTAAGGATATATTTTTAGGCGAGATGCGGAGTGGGGGTAAATAGCGATTAAAAAGCAAAAAATGTACACATATCTCGACTAACCCTTATCCGCATAGCTAGAGCTGCCGGCTGACCCCGAAAACATCTTACTTTACTAAAAATATTTTTAAATTAGTAATTTAAAGTCCCGGAAAGAAGAGGAGGGTTAAGGGGTCAAGAGGTAAAGAGTATAGCCCAGTGAAGTAAAAACGAAGTGATTACTGAACTGGGCAGTACTTACATAGAGTCGACCCCGAATAGAGCGTTGATTTTATTCTTTATAGCCCGAATTACTGAATCCGGTCAGTAAAGCAGGGTCTCCCGCGACTGCCGAGGGTAAAACTGATTTATTTAATATAAAAAACTATTAAGAGAAATACAATAAAAAAATTAATTTAAATCCTAAAAGGATTAATTTTTAATTTTTTAATCAAAGCTTCTTTTTACTCAAATAATCCAAAGTAAATATTCCTATCGCAAGTATATAAGAGTCCCAATTTCTAGTTTAGTCATAAACAACAAAAACTCTTTCTAATATTTTCTATTTAGGATTCCTTTTTTGAAGGAAACAAGCCTGAATCGAGTGTCGCGCAGATAGTAGCTGGAAATTAAGTTTACTGAAGATTTAAATATTGCAAATGAGTTTGTCGTGATATATTGTAGTGGTTCGTCGTTCTCAATTTGTCAGTCACACACTCCAGTCCAGTCCATTCCAGAATTGACGTCACGATAGAGTATATAACATCTATCCATCTTCTGCCATTCTCAAACTCCGACTTCAATGACCGAAATATTTCAGAACGTACACGATATTTGCGTCGTTTCCATAACACCGCCGCCACGACAAATTCAAAGAACATGTGGCCATACAATCCGAATCTTCTCGGGGAAGCCCTAGCTCTCCCTCCTCTTCCGGTCTATCGAGATGTTCCTCACCATCTCCTACATCCCAAACAGGATCCGGACATTAGATCCAAACCTAGCGACTATTCAGATATCGTATTTGTTTCTGTCGACTTCGAAAATCTTGAGGGGATCAGATCTCACGCGCATTGTACCGGTCTTTACAGGAGAGGTCATGCTCAAGTCGGCGTATCGATTTTGGATACAAGATCTCTCCGTCTCGATTCCCCCACAGAAAGCAATAAAGACCTTTAATTTCGTCATCGGGGGATCCTCATCTACGCACAGAAGAGTTGGAAGGAAATTTCTCTTCGGCGAAACACAACGGATTCGGCTACCCGAAATAGTTAGTTCACTTGAACAGCTGCTTGATCGAGATCGCAACCTGGTCTTCGTAAGCCACAGAATGGAGGGAGATCAGACACTATTAAAAGTTCTTGGGTTCGACTTGGAGACTTCAGTTGTAGGAGTCTTGGATACTGAAGATCTGGCTCAACATGCCTTTGGGGGGCCTAAATTACGCCTTCGGAGGCTCCTGACGAAACTCAATTGTCCGTTTGACAACCTTCATTGCGCTGGAAATGATGCGCACTTCGCCTTGCGTGCGTTATTGCTTTTGGCCGTTCAAAGTTACCTTGGCTTTGACGTAGACGATGTCGCGCGGGACAGGCTGGAAATGCTTCAAGCAATTGACCAAGCACCACTTCCACTTCGGTGTTTATCCACGCCTATTGCTGCTGCCCTTGCCGAAGAAGATAAAGATGATGCAATAGACGAAAGCACTCGGGCTGCAACATAGACTTGGATTCAATTCCTCAATATAACGATGACGATGACCGAAGGAGACCTCCCTTATGCAGCGCAGGAGGATGTGCGAGGTTTTATTGCATTCAAAATATTCATCAGAGATAAATCAAGTTAAGCTATTTAGGAAACGTCCAGAACTATTCAGGGAGAGTCCAGAGTGGTTACAGGTTTCTTGGACAGAACCTGGAAAAGTCCCGACCACCCTGCAACTGTAGCGCTAAGATAATTGTGTATCGCCGTCAACAGAGAACCACTTGTACATAAGGAGTCTTTGCAGGCAGCGACACAGTTGTCGAATTAGAGGATTAAAATCCACTGATCTGGAAGTGCAACGACAGTGTCAAGAGCGCAGTCCTCACAGCACTCTGTACCTCGCAGTGCTATCCGACGTGTTGGATCATCGATAAAGTGCTTAATAGCAAGCCACCTAGCTCGCCAATCGTTTTTGGTGAGACATATACAAATCCGCTGAGGAATATCATCTCTTTCGTCGAGGTACGTTGGCCATCCGCTAATCGTAGCAATTTCCACCCCAAGCTTCGCTGCTTCAAGTGATTTTACCGAGTGATGGCACATCTTCCCGTCAAGAACGATATCAACGTCCCACAAAGCATCATGGAGCTCTCGGTATGAGGTATAGTCATCCCATATGCGATCATTGATAGACCTTTTTTTCATGTCTTCCACCGTCCTAGGAATATCCAAACGGAGCGAGAACCAAAACTCCTTGTTCCTGCTCCCATAGTATTCGGTACGATCGGTAACGATACGTTCAGAACGTGGACGGTACATTTCGACACCTTCGTCTTCTATTCGTTGCCCAGGACTAGCACCACCCAACAACTCAGCGTCCCGAATCTTGCTCTTTCTTTCTCCCCGCTGATTCGTTGGAACACCAGGCCTAACAGACACCAAGTGTACTCTGACATCTGATGGATTTTTATCTCCAATGCAATCAAGACTCACACTCCATCCAAAGTCGCTGATCAGAAAAGCGTGCTTGTAGTCGCCATATTCACCTTGGTGAAATTCCGGACCAACCAATAGGTTTGCAATGACACCAAAGATTGTATGACTTTTGACCTTCAAATCCATCATGAAGTCTCCGTTACTCCATAATTGCAGAAGTGTATTCGCACATATCGGGAGCGTGGAGCACTGATCGATGTTTGCAATATGTGCGATAACAAGCACCAAATTAGACAAGTCGAAAATCCGATGGCTCATTGAGGCATGAGTGCCACCAACTTGCCCTAGCTTATCGAGATGAAGCCTTACAGATTGTGGCAAAGGAATATCTCTAGCAGTCTTCAAATTCATATTTTGGAAGGCTTCCACCCACTTTTCAACTCGAAGCATGCTCTCTTGCCGCTTATTGTCGTTGAGCTTGGAAATTTGACGGTGGAATAAAACAGCTCCAGCTGAGGCTATGCGCCAATATTCCAATGAGTAATATCTGGAATCAGAAGGCTCTGAGCGTTCCCCGTCAGAGCTAGTGCTGAAACCGTTCTTTTGACGCTCAATTCTTCGAGAACGAATAATCGCCACAGCCAAAATGCATTCAATTAAGTCTTGGTAGATGGGAGTTTCATCCGAAATGCTTGACGCGGAGTTAAATACCCTGTACAACTTTCGACTTCCAAAGCTTTGCAGATTGTGACGTTCTTCTGTTTCGATGTCGGATTCCATCGAAGAATCCGGTATTGTTTTCAAAATTACTTTCATGCTTCTATCAAGGAGCAGAATCTCGGAGTCCTCTACTGCTACCTCAATGCTGGCAATCGCGCGCCATTGTATGATAACTTGGGATGACGCCGAAGACATTCCGAAAATCAAATCCTCATGCTGCAGAGAGCGAATAGCAACGGTCAATCCCAGTATAGTATGGGCCCAGATGACGAGGGGTATCACTCCTTTCTCGGAATTGCAGAATAGCTTTCGATCCTCGGGGAGACTTTGAGCGAGATACAAATAGTCCATAGCGGCCAAAAGTAGATGGATTGGAACCGTCTTGATTGGTCTACTATCTCTCCGGAATTGTTGCCCATTCTCATCAAAGTAGCCAAAATGTTTCCGAATCCGCTGCTCCACTGCTTCTATATGCGGATACCAGTCAAAATTGCTTGTCTGAGAGCTACAGGCTTCGAGCACTCCAGCGATGTCCTCATACCCAGGCCCGGATGAATCTTGAATGCCGTGAGTAAGCCTTTTGCTCATACATTCCGTGAGTGCGGTAGCAAGCTCGGTGCGGTTAAAAACTGCGCCCAGGAAGGAAAGCTGGATAACAGTGGACATGTATCGTCGATCCTGATCTCGCATAGCTCGTGTGACTGTGGGCCCAGGACCACTCTGCAAAGTGATTGAACATGAGGGATGTAGGGGAACAATTTTGGTGTCCTTGATGGAGTGCTTGAATCGATTTTCAAGTGCATGAACAATCTTTCCTCGTCCAAAAACGTTTGCGAGGTCTTCTTCCACCAAAATATCGGAGCCTGATTTCCTCAGATCTCGTCCGAGGTCGAGAATTTTTTTCCATGGAAGTGCGGCCGTAACAGCTCCAAAGACATTTGTGAGCTCAACAGAGAGCTGCATCTGGATTGGAAGCATCTTGAGTGAGAAAGATCAGACAATTGACGAAAGGCGGCAAGCGAGGTGTCTCGAGACACTCAATTGATCAACAGTTTACTGGCCTGCACAGGATGATACACGATATTTCTTAAATCGTCCTTAGAAAGCAGGATAATACGCAATGCGCCTCTCTTTTGAGATATTTATCACAAGTCCTACTTTCACCCTGCCACGTCAGCTTGCTTGCCTTCGCCCGACTTGCGTGTATCAGCAGCTCATTAGTCAAGGCATGTGTAACGTTCGGATAATGCTAGATTTTAAAGCCTAGCTGTCAAATGGGCTTTCTGGATTGCGTTAGAAGTTCCTGACCTTCAAATTAACCAAGGCGTAAAGTGTAGTATCATAAGATTAGAAAGTACATACTTTGCCTTCAACTTTCAAGATGCTGAAGAGTAAATGGCCGGCGGCACTGATCTGATCACGTGATATATATTTCTATATATTCACTTTTCTCCTCCTTCCTCTTTAGAATACTGAGTGTACAATCTATATATAGTATAAGTTTTAAGTCTATATACTTTTAATTTTATAACGGGACGTAGGTCACGTGAGTATTAAGTCTTTGGAAGGTGCACGAACGTGACCGACTGAGCAGAGGGTGAGACGACTGTGAGTAGCGCCTGAGCGGAGCGGCAATGATTATTGACCACCTTGGAAGGAATGAAGGTCTAGATTCGATGAGATTACCTTAGGAATCAGCAGGGTGGCATTTAGCGGCAATCCCGGATCAGACTTGGAGGTCTCAGCGTCCAGTGTACTTATTGGAATTCGGAATCGTACCTGCGCCTGTTCCTTGCAGGAGGAACATCGGAATCTTTACTCTTTAGGGTTCCCGCTCGATTCCACTCCGCTGCAGTCATCACCATAATCGGTCACCTTCCCAAATCGGACATTTCACCCCTGCCAAAGTTGCGTCCACAAACTAGTGTCCCTACTTTGCACATTACAAGAATTGGACACACGTAAAATCCCCACCAGTACACATGCCGCAGATATTCTCAAGCCACTCAATGTCTGGCTCATACATCAGTCATCGGTGGAAGAAACATCGAAACCACCGATAAGGATAAAAGATGCAAGGCACCCATTCCGGGATGAAAAGGGTGCAGGGTTCTATATACTCAGCGCCACCGGGTTGTCTTCCTAAAATATTGATTCGATGTGCAAAGGCTTGAGTTTAGAAAGTATTCTTGGAAAACGCTAACGTTGTTGGAGGAAAGGAGCGGCAAACAATGGGCTCAGGGGTTAAGCGAGATACGCTCTGGTTTGGAGCGTGGTAGAAACTTTATACTTTTATCCGAACAGTGCATGGAAAAAGACTCTAATTGATCAGACAAAATCTGCAAAATTCCAGTGGCTTCTCGTATTAAATTTACCCTTATGTAAACATAGAAAGGTAGGCTGTGAGACCAGTAACACATAACAGAGGAGTACAAGGAATGAACCAACAAGCTCATAACTAGAAAATGCAGCAAATATCTCCCTCCTAAATTACCAACGCGACACTAACTCAATTCTCAGAAAAAGACTCTCTACATTAGCCATAGAACTACATCCAAGTAAACCTCAAATAGTGCCTGGGTCAAAGTAGGCCCCAAAGACCCCGTTTGATGATGTAATAACGGGTGATCCATGACTGTCGTCGATGTAGGCATACTGAGGACCAACAGCACTGAGCTCATAGTTTAAGGTGATGACATCGGCAGTGGGGCCCTCAGTGGGAGCCAAAACCCAAGTTCCGTCAGGCTTTTCTGCCCATGCACCCACAGGAGCATTGGCTAGAATGTCTTGAGTAAATCCTTTCCAGGCACCGGATCCATCTGTCGACCAGATAAGAATTCCCTGGTCGCAGCCGCGAATTAGAGAAACATCTCCCCATATGGCTCCATCAGGGCGCCAATTGAACTCGAACCAGGTTCCGAGAAGTTGTGGCACGCCAGCAAGATTCATAGCGTCAGTACCTCGGGTGATGCGGCCTTGAAAATTGGAAGGAAGAGTGATAAACTCTGTAGCTCCTCCAGCAATCCAAATGTATTTGTATGGCTGTATGAATATTAGCAAATGTTACCCAGGGCGGGGTATTGACTGAAAGCTGTTTAGTGCTCGAGAAGACATACAATATAATCGCAACTGTTTTCATAGACATAGAACCCATAATAATTTGTGGGGTGTCCATTGGTCAGTTTGAGACCAGGGCCACCGTTGTCAGCGTCTCCCTAAATATAATGAGCTTGTACAATCCAGAGTATAGACATTGTTTGACTAACCCAAGTCAATATCGGTGAGGTGGCACAACAATTTCCGTCTCCCGAAACTCCTTTTGCACAACCCCTAGCGGCGATGGAATTGCTTGGAGCTACAGTGGAATTGGCTCTTACCAAACCGCCAGTCTGGTAGCTTGGAAAGGAATTTGGGTCAACAGCCATGATAGCTGCAATATCTGGCATGGAGGAGGAAACAGAAGAAGCTTCTGGGAAAGGAATGGCTTGAGTGGATACAGACAAGCCAAGCAAAATAGCTGCAGTAGTGAGAATCATCTTGAAGTTTGTTAAAATATAACTGGGGTGAAAAGTTTGATCTTGAGCTTTTCGATTGTTTAAAGAAAAGGATAACTGAGGACAATCTTCTAGAGTTCTACATTCTTTGGAACATCACCAGCTCTTTATACCAATATCTTATTCAGAGAACTTTTTACGGGGCAACTATTGTCGTTCGTCTGACCGCATCATGTCCGCTTCTGATGAAGATATTCCTTGTCTGAACTATCTGAAGGATCAATTCCTCACATTTAGCCCACCGGGGATAATCACGCTTGAAAACCCTAAATGAGAGAAGGCACGTTACATGATGTGACGGATGCCGAAGACCGAGATGGTAGTCTGACGAAGCATTTAGGCTTTTGATGCATACTCCCTTCAAAAAATTAGATAGAGCGAAGAGTGTGCAATCTCGGCTATAACCTCAAAATAAAGTGCAAATACTCTTGGTTTTGCAAGTGGGTTGTGGCTTGCACATGGGAGCGGGTTCGCCGACGGAAGAGGAGGGTTCAACCTGCGCTGTCAGCACACTGTAACTTCACTACATCAAGCTTCCCTATTTAGAAAGGTGCAATTTTAAACCCGTTCGCAAACATACATTCTTCTGCGGGGTACATACTGCGCATTATTGGTGGCGCAGCACCAACCACGGAATCTAATGAACCGCCGTCATTCTCTACCATGCGGCTTTGCCGCTTTACCGCTTGAACGCTGCGCCGCGGGAAGCTTGAGTAGCGGAAAATCTTATTTCCGTCATCAAAAGGCTAGAGAGAATGATTTCGTTTTAAATGTTTCCCTCAGTAAGAAATTTAGCAGTAAAACTCAGATAGTGGTAATTTTTAGGGATTGCAGCAGTTGAGAAAAGAGTCGCGTTACACAAGCATTGGCTTATATTTCAAGAGGCCAAATAAGTTGTCTGGCCCCATGCATTATCATCCTTGCAAGTGCTGAAGGATCAAAGGCCTGTTTTTGCCGAGTTTTGGTCCGTAGGATGCCACCTAACGAGTTTTGAGGTATCATTGAGATGTTTATCATTCATTAAACCTCAGTATAAGCTGCCACACACAATAAGCACAATTTCCACCTTCGGGATTCTAGGGCTCCTTGTAAAGGTTATAATGCCGTGATAGCCATAACTCGGTTCGCCCGTTGCAGAACTATTGGTTTTTGGCAGTTCTCGCATGCGGTCAGAGATATGGTGTGCCAAATCGCATGTTCCTGCATAAGCCCAGGGTTTGGATCTCACGGCCACACGGCATGGATGTCTTACGCGCGGTTCCTTCCTCGAAATGACTGAAGAAAGTGATTGATACGTCCCTTTCTCCTTGATTGTGCGTGTCAAAAAATTGCTTTGTATGCATGTGATATTCACTCTTGCAACCTGGTAGTGCTTACAGAGTGGGCACAATCAGTTGTCAAAGGATTTTCTGCAGATAGTCGGGGAAACCGGATCGTAGACATGGTTCTCCTTGATCTAGTGCAAAATACTCATGACTTTCGAAAGCGAGTTGCCATCAGCATCTCCCAATTACGCCGCACAAGGCTTGAAGCTGCAGTCTCCATGCCTCATTGAGTGACAATCCCGCGCTTTTGATTTCGCCGTTCTATCCTACACAGCTTGAATGCAGTTATTTTGTGGGATTCGATGGCTGTCCACTTTCCAGCCCTCATTTCCTCTCCAGACAGCATAAGCGCAATGAACCTATAAAAGTGCCACGTTCTCCCGGTCATAGAAATGGATCCTTCGTAAAGCTCAGTGCTAGTAGCTCTCTACCTTCATTTCAGCTAAGCCAAACTTTCTGCATATCACGTGTAGCCTTTTAAGATGACTTTGTCACATATGTTACTTTACACTGGTGCTGTGCTCAGTGCCTTTTTTATCTCTACAAGTACGGCGCAATACCCAAAGAGAGGTCTCGGAGCAAATGAAGATGTGCCTATCTGGCAATTCGGCGGTACTTGGGAAGGAGCTCCTTCTCAGGTGAACTGGCAATACAACTGGTACAGCACAACCTCGCAAAAGAACTCATTTTGCGAATACATCCCTATGCTATGTAAGCGTCCTGTATTGAGAAATCTATTGGATCTCCTGTGTTTCCTATTTTTGAAGATACTGATTTATGAATAGGGGGAGCCGACAGCTCGCACACAAACAGCTGGTTCTCTGATGCTTCATATTGGCTTGTGAATGGCGGTTCCGGTCACTTGCTCGCTTTCAACGAGCCCGAACAGTCAGGCCAATCAAACCTGAGTCCCCAAGCTGCAGCTGATGCCTACCGGACCTATATTACTCCGTTCTCAGGGAGAGCTCAGCTTGGCAGCCCAGCTGTTTCAAATGATGGTTGGAGCTGGATCACGCAATTCATGTCATTATGCGGTGATTGTGGGATTAACTTTATTGCGGTACATTGGTATAATGACCATACTCTATTCAGTGACTTCCAGAACTGGGTCAATTCTGCTTGTTCATTTGGACATCAAGTGTGGATCACAGAGGTGAGTCAAAATGAATATTCCAGTTAAGCCTTTGCTCATAATTGTCAGTTTGAGGCGTATGGTTCCGTCGACGAGCAGAGCACGTTTCTTTCGAAAGCTATTCCATGGCTTGACAACAATGCTTGCGTTTATCGTTATGCATACTTTGGAACTGCTGACAATGACAAGATTCTGCTGGAAAATGGAGGCCCGACCCTGTCTCCAATTGGAGTGCAATACACTTTTTCGGCGTACTAGGTGGACGGAGCTTTACGTAAGACTATGATCGGCTTCGAAATGCTGATTCATAATTTGAGGGCTGTTGTTTTGTAATGGCTCACAAATCTAAAGAGGGTAACTTCTTGTCTTATTTATTTTAGACCAAACGACAGGAGTTTTGTAGGACTTGTACGGATACTTGCTTGGTACTGTCATAATATTCATGTATTGAGGAGGGGTTGTGGGCTGTTATTTAAAATATCTTACTTATTAAAATTACAACAGACCTGAACGGTACATGGAGAATTTACAGCCTGACACAAAGTTAGCAGGAACAATTTTTTTTTGTACTTCTAAATATGAGATTTCTGGCGCAGTATGATATTTCAAACTTTCCCTTTCATGGTCTCTTGAATGTTTAATGACCCGAAAAACCTGCTTTGATAATGACGGCTTGTGTGCATCAACATCATTGGTAGAATTTGACTTGTGAATAATACAAAGCCAACGTCAATAGGCGCGATCTTAGAGAACATTCAGATCACCCAGTTGCAGACTAGCATATAGTGGCAATGTTACTTCACGA
>Ga0302325_10013624_pt1 | contig 17333 bp, 18 predicted proteins | sample Palsa_T0_2_FD_201948 | JGI IMG/M metagenome (GOLD analysis project Ga0302325, IMG submission 201948) | Peat permafrost microbial communities from Stordalen Mire near Abisko, Sweden - Palsa_T0_2 | ecosystem: Environmental > Terrestrial > Soil > Palsa > Peat permafrost | place: Sweden: Abisko... | reverse complement strand
CCTCCAGGCAAAGGCGCCCGCCATCATCGAGTGCTGGTACCTCGGCCAGCAGACGGGCCAGGCCGTCGCCGACGTTCTATTCGGCAAGGTGAGCCCCAGCGGCAAGCTGACGGTCACCATCCCGCGCGACGTGGGACAGGTGCCGGACTACTACGACCACAAGCCCTCGCGCATGAGGAGCTACGTGTCCTCCGACTCGACGCCCCTCTATGCCTTCGGCTACGGGCTGAGCTACGCCTCGTTCGACTACAGGAACCTCCAGGTTTCGCCCGCGGCGATCGCCCACGACGGCACCGCGCATGTCTCGGTCGACGTGACCAATACGGGCGCCGTGAGGGCCGACGAGATCGTCGAGCTGTACATCCACGCGGTGGTCAGCCTGCCGACGCGTCCCGTCGAGGAGCTGAAGGATTTCCTGCGGGTGAGCCTGAACCCCGGCGAAAAGCGCACCGTCACGTTCGACCTGACCCCGGACAAGCTCGAGGCCTACGACCTCAACATGCACCGCACGGTGCAGCCCGGCGACTTCGAGGTCCTGGTCGGCCGGTCATCCGACGACGTCCAGAAGGCCAGCCTCCACGTCGACTAGCGGACGTCGGCGAGGGCTGCGCGCTTGGGAAGCACGCACGCGTAGCCTTCCGTCTCAAGGTGCTCGAGGAGCAGCTCCAGGAAGCGCAGGCGGTTCGCCGCGCGCGGCCCGCCCTCGTGGGAGAGGAGAATCGCGCCCGGGCGGATGTGCAGGGAAATGGCGGCCAGCGCATTCCCGGGGCTGCGGGCGCCGCCGTCAAACCCGCGGGCGTTCCACAGGACAAGGTCGGTGGCGCGCGCCATGAGCTGCGGCTCGAGAAACGGGTTCCGCACGCCGGCGGGCGGCCTGAAGTAGCGCTCAAAGGGCACGTTCGCTATCAGGAGCGCGGCGATGCAGCCGTCGATCTCCGCCGCGGTCCGGGCGGGCGTCGCAGCCCAGAAGCTGTGCAGGGGATGCGTCGCCGTGTGGTTGCCGATCGTATGGCCCTCCGCGGCGATCGCGCGGGCAAGCTCGGGATGCATGGCCACCTGCCGCCCTATGACGAAAAACGTCGCGCGCGCGCCGTGCGCCCGGAGCAGCTCAAGGACCCGCGGCGTGCTCTCGGGATCAGGCCCATCGTCGATCGTGAGCCATACCTCGCGGCGCTCCGTCCTGAATGCGACGGCCCCGGGACCGAACGTCTGCTGGCTGGGGAGCACGAACTGGAGGAAGAGCCACGGATCGGGCGCAAAGAGGACGACCACGGCCGCGACCCAGTGATGGGTCAGGGCAAGCGCCACGGCGCAGGCCTTGAACAACAGTATGGCGGCAATCCAGGGTCTCACGCCGGCCGCGCCCGTCCAGGGGAATCGACACCGCGATCTTGGGGTTCCATCGGGAGAGGTTATCGGCCCGCGGCGAACCTAACCAAGCTGGAAATTGCTTGTCCGAAAAGCCGGGGTGCGCGTAGGTCGATATGCAATGACGTTGGAATTCGCCTTCGGCGACCCTGGCCGCGCAGACAATGGGATCCTCGGCACGGGGCTCCCCCTCCTGCGGGGGGCACCCCGTGAGACCATCGCCGAGTCCATGGAGCCCGCGGGCACGCACGGGGGATTCAGGCTTTGGCGGAGCGAGGGGTGCATTGTGGGATTCGCATGCTCCGGAGCCGGTGCGGGACTCGAGAATGCGGCGCGCGTCCTGTACGCCGACCTGATGTCGTGCGTCGGGAAGGCCAAGCTCTGCCGTATCTGGAACATCGTGCCCCACATCAACCGGGTCGCGCCCGGCGGCCTCGAGAACTACCAGGCCTTCTGCAAGGGGCGCTCGCTCGCCTTCGAGTCGGCGTTTGGCAGGGGATACACGCAGCGGCTGCCGGCCGCCTCGGCGATAGGGACCCGCGCGGACAGCCTCACGGTGGCGTTCCTCGCCGGCATCTGGCCGACCCGGCATTTCGAGAACCCCTCGCAGGTGCCCGCCTACGAGTACCCCTCGGAGCACGGGCCCAGGCCCCCCAGCTTCGCGCGCGCCACGCTTGCGAGCACGCCGGAGGAACTGAAGACTTTCATCTCGGGGACGTCGGCTGTCGTGGGCCATGAGACCTTCGCCCCCCATGACACGGCGCGCCAGCTCGACTGCACCTTTGAGAACCTGAGGCTCATCTCCCGGGCCGCGGGCCTCGGGGACAAGATGGGCGACGGCTCGGGAGTCCAGCGCCACTTCAAGGTTTACCTGCGCCACGCCGCGGAGCTGGAAACCGTCGCGCATCGGGTCGAGCGCGGCCTCCTGCAGCCCGGCGACCGCGTCACCTATCTCGAGGCGGACATCTGCCGTGAAGCGCTCAATGTCGAGATCGAGGCGATGGTGCGCGCTCCGGCGGGCAGGTTGAGCGTGGGCGCAGCAAGGAGCTGACGCAGCCTGCGGCCGTCCGCCTTGCCGCGGACGGTGACGGGAAACCGGGAAAGGGCGACGATCCGGGTAGGGATTTTCCACGAGGCCAACTTCCCGCGAAGGAGCCTCTTGACCTCGGCGGGCGCCAGCGCCGTCGCGACGGCGGCCGCGAGGAGGGGCTTCGGGCCCCCCAGCAGGTGGGACGAGGCGTCGCTCACGCCCGGCACGGTCCTGAGTGCCCTCTCGATCTCTGCCAGGTCCACGCGGCGGCCGGCGACCTTGACGACGCGGTCCGTCCTGCCGAGGAGCCTCAGCGTCCCGTCTTTCCCGAGCTCCGCGCGGTCCGCGGGCGAGAAACGTCCCCGCCCCAGGACCGCCGCGCTTGACACCCAGATCCGGCCGCCGGTGCGGCGTGAAAGGGTGACGCCCTCGAGCGCGGTGCCGACGCCGAGGCCGCGCTGCGTCGCGCGGCCCGTCCTGTCGAAGGCGATGCCACCCGTCTCGCTTGTCCCGTAGAAGCCGTGGATGGGGACGCCGAACTTGCCGGCAAACGCCATCGCCAGGGCCGGGTCCAGCGGGGAGCCGGCCGAGATGACAAGGCGCAGGCTGGCGAGCGACTGCCCGGGCAGGTCCGCATCGACAAGCGCCTTCAGGAGGGGAGGGACGGCCGGGAACACGGAGGGCCTGAAACGCGCAACGTCAGCGGCCAGCGCCTGGGGGAACGCGCTTGAGGCGCAGATCACCGGGCTCCCCTGGATCAAGAGGGGCAGGACAAGGTTCCCGAGGCCGTAGGAGTAGCCGAGGGGGATGGCGGCCAGGCTGGCGTCGGTGGGCCGGATTCCCATGGTCGCGCAGACCTGCCGGCCGTCCGCCTCCATTTGCGCCTGGGTCGCGGGAAGGCCCCGCGGTGCCCCGGTGCTGGCGCTGGTCAGCTTGACGAGGGCCTCGTCTCGGGCGGGGCGGGCGCCGCGTCCCAGCCGGGCGAGACGGCCGTCGCGCCAGAGATGGGACGCCCCTATCCGACGCGCGGCCGCGAGCTGGGCCTCCTCGGGCTCGGACGGGTCGATGGGCGCGGGGATAGCTCCCGCCGAAAGCAGCCCGATGAAGGCGTGGAACCAGTCCGCCCCATTGGGAACCGACATGGCGACGCGGCGTCTAAGGAAGATGTCCCCGCCCGCCAGCGACAAGGAAGCGGAAAACGCGGCGGCGCCCGCGGCGAGGGATGCGCGGCTCCATTTCCGGCCCGACGCCGCCTCGACGACCGCGGTGGCCGACGGTTCCCGCTCCAGCGTGGCCCCCCAGAGTTGGAACAGGGTCTTGCTCATGGAATCCAGCGTGCTGCGCCGCGCGGGACGGGCGAGGAAAATTGCGGTTGTACCCGCGCCGTGAACACGGCCAAATAGCGGCCTTCTGCCATGAACGAGAACGACCAGCTCCGGGCATGGGACGCGATCATTCTGGGCGGCGCGCTCGCGGGCGCGTCGACGGCGCTCCTGTTGCGCCGGCGCAACCCCAGGTGGCGCATCCTCATCATCGAGAAGAGCGACAGGCTCGGGCGCAGGGTCGGCGAGTCCACGGTCGAGACCAGCGCCTATTTCATCGGCCGCGTGCTCGGCATGACGGACCACCTGAACGAGAAGCACCTGGTCAAGCAGGGAATGCGGTTCTGGTTCGCCAATGAAAGGACCAAGGGCCTGACCGACTGCAGCGAGACGGGGCCCAAGTACAACGTGCGCTTCCCCGGGTACCAGGTGGACCGCTCCGTGCTCGACGAGGAGGTCCTTTCCCGCGCGGTCGCGTCGGGGGCGACGCTCCTGCGCCCCGCGAAGATCCGCGACGTGGCCCTCGTCGACGGGGGCACCCAGACCGTGCGCTGGGAAAGGGAGGACGGCACATCGGGGACGGAGAGCGCGCGGTGGGTGGTGGACGCCTCGGGCGTGGCGGCGATCCTCGCCAGGAGAAACGGGTGGCACAAGGCGAACACGGCCCATCCCATCGCGGCGTGCTGGAGCCGCTGGAACGGCGTCAAGAACCTCGACTCGCGGGAGTTCGCGGAGCGCGACCCCTCGTGGTCGGCGCGGTGCAAGGCGGTGCGCTACACGGCGACCAACCACATCTGCGGCAAGGGCTGGTGGTCATGGTGGATACCGCTCAAGGGCGGCGACATGAGCGTCGGCATCGTCTACGACCAGCGTATCACCGAGCTGCCGGACGGCGACAGGATCGGCGAGAGGCTGCGCGCGTTCCTCGGGGGCCATCCCGCCGCGCGGGACCTGCTCGAGGGCGCGACCTACCAGGAGGGTGACGTTCACTTCCGGCGCAACTGCGCCTACAGTAGCACCCGCTACGCGGGCGACGGGTTCGTCCTGGTCGGCGACGCCGCCGCCTTCATGGACCCGTTCTACTCGCCGGGGATGGACTGGATCAGCTTCTCGGCCAGCGCCGCGGCCGCCCTCGTCGACAGCTGCCTGTCCGGCAGGAACGTCGCGGAGCGTGTCGCGCGCCACAACGCGAACTTCACGGCGTCCCACGACCGCTGGTTCAACGCCATCTACCGCGACAAGTACTACTACATGGGCGACTACGAGCTCATGACCCTGGCGTTCAGGCTGGACCTCGGGACGTACTACCTCGGCGTCGTCAGCCGGCCCTTCGGCCACGGCAACGCCGCCTTGGAGATCCCCGCCTTCGCGCCGCAGGGCGGCAAGCCGGCCGGCATGCTCATGGCGCTTTACAACCGCAGGCTGGCATCGATTGCCAAGTCGCGGATGGAGCGCGGGACGTGGGGCAAGCGCAACACGGGCCGGTATTTCGGCTTCATCAGCTACGAGCTCAACAAGCGCCTGCTGCCCCGCGTCGTCGGCCAGCTCGCGATGTGGATGCTGCTCGAGGCGAGGGAGGGATGGAGGACGTGGTTCTCATTCCGGCCGGCGGACGCCCACGCCCCGATTGCATCGCCCGCGGCGGCGGCGAAGACCTGACTCCCATGGCGACCAACCCATCCGCAGTCCCCAACACAATGCTCGCGAGGCTGCCCGCCCCGATGCGGGACGCCTATGAGCACTATCGCCTGACGGGCGACGCCTCGTCTGTCCAGGAGATCGTCGTGGCCTCCGTGCTCGAGTACAGGCCCAAGGCCTCGGCCGCGATCCCGGCGTGCGGCGAGGCGACCCGTCTGATCGAGGACCTCGGCTACGACTCGGTCGCCGTCGCCGAGCTCGTGTTTTTCCTGGAGGATATCTTCGACCTCACCCTCTCGAATGAGGATATCATGGGTGTCCGCACGATCGGCGACCTGCGCGCCTGCGTTGCGCGCAAGCTTGCCGCCAAGCCGCGCGGCGCGTGAGTCCCCGCATCACCGGCATCGGCCTGATCACGCCGATCGGCAACGACCGGAAGTCGGCCCAGGACAACCTGCGCCACGGGCGCCATGGCCTCTCGCACGTCGAGTTCCTCGGCAACCCGGCGCTGCCGGTGAAGGTGGCGGGGACTGTGAAGGGCTTCAGCGTCGACTCGCCGCACTGGAGGGACTGGACGTGGCCGGACGAGTGCACGATTCCCAAGGAGGTCCTGCGCGGCCTGGCGCCGCACGGCCTCTACGCGATCTGCGCCGTCGACCAGGCGCTCCGGGACGCGGGTCTGACCGCGCCGGACATCGCCGAGGATCCCTCCACCGGGCTCTACTGTGCCTCGGCGGGATCGGCCATGATGCTCCACCACCACCTGGCCCAGATGCGCGCCGTGGTCGGCGTGCGCGGCAACCCGATGGGCGTCGTCAGCTCGATCGCGGGCACCCTCAATTTCAACCTGGCGGCGCACTACCGGATCACCGGGACCGTCTGCGGCTTTGTCTCGGCGTGCGCGTCCTCGAGCCACGCCCTTGGCTACGCAATCGACGACCTTCGCCTCGGGCGCCTGAGGCGGGCCATCGTTGTCGGCGCCGAGGAGCTCAACGCCGACTCGCTCCTTCCCTTTGCTCACATGAGGGCGCTCTCGAAGCAGGCGGACCCGGTGCTCGCCTCAAGGCCCTTTGACGCGGGAAGGGACGGGTTTGTGGGGGCCGGGGGCGCCGCCGCCCTCATTCTGGAGACGCCGGACGCCGCAGAGGCCCGGGGTGCGAGGACGATGGCCGTGGCGGCGGGGTGGGGGCAGGCCGCCGACGGGTACAGCGTGGCGGCGCCTCAGCCGGACGGCGCCGGGCTATTCCTCGCCATGGAGCGCGCGGCGGCCGACGCAGGGGCCGGCCCGGAGTCCTTCGACCATGTGAGCGCGCACGCGACCTCGACGCCCGTGGGCGACTCCGCGGAGGCTGCGGCGCTCACCCGGCTCTTCGGCAAAAGGGGGCTGCGCCCCCCCGTCTCGGCCACCAAGGCGATCACCGGCCACGGTCTGTCGCTCGCGGGCGCCCTCCAGGCGGCGCTCTGCGTCCTGTCCATCGAGGGCGGATTCATCCCAGGAAACCCCCACCTGCGGACGATCGGCCCCGGGTGCGAGGACCTCGACCTGCCGCGGGCGTCGCTTCCCCGGGCACCCCGTCTCGTGCTGTCCAACAGCTGCGGATTCGGGGGAAGCAACGTGTGCCACGTGATCGGGGCCCCGGAGGCGGTTACGGGTTGAAAGGACTCGGCCATTAGCGGCAGTATCACGACCCCAATCCATGCCCGACCCCCTTTCTTCGCGCCTGAAGGAGCTCATCGTCGACACCCTGCGCCTCGAGGACAGGGCCCCGGCGGACATACCCGACGACGAGCCGCTCGTGGGCGGCGGGCTCTCCCTCGACTCGATCGACGCGCTGGAGCTCGTCGTCCGGCTCGAGAAGGAGTTCGGGATCAAGATCTCAAGCAGCGAGGAGGCTCGGTCGGCGCTCGGAAGCGTCGCCGCGCTGGCCGCGTTCGTGCGCCAGCGGGCGGACCCCGCGAGGCTGCCCCTTTAGGGGGCGAGGGCGTCCGGAGCCGCATGCGCGTCATCCCCGCATCCATCCGCCTCTCCGCGGTGGGCTGCGTGACCCCTTTCGGTGACGCGGCGGCGACCCACGAGGCGCTCCTGCGCGGCGCGCGCGCCCTCGCGCCCGTCCCGGTCCAGGGGTTGGAAGGCGGCGACCTGGTGCCGCTGGCGCTTCTTCCCGGCCGCGCGCTCGACGAGACGGCTCCCCCGGCGTGGCTGCCCGCGATCCGGCGCCTGGGGGACGGGATCCCCGGGGGCGACTGGGGCTCGCCCGGCCGGCCGGTGTTTGTCACGGGCAGCAACTTCGGGGTCGGCGGCCTTTACGCGCTGCGCAAATCGGGGGACCCCAAGTACGCCGCATGGGGGGCGCCCCCGACATGCACGGAGCAATTGCGCGGCGCCCTGGGATGGGGCCCCGACGTTTCCATCGTCTCGCTCGCCTGCGTGTCCTCCCACCTGGGGCTCCTCGAGGCCACCAGGCTCCTGCAGGCCGGCCTTGCCGAGGAGGCGCTGGTCCTGTCCTTCGACTTCCTCAGCCCGTTCGTCGCCGGGGGGTTCCACGCGCTCAAGATCCTGAACGGCGCCATGCCGTCGCCGTACCGCGAGCGGTCCACGGGTTCGATCGGCCTAGGGGACGGCGCCGCGTTCGCGGTGCTGTCGCGCTCCGGCGGCCCGTGGAAGCTCGAGGCCCAGAGCGTCTATAACGAGATGCATCATTTCACCGCGAACCGCCCCGACGGGTCGGGATTCTTTCGGTGCCTCGGACCCGTCGCCTCGGCCGCCTCGGGGCGCCGCGTATGGTTCAAGGGCCATGGGACGGGAACGCTCGAGGCCGGCCGAATGGAGGTCGCCGCGGCGACCGCGGCCTTTCCCGGGGCCCCTATCGTCGGATGGAAGGGAAGCCTGGGGCACACGCTCGGCAGCTGCGGCCTCGTGGAGCTCGCGATCGCCGCGCAGTCCCTGAGCACCGGACGCGTCCCCGGCACAATCGGCGGCGACGAGCCCGCCATGAGCGCGGCGATCGCCACGGAAGATTTCACAGCCTCTGGCTTCGACGGCGTCGTCTGCGCCAGCAACGCCTTTGGCGGCGCCCATGGCGCCTTTCTGCTGAGCCATGCTTGAGCGTCACATCCAGCTCCTGGTGACCGACGACGCCGCCGGCGAGGCGCCGGCGGCGACGCGCGAGAGGCTGAAAGGCGGCTTCCCGGCGGGCTCCACCCGCCGGATGACGACGCTCGGACTCCTCGTGGGCTCGGCCCTGAAGCCCCTCCAGCCCGGGGAGGACGACGCCCTCGTCTACGCGAGCGGGTATGCGGAGAGCTGCGCCCTCGAAGGTTTCCTCGACAGCTTTCCCACTCCGAGCCCGACGCTCTTCCAGACATCGATCCACCCGAGCGCCGTGCAGCAGGTCATGATCGGGCTCCAGGCGCCCGTGCGCGAGTTTCTCCCCCTATCCGGAGGCAGGCTCCTGGCGTTCCATGCCCTGCGCGCGGCGCTGCTGTGCCCCTCTGCGCGCTCCCTGCTCTGCGGCGGTGAGGAAAAGGGCACTTGGCTCCTGGAGCATGGCCTCGCCAGCAACCGCACCTTCGCCTTCGCGGCCGCATTAACCGTCGAGAGCCCGGCCGACTGGCTGGGCACGGTGCGCCTCCTACCTGCCGAAGGCCCGGGCGAACTCGGCCTCGACGGGCTCTTCGATCTGCTCCACGCGAGGAAGCCCTTCTGGGGCATGGTGGCGCCCGGCTGGCGCCTCGAGCTCACATGGCGCTGAGCCCGCAGGAAAAGGATGCCCCCCGCAACCCGGGTCCCTCGTGGGGATACCGCACGCTTTGCCTGCTGGACCGCCTCCTGCCGGAGTTCCTCTTCAGGCCGCTGCGGTCGGCGGGGACCTGGGTCGCCGTCGCGGCGCTTCCGGTGCAGCGCCGCCACTCGCGGGACTACCTGAGGATCGTCCTCGCGCGGGAACCGGGAACGGCCGATGTCCATCGCCATTTCCTCGCGGTCGCGGAGGCGCTGATGCTGCGCCTGCGGGTCGCGAACGGCCGTCCCCACCGGTGCGTCTTCGCCACCGGGGCCGAGGATTTCGAGCGGTGGCTCGCCTCTGAGAGGCCTGTGCTCCTGGGCACGTTCCACATCGGGGACTCCGACCTGACGGGCTTCATGCTCGCCGCGCAGGAGCACAAGCGCGTCCACATCGTCAGGCTGCGCGTCGGCAATTCGCACGACACCGACGCGCTCGCCTCGCGCTTCGGCGACCGGCTGCGGTTCATCTGGGTAAACGACCCCGGAGAGCTCCTGTTCGCCCTCAAGGAGGCCGGGGCCAGCGGAGAGGCGGTGGCGTTGCAGTGCGACCGTCCCGACCACAGCGCGCGCAGCGAGGCCTTCGACTTTCTCGGGGCGAAGCGAAGGTTTCCCTTCACCATTTACCACCTGGCCGCCATCTTTGGCCGACCCGTGATCCTCTCGTTCGGCGCACCCAGCACCCCGGGCCTCTCCGCCGTCCACGCGTCGCCCGCATTCGAGCCCGTGGAAGGCGAGCCCAGGGACGCGACGCTCGCCCGCGCCCGGATACATTTCCAGGATTTCCTTGTCAGGGTCGACGCCCATCTGCGCGCACATCCCTACCAGTGGCTTAATTTCCTCCCCCTTTGATCAACCGCCTGGCGCGCGCGCGCAACGTCACCGCCTACTACCTTTCCTGGATCGTGTTTGGATCCGTGGGCCTGCTCCTGAACATGTTCTGCGTGCTCCTGCTGCCGCTGCCTAACAGGAACTCCTACGGCAGGGCTGTCCGCGCCACGATCCGGCGGCTGTTCGGCGCGTGGATCGCGTGGCTTCACGCGTCCCGGACCATCATCATCGAGTGGGTGGGATTTGACGGGGGTGTCAGGCCCGGGACGGTCTACATCGCGAACCACCCGTCGATCGTCGACGCGACCCTGCTCCTGGCGCGCCTGCCCGACGCCGTCTGCATTTTCAAGCCGGCCCTCATGAGCAACCCGGCGGTGGGGCCGGCCGCGATCATGGCCGGCTATGTCCGCGGGGACACCGGTCTCGACCTCATGCGGGCCGCGGCGGCGCGGGTGGCCGCGGGCCAGTCCCTGCTCATCTTTCCCGAGGGGACGCGCACGGCGGAGGGAAAGCTCCTGGAGCCGATGAAGCCCGGCTTCGCCCTGATCGCCGACCGGGCCCGGGCCCCCGTCCAGCTCGTGATCATCCGGTCCACGCCGGGAGTCGGGAGCCGGGGCAGGCCCTGGTGGCCCCCTCCCGAGACGTTGCCGGGCCAATGCCGGATCGTGCTCGACCAGACATGGCCCTATGAGCCCGGTAGGCCGGCGGCACAGTTGACCCAGGCGGTCGAACGGCGAATCTGTGAGGTTCTCGGAGCCGCGAAGCCGTGACGAACCCCTCCCGCAGCCACCTGGTCCTCATCCCCGCATTCAACCCGGGACGGCTCCTGTCAGGCACGGTGGCGGCCGCCCTCGAGAAATGGCCCGACGTGTGGGTGGTCGTGGACGGCAGCACCGACGCGAGCCACGAGGCGCTCTCCAGGGAGTGCACGCCGGGCCTGCGCGTGATCGTGCGCCCGGCAAATGCCGGCAAGGGGGCGGCCGTCCTCACCGGCGCCCGCGAGGCGATGGGAGCCGGCTTCACGCACGCGCTGGTCATGGACGCCGACGGCCAGCACCCGGCGAACCGGATCGCGGCCTTCATGGCGGCCTCATTCGCGGCGCCCGACGCCGTCATCTGCGGACGCCCGGTCTTCGGCCCCGAGGCACCGCGCGCGCGCCTCTACGGCCGCAAGCTCAGCGTCGGGCTTGTCCGTCTCGAGACGTCGGGCCGCGGCGCCGCCGATCCGCTCTTCGGATTTCGCGTGTACCCCCTGGCACGGCTCGTGGGAGTCCTTGACGCGACGCGCGGGGCCAGGCGCTCCGACTTTGACCCGGAGGTTGCCGTGCGGCTCGCGTGGGCAGGAACGCCCGCGATCAACCTCGACGCGGAATGCGCCTACATTCCCGCCGACCGGGGAGGCGTCTCGCACTTCCGTTACCTCCGGGACAACCTCTCGATGGTTGCGCTGCATGCGCGGCTGTTCGCCGCCATGATCCTCGACCGACGCAGCCCGCGCCACGCATGAGGCCGTTCATCGTCTTGGCCCTTGCCCTCGCCGTCGTCGGGGCCGGTCCCGCGGGGGCGGATCCCCCTGTCGCCCTGACGCCGGACCTTGCGGCCGGCGAATGGAAGCCGCTTATCGACGCCCTCGCGTCAAAGGGCGCCGTGGAGGCCTCCTTCACGGAAAGCCGGTATTTTCCCTTCCGAGCCGAGGCCACCGTCCTCACGGGCACGCTCCGGATCTCGCCGGACCGGGGCCTGAGCCTGGGCTACACGAAACCCGAGGTGAGCACGCTGATTGCGGACTCGTCCGGCCTGCTGTCCCGCGACAGCGAGGGGCGCTCGCGGGAGATGCCGTCGGGCTCAAGGCAGGGCGGCGCCATCGCATCGCTACTTCCGATCATGAGCTTCGACATGAAGGCCCTTTTCCCGCAGTTCGACATCCGCGCGCAGCGGACCGGAATGGACTGGGCCTTTGAGTTCGCGCCGCGCGATCCGCAAACCGCGTCTTCACTGGGCACGATCACGGTCTCCGGGACCGGCAGCCAGGTCCGGCACCTCGAGTTCCGCCGGTCGCAGCGCCAGCGCATAGAGATAGAGACCCAGGAGACACGCAGTGGGTTCTCGTTCACGCCCGGCGAGCTCGCGTCCTACTTCCGCTGAACCGCGATGGAACCTCCCCGGCAGAAATGGACGGCCCGCCTGATCCTCGTGGCGTGCGCCGCCGCGGGTCTCGCGTGGATCGCGGGCCTCAACCTTCAGCGCAAGGTGTCGACCGACGTCCTCGACCTGGTGCCCGCGGACGAGCGCTCGCCGGAGCTCTCCATGCTCCGCAGCCTCGCGGGCGAGGAGGAGGCCCGGGTCCTCCTGTTGGCGGTGAGCGTCCCGTCGCAGGCGGGCGAGTCCCCCTCGAAGCGGGCGGGAAGGGCGGACAAGGCCGCCGACGCGCTGGCCAAGGCCCTCGCAGCGGATCCCGCCATCGCCGAGGCCACGCCCCTCTCCGACGTGGGGCCCAGGGACAAGCTGGCGGCCCTCGTCTTCGCGCGGCGCCTCGATTTTCTCCTGCCAGGATGGCTCGACGACCGAAAACGCGAATACCTCGAGTCAGGTGTCGCCGCGCCGTGGAGCCCCTGGCTGGCCGAGAAGACCGCGTCCGACCTGGAGGCCTATCTTGCCAAGCCCGATGCCATGGCGGCGCAGGACATCCTGACCCAGGATCCGCTGCTGCTCGTCCCCGGCCTTGTCGGGCATTTCGAGACGCTCGCCGATTCGGGATTCGCCGGGGGAAGATCCGGGGACTTCGCCCTGGTCTGGGCGAGGAGCAGCCATTCGCCGCTCACCCAGGAGGGACAGGGGCCGGTCTTTGACGCGGTCGATCGGGCGCTCGCCCAGATCCGGGCCTCGGAGCCGGGCGCCGCGCTGCGTTGGACCGGAATCGCGCGCATCGCCGCGGCCAGCCGGGCCCGGATCGAGCGCGAGCTCGCGACGCTCAACCTCCTTTCGCTCGCCCTGGTGGTCATCGTGGCCGCCGCCTGCGTCAGGAAGGTGCATCGGGCCGTCCACCTTGTGCCGGTTGTCCTCGGGTCGCTCCTCGGCGCCTGGGTCGCCGTGACGGCCTCGTGGGCCCGCGTCCACGTCCTCGTGTTTGTGGTCGGCTCCCTGCTGGCCGGCGTCGCCGTGGACTACGGGTTCTATCTTTTCCTCCAGCCGCTGCGGCGCCCGGGCGAGCCGTACATGGAACGCGCCTCGCGGCTCATCAAGCCGCTCCTGGCCAGCGCCCTGACGACCGTGATCGGTTTCTCCTTCCTGCTTTGGTCCGAGCTCCCGCTGATCCGCCAGCTCGGCGTGTTCGTGAGCGCCGGGCTCATCTGCGCCCTCGGCACCGCGCTCCTGTGGTTTGCGCAGATCGACGATTCCCACCTGGAGACACGGTCCTTTGTCCGCAGGCGCCTGAGCTCCGCGGGACCCGGCGTGCGCAGGACGGCGCAGCTCGTCCTTGCCCTGGGCGCCCTTGTCGCGGTCCTCGGGCCCTGGCGCCTCCACTGGAAGGATGACATCCGCGAGCTCGAGATACCGACGCCGGAGCTCAATGCGAACGACGCCGACGTGCGCTCCCTCTTCGGGGAGAGCGGCAGCCGCACCGTGTACCTGACGCGCGGGTCGACACCCGGGGAAGCCCGCGCGGCGCTGCAGGAGTTCCTCAAGTGGCATCGGGAAAACTTCCCCCAGTCGAAGGTGGCGAGCCTGGGCGACGCGCTTCCCACACCGGAGCAATGGGACCGGTTCCCTGGGGAGCTGGAGTCGCTGCCGGCCTTTGATTCGGACTTCAGGTCGGCCCTGGCGCGGCATGGCTTTGACGCCGCCTCGTTTGCCCCCTTCTTTGCGGCCTGGGACGAGGAGCGGGCTCGTACGGCCCAGCCCGCCTATGGCGACCTCGTGTCCCAGCTCTCTTCGGCCCTGAAGGGCCCGATGTCCTCCCTCCTGCACATCGGGTCCTCGTCGTGGTTCGTGACCCTTTCTGAACAGGGGCCCGGGGCGGATCCGCCCGCGTCGACGCACACGGTGACGGACAGCCAACTCCAAAACCTGAACAGCCTCTTCTCAAGGTATCGCGTCTCGGCGCTGAAGCTGAGCTCGGTGGGCCTCGGGTTCGTGGGGGCGAGCGTCTTCGTCCTCTACGGCCTCAGGCGGGGAGTGCGGATATTCGCGATCCCCGCGGGCGCGTGCCTGTTCGCCTTCGGCCTCTTCGGGTTGCTGGGAGCGACCCTCAACCTGTTCAATCTCCTGGGGGCCTTCCTCGGGGTGTGCCTCAGCCACAATTACGCCATTTTCTCGGCCGAGAGCCAGGGCCGCGGCGAGGACCCGCCCCCCTCCATACGGATGTCGGCGGTGGCCGCGGCCTCGTCGTTTGGTGTCCTCTCGCTGAGCCGGATCCCCGTGGTTGCCGCCTTGGGCACGACGGTGGCCGTCATCGTCCTTTCGGCCCTCGCCATCACTGAACTGACCCCGCTTGCTTCCGGCTCCAATTCCCGCCACGATCCGAACCCGTGATAACCCCGGTCCTCTTCGTCGGCTTTGTATTCGGCATTGCGTTGGCTGGCGTCATGACGCTGCTCTTCGGAGTCTACACCATAGGGCCCACCGAGAGGGGGGTGTTGACCACCTTCGGGCGGGCCCAGAGGCTGAATGGGACCGTGGCCAAAGACGCCGAGTTGGGACCGCTGCTCACTCCTGAGGAGGCGCCGCGCTACGACTTTCCCCTGATCCACGTGGTGAAGCCGGGCGGCCCCTACTTCAAGTGGCCGTGGCAGAGACTCTATCGGATCGACATGACGATCCAGACGACGGACATCATCTGGGATCCCGACATCGAGCAGTCGATGATCGAGGCTGTGACCAAGGACAACCTGACCATCTCGCTCACGGGACAGATCCGGTGGAAACCCTGCGAGCGCAATCTCTATGCCTACCTCTTCGGCATCGCCCGGCCGCGGGCCCACGTGATGGGCTATTTCATCTCCGTCCTTCGCGACCGGATTGCGACGTTCCACAGCCAGGCTGCGGACTCGTCGGTGGATGGCATCTCGATCAACGACCTGCGCAAGAACCTCTCTACCATCAACCAGTTCATGGAGGCCGCGTGCAAGACGACGGCGGCCCGCTACGGCATCGAGCTTGAGGCAGCCCTGATCACGACGATCGACCCGCCGGGAGACGTCGACGACGCCCTGGCCTCCATCAACACGACGCAGAACCAGGTTGCCGCGGCGATAAGCCAGGCCCGCGCCGACGCCGACCAAAAGCTCACAATGGCCGAGCAGGCCGTTCAGATCGCGCGCAACATGGCCGACGCCGACGCCGCGCCCATCCTTGAGCTCGGCCGCACGCTGTCCGCCATGTACGCGCAGGGCGGCCAGGGCGCCCTGGACTCGTACATGCGCAACGCCATGCTTCCCCTTCGGGAGAAGGCGACCCAGACGGTAATCACAACCTGACCCCATGATCGAATTCCTCGTATCGGTCGCCCTCGGCTTCATCGTCACGTTCTTCGCCGTCGGGATGTTTATCGGCCTCGGCCGGATCTTCCAGTTCTGGCGGATCCTCCCGGAGCGCACCGTCGTCGTCTACACGAACTTCGGCAAGGTGATCGGGGAGGTGAACGAGCCCGGCATGTTCTTCCCCGTGTTTCATTTCGGCCCGAAGGCGATCCTGCTGCCATTCTTCGGCAAGGCCTACACCGTCGTGACCGCGCTGCAGCAGTCCTACCTGCGCAACCAGCTCGTCAACTCGGAGGAGGGCGCACCCATGGGCGTTGGCGTCTGGTACGAGATGTACGTCCAGAACAGCTCGGCCTTCCTTTTCCAGAACTCGGACCCGGTGGGCTCGCTGCGGGCGAACGTCGCCACGGCGGTGTCCCGCCAGCTGTCCAATCTGAAGCTGGAGACGCTCCTCGAGGACCGCGACGCGCTGTCGTCCAAGGTGCGCGAGGAGGTCTCGCCGACATCGCTCAAGTGGGGCTTCCAGCTCGGCTCAACCTACATCAGGAAGGTCGCCTTCAGGGACAAGGGCATGATCGCCCAGATCGAGCTCAAGGTCGTCAACCGCCTGAGGCAGGTGACGGCGGCAATGCGCCAGAACGGCGACAACCAGGTCGCCCTCATCCATTCGGACGCGGACAAGAAGGCCTCGGAGAAGCTGGGACAGGCCCAGGCGGTCAGGCCCCAGGTGGTCGGAAGCGCGTTGGCCGACATCCAGAAGAATCCGGCGGTGGCCAACGCCCTCTTCAGGCTCCTCGACATCAAGGCGACTATGAAGAGCACCGGCAAGGTGCTGATCTCTCCCGCCGGCTCCGTCGGGCTCCTGCTGCAGAGCTGACTAGAGCATTTTAAATAAAACTGTAGCCGCAATGGGTAAACCAACCGACGGCGTCTTCGGGTGTAACTGCATGCAGCGCATGGGTGATGGCCTGGAGCAGATCGGGATGGGTGCGGGCCTCGGCCTTGCGGAGCAAGGCCTTCACTTTGCTCCACATCATTTCGATCGGGTTTAGGTCCGGGGAGTAGGCCGGCAGGAAGAGCGGCGTGGCGTTGGCGGCCGTGATCAGGGCAAGGGTCTGGGGGTTCTTGTGGGGCGGGAGGTTGTCCATGACAACGATATCGCCTGGCCGCAGTGAGGGGCAGAGGATCTCGCGTACGTAGGCTTGGAAGACCTCCGTGTCGGTTGGCCCGTCGATCGTCATGCAGGCGGTGGTTCCATCGAGCCGGATCGAAGAGATCATGGTCGTGGTCTTCCAGTGGCCGTGCGGGCAGCTGGCGACCAGCCGTTCGCCGCGCCTTGAGCGGCCCCGCAGCCGGGTCATGTTCGTCTTGGCCGCGGCCTCGTCGAGGAAGACGAGCCGGGAGGGATCAAGGCCGGCTTGGCGCCTGATCCACTTTTTCCGGGCCCAGGCAACGTCAGGGCGAGCCTGCTCGCTAGCATGGAGAGTCTTTTTTTATATGTCAGACCCATGTCGATCAGCACGTAGTGGATCGCCGGCAGTGAGCAGCCCAGCTTCAGGGCCTCGCGCATTTCCGCCAGGGTAATGTCCGGCTTCTGGTTGACCAACTGATCCAGGCGCTTGCGATGCTCCTCCAGGAGCATCGGCTTCCTGCCCGAGCGGTGGTGCCGCGGCCCGATATCGCCCTTGTGCCTGCGCTGCTGCAGCAGCTTCTTCACCATCCCTGTCGACACCCGGAAGCGCCGGCCAATCTCTTCCCGGCTGCCCTGCTCATTGTCGTAAGCCGTCAGGATCCTTTCACGCAAATCAAGGGAGAGCGTCTTCATGCCTCCCATCGTAGCCGATTATTTAATAATGGCTACAGTTTTATTTAAAATGCTCTAG
>Ga0302325_10013623_pt1 | contig 17333 bp, 18 predicted proteins | sample Palsa_T0_2_FD_201948 | JGI IMG/M metagenome (GOLD analysis project Ga0302325, IMG submission 201948) | Peat permafrost microbial communities from Stordalen Mire near Abisko, Sweden - Palsa_T0_2 | ecosystem: Environmental > Terrestrial > Soil > Palsa > Peat permafrost | place: Sweden: Abisko... | reverse complement strand
GGAGATGGAGATCCGATCAAGCTCCGACAGGCAGGCTGGCAGGTGGACCACGGCACGCTATCCGAGAGCTTGAACTTGGTGCCTGGCTGCACTGGGAGACTGCGGTGCTTGTGATGCGACATCTCGTTCTTGGGGTGTAGCTTCTGCGCTGTAGGCTCTTTCAAAAGGTAGACGCAGTTGGGCAAATCGTTTGCGATGCAGTTGAGAGGTTGAAAGTCAAGAGAGAGAGTGAGAGTGAGAATGAGAGTGAGAATGAGAGACAGAGCGGGTGAACCCCAAATGACGACGTACCGCCAGGGGTACCTGGAGGTACCCATCTGTAAGCGTCAACAGGGGAGAAGGAGGTCAGAAAAGCGGCACCCATTTTCAATGGATTCGTACTGAAGTCCTGCTGGACATTGAAAATGGCTGCACTCTGAGTGTTCTCTCAGTTATGGTAGAGTAAAGCTGAAACGTTTTCCCTTCAATTCAAATATCTCGGGCTTGTTAGAACCTTGAAGTTCTTCCTGTCCCCTATCTTATTCCTAGGTAATATAATATTTCTTTCGCTCAAAATAGAGTGTCGAAAGTGAGTGCCGCCTTGTCTCCGCTTACCCTACCTCTCTCTACCTAGGCATTGATTATTAGCGATCTGCCGGGCAGCTCGACGGAAAGGTCCGCCTTGCCTTCGGATCAAGAAAACTGTCCAGAAATTTATTATCTACCTATGGACGACACCAGCACCAGCACCCAAGTAAACGCGTTGGATTGATTTGGGCAGGTCGCGATACACTGCATAGGATCAGCTTATCTCCCTTTCACAATCGCAATACCCATCTTTCTCTACCCTACTCCCCAACGCAGCTATGACCGACCTTACACCTATTCTTAACGAGCTTCTCAAGAGCCACGATGCACCACCAACCATCGATCCATCACTTGCTCTACGGAACATTGATGAATTTCTGAAGGAGGCTTATCGGATTGTATGCCCAAATCCCAGACCTGATAGAACCTCCCTTCTGACTCAAGTACAAGAATGCGCATATAGCTTCGCTGAACTTTTACTTGAAAGGCATACGGCAAGCCTACCTTTCAACAGCTCCCCCACCAAGGAGAACCGGCTCGGCCTTGAAAGACAGGCAATCCAAGCATCTAACAGATCGTCAAAAGGAGGAGATTGATGCTGAAGCCAAGCAATTAATTCGCCAACTCGAGGCCAGTATTCGCAACTTAGCAGATGCCGAATTGCTGTCCCAGCAAACCGAAGCCACCCTCATCCGAAAGAAATATGCACGTTTGGGCCTTGGGGCTCTGGGGTCATGGGCTGCTGGTGGCGGAGGACAGACGAAGTCACACGAGCAGGAGTTAGATGAAGCGAAGGTCAATGCTATCAAAACGCACAGGGAGGGCGTGTTTTGGTATCTCAGTCAGAAGATTCAACAATGTTCGCTATTCCAGGCCGTGATGATGGAGAAGAGGCTCCGCCGCGAGATGGAGAAGAACAAGAGCGCCCTCGCGAAGTCACGGGCACCTATGCCAGAGTTAGGGGGCTTCGACAACGCCTCGGTGCCACCTACGAAGTCCAATGCAAACACAGCTGCACATGTGGATGCGCAACAAGTGGATCCGGAGCAGGAACTGAGCCCTGAACAGCTACAGATGTTTGAGAAGGAAAATCAGGACATGCTGAAGCACTATGAGAGCACCCTAGACCAAGTCAGGTATGTCTTAAGGCTCTTTCTGGTGGAATAATTCTGATCAATTTGCAGAACGGCCGAGAAGTCGCTGGTCGAGATATCAGAATTACAAACACAACTTGTGAACAACTTAGCAACACAGTCCGCGCACATCGACCAGCTTGTGGCCGATTCCTTCCTCACAGCAGAGAATGTTGGAGGTGGAAATAAGGAACTGAAGAAGGCAACGGAGCGGAAAAGTACGGCGAAATATGTATTCTATGCATCCTGCGGGTTGAGCTTGTTCTTGGTTGTCTGGGACTTGGTCATCTGAAACAGCGATTCTTCAGTACCTCTACGATCCGGATAGTATTCTCAGCACTCTGGCATGTGAAGGCGGCTGAAAGGTGGACACTGATAATGCAGGCACCGCAGCCATATGAATGGCCGGCAAGCGCGATTGTATTGTCGGCACATGCTTCAAACTTCCAAACTGCCTATACGAAGTATAGACCACAAAGCAGTCAGTGATGATCTCAGTTGCCCCGTGCTCCCTGACTTCTCACAGACCCAGGATTGGGAATTGGGGGAACCTCGGTTCCCGGTCGCGCAGGCCGCCAGTCCGCAAAGATAAAGACCGGCACGAATCGCCCCAGAAGTTGTGCCTTTGCGCCCCAGACGGTAACGCGGAATCTCGACCCACTTTTATAAATCCACGAGAAAGTCAGTCAGGCTACCCCACGAAAAGTATGAGTCCACGTCGAAATCCCCCACCCTCACCCTCATTCTCATCCTCACCTGGACCTTCATCACTCCATCCTACCTCCATATCACCCTCATTGAGACTGCAAAGTATCGCCGGCCACATGTCTCAATCCGTTCCCACAAGCTTCTCCGCCGAGGCGGTCCCTCAAGCTCTGGAGGATCCCCTCTTCGGGCTGATGGCAGCTTACAGAGCTGACACCTTCGACAAGAAAGTAGATCTCGGCATTGGAGCTTACAGAGACAACGATGCAAAACCATGGATCCTGCCCGTTGTCAAGAAGGTAATTCAATCTTTGCATGAATTGGAACAGTTGCTAACTCAAAGCTCCAGGCAGAGGAGATCCTCCGTAATGACCCCGCCTTGAACCACGAATATCTCCCCATTGCCGGCCTGAGCACATTCACATCCGCCGCTGCAAAGCTCATTCTAGGTGCAGACTCTCCGGCTATTGCTGAGAAGCGCACATGCTCCGTCCAAACCATCTCCGGCACAGGAGCAGTGCACTTGGGTGCTCTCTTCCTCGCAAAGTTCTATCCTGGCCAACCCAAGGTCTATTTCAGCAATCCAACATGGGCCAATCACAATCAAATCTTCTCCAATGTCTCGATTCCCATTGCTACCTACCCTTACTTCTCGAAATCCACAAAAGGTCTCGATTTTACTGGAATGAAGAAAGCGATATCGGAGGCGCCTGATCACAGCATCATCCTCCTCCATGCCTGCGCACACAACCCTACTGGTGTCGATCCAACCCAAGAACAATGGCAGGAATTGGCGGCTCTCCTTAAGCAGAAGTCGCACTTCCCTTTCTTCGATTGTGCATACCAAGGTTTTGCGTCCGGTGATCTTGCGAAGGATGCGTGGGCTGTACGATACTTCGTCGAGCAAGGATTCGAGCTTTGCATTGCTCAGTCTTTTGCAAAGAATTTCGGCCTCTATGGTGAGCGAGCTGGCTGCTTCCATTTTGTGACTGGTGCAGGAACAGATGCGCAAAAGACGATTGGTAGAATTGCTTCACAGCTCGCTATCCTCCAACGTTCCGAGATCTCAAATCCTCCTGCGTATGGTGCGAGAATCGCTGGCCTGATTTTGAATGATGAAACTCTGTTCAAAGAATGGGAAGAGGATTTGAGAACCATGGCTGGGAGAATCATCACCATGCGCAAGGCATTGAGAGCGAAGTTGGAAGAGATGGGAACACCAGGCACCTGGAATCACATCACCGATCAAATCGGCATGTTTTCATTCACGGGTCTGTCAGAAAAGCAGGTTTTGGAGTTGAGAGATGTTGCCCATGTTTACATGACAAAGAATGGACGGATCAGTATGGCTGGCTTGAATACCCATAATATCGACTACTTCGCCAAGGCCGTAGACAAGGTTGTCAGAGAGACACAGGGCTGATAGTTGAGCGACCACAGCATATCTAGGATTTGGAGTTGAGGGCGGCTTCTGGTCAGATAAAATTGCACAGGCATAGAGAAAATATCTGCTCTGAGAAGCCGGGTTAACATAGATGCATAGGAAACTCACTTCTCTCCGCAGATGAGTCACCTACCGTAGGCTTTCCCATCTCTGAACATTCCATTAGGAATCCTGGTACTTACGTTTACCCTGATGCGCCGTGTTCTGCTAAGTCTAGTGACATCCGTAGTGACCCCTTTTCTTTTCCTTTGCTTCATTTTGCCATATCATTATTTCGATTCCGTATACTCACATCTCTCGATTTGCGGGAAGCTCACATGACAAAATACGCGATACAGGGCCGCTCGTGCTGTTCGAATCCATCTCAGGCAGTCTTGGGCAACACTTTACTCCTTCTGCATACCACGACCATTTTTCCTGATCTCGCCTCTCCTCCGTTCGCCGACCGTTCAAGGATCTGATTTTGTCAACTTGTAAATATATTGATCGCGAACGTCTGCGTTTGAATCGGAGGCAACAGCTGGGGTTAGCTGTAAGCATTGTCAGTTTTTCAACTCTGGTCATGAGTATGTTAGACTTGCCAGTTCACCTCGTTCGAGATGGTCCTCGGGTAGGGGACACTTCTGGGCCCTTCTCAAAGCTACAAGAGCCTTGGCATAGCTTTCTCGAATCTGACCATCGTTACAATCCTGATGATGCGCTTCTCTGAGGTATTGGCATGCAAGGTCAGCTTTATCCCTGCGATGGTAGAACAGCCTACGCCTGCTGTAATAAACTGCATCCTTTTGAGATTGCTGTTTCCATGCAGCTACAAAAGGACGCGAACTTTCACTGTAAACCTTTCTTTCTATCATCTACCCATTTATCAAGCATAACTCGGACCTTTCTCTCGAAATTGTGATACAGTCTGAGATAGACCTAACCTTCACTGAAAATGAGGACATATTCAGTCGGAGCCTGGTGATTCAAGAACAATTTCTGGCCCTGGAAGTCAGCAAGTGCTCCTTGTCTTGGTACTAAAACATAGAGAGAGCTACGTTTGTCCATTTCCTGCGTTCACCCTCGGCGAGTGCATCTTGGAGCTCGTTTGGGAGCCGTCCCTCTCCATGACTCCAGATGAAACGCGCTCCTCTCTTCAGTTGCATGACCCAATCGCCCACAGCATTGATAGTAACGTCATGGATCTTATTCTCCTGGCAAGTCTTCTGGTTAGCACAGCCATAAAGAGACACGTGCTCTTGAATTCTGTTTTCCAACTCGGCAGGCAGGTTGGACCAGCGGTAACGACTAAGATGGAACGCATCGGCAAAGAATGATCCAGGGTGAGGACCAAAGCTGGTGATCATGTCCGCCCTATGGTCGAACTTCTAGGTGTCTTGCTGAGCTAATTGGCTGAGCTCGGCGATTCTCCATATATGACGCCGTTTGCGTCTTAGAGGTGCAGCCTGATTATTCAAATTCGTCAATTGCCTCATGTAATAGAGGAAGTCATGGCCTCGTATATTGTAGAGATGTTGCGTTTTTGCAAGTTTCTCGATTCGCTCTTCGAAAGATCGGGGAAGGCCATAGCTAGACCCCAATGATTAATTCAAAACTGGATGGTCTCAAGTTGTTGTAAGAGGGGTACGAACAAACATATTTCTGGTGCCTCTAATGGGCAACGGCCCTTCAACTGGTCACAGCAGCAGAGTACTTATTGTTTGGGCCGAGAAATGCAAATTGAAAAGATCCCGCCATAATACTTCGAAGCTACCCCTCGTCGGTCTTGAGATGAGGAGCATAGGTGTTTGGGCTTTCGCGCTTAATGTTCGTGCCAGGACTGAACATTGGCTAATTATGAAGGCTAGGTACTGTACAGCCCTAGGCGGGAAGTGCCCGTTCTCTGTGTTGGATGACCAATCTCATCCGCAAAATTGAACTCTAATTGGGGCTGAGCAAGCTTTGGCAGAATAAATTGGCATGTTGCAATGCCTTAAACACCTCATTTGTCAACAGTATAGAACATCGCAAATCACGCCAAAGCAAAGGATGCATGAGTTTAGCTCGATTCCATCAGAGTTCACTTCACCTATGTGCCAAGGCTCGAAGGCTGAGCCCCAATATCATAGGAAATGTTGTGTTCCTGCATATGTGAGGCACTCCTCCACCTGCAGCATCCTCGTCTGCTGCTCATTCTACATTTTCTACCGGAAGACCATGGCATTTACGGTCTTCTTGTCGGCCGTCATCGAAGTTTGAAACCGACACTCGAAGTTCCAGATTCCCCATTCCATCTCCTTGGTCTGTTATCTACCCAGCAATGGCTGTTTTTTCTGGTACATAGTCCCTTCCATGACAGACAAGGCTGGCTAACCTTCTGTAGCGTGGTTTCTTTGCATGGACTTGGAATGCCTTCGACTAGTTCTCTGTCAGCTAAGTGATTGAGACACCCCCAAATGATTTTGGGAAGTCAGAAACTGCAATAGCCGTGAGTTTAACAGCGTCATTTATCCCCCGATTTGTCGGTGAAGCAACATTTGGGCTGGCTGCAGATTTCCTCGGTCGTAAATGGCCATTCATCAATAATTGTGTCGGCTTGATTATCCTCGAGATGGCTTTGGGGTTTTGCAAAGCCTACACTCAGTCCATTATTTGTCGTACATTGGTAGGCTTATTCCTATACTAAGTTGCCATCTTCTTCCTAGAGAGCTGAGAGCACCAGAACCACCAGTAATCATCACCATTGCCTTGTCTTGGTGGCGCTCTGAGTTCGCTCTCTAAAACATTTGGGACAAAGCAGTGCTAATATTGGCAAAGTCTGGCATCTGCATGGGAGGCCTAATATGGCAATGCAAGAGCCACTGCACTTGAGGATTGCCCCGAACGTGCCAGGGGCTTAATATCGAGCATCTATCAATACGGCTACTCCACCGGATGGCTGCTCGCCATTGCATTCTCGAAGGTTTTTGTTGATGCTTATTCTAGTGTGTATATTCCCATATGCTTTTTCCCATTTACTATCCCCGAACACGTGAATGCTTTTCTCATACCTAACGCACCCACTCAACAGAACAAGTTACACTAACTCAAGCATCCCTAGATACATGGAAGCCACTTTTCTGGTTTGGCGCCGGGCCCCAAGTTCTTTTGATTATATTTCGGCTCTGATTGCTGGAAACAGTTGTCTACCAGCCCAATGGGGCATCTAATGAAAAGGAGACCATACACGGGTTTTGGCAGACTTTGATGCAGCATTGAGGCTAACCTGGCACCTTTTGTGCTAATTAGTAGCCTTTAGGGCTGGCTGCGCCTTTCTTGTGAGTACTTGCCCCCCTATCAGAATGTACTAGGCTCATCCCGAATAGTCTCACGGAAGTGCAGATATATATGGACCCATGCAGAATAATAAATACCATTACGGCTCAGAGCACATGAAAGTCACTCAAATAGTTGGTAAGCTAGAGGCAACTTTAGGTTCTGCTGTGATAGGTTTTGGTAGTCATATCGTGGGTAAGTGTGTAAGTATTATTACTCTCTAATATTGCACATTCGTTCTCTTTCTAAACAAGTCTTCAGAAGAAGCCGGATGTTTTTATTGATACTTCCCTTTCAATTTTGCATTAGCAGCTACGACGCTAACTCTGCGAAACAGGATGACAATTTGTCATAACCGTGGCATGTATCATGTGGGCTGTATTGGGCTACCCCTTACTTCTTCGTTTCTGATTTCGGACTCTACGCGGCCATCTTCTTCATGCAATTCATGATACAAGACATATTCGGAGTCGTTCCCATCTATTTGATCGAGCTTTCTCCGCCAGCTTTTCGAACGTTTGTCGCCGGCACAGCTTGCAACCTCGGTATATTAATAGCATCCCCAATACCGTCATGGATTACCAAGAATGGCCAGCACTACCCGCTTCCTTCGAAGGTCCAAGACGGCGTCATTGCCAGGATATCTGGTTACATCATAGGGATGGCAATATTCATGGCCTTTGCTTTCGTATACCTCATCCTCATGGTGTTTCTAGACACAGAAAATAGAAAAGACGGTATCTCGGATGATGAGCAGGTCGCTGATGAAGACGGGGCAGGTTTCGATGCTACCAGCCCAGAGATGGGGAGAATATAGTGTAATAGAAAACAAAAAGGCCAGGCACTGTTTCTGTGCCTCGCCTTTCACGGGTTGAACTGAACCTGAGAGATTCCTGGTTTCACTGTTTATTCATAGTCTCAATTGCCAATATTACTGTAGCAGATACGTTCTAATAGCCCCTGTACTAATCCTTTGAAGTGCTGAAATTAATATAACGATTTCCTAGTAACACAATCCCCCATGATTCGGGGCTGGGCCCAATGCAATATGGCCTCTGACCGCCTCAAAAGTGCATTCGTCTTTACTTCTAACTCTGTCTTTCGGGAAATGACGCAAAAATGTTCTAGAAGAGTTGGAATTCGCTATAAATTGCTGATCAATCTTGAGGCCCGCGAATCAAATTCTTGATGCCCTCCCCTTTTCTTGTTCTCTCCCATGCTTCAGTGGTGTTCTCGAAAGCCGAGACGGACGAGATCAACTGACTCAACGAGGGCACTTTCTTTGACTCGAGAAGATGAAGCGCCAATTCGTAATCCCCGGCTCCGTATCGAAAAGAGCCCTTCATGGTCATTTCTTTCTCCGACAGCGTGGTGATCGGGAATTGGATTTCTGGTTTGCCAAGCCCTGCTTGAATGAAAGTTCCACCCTTCTTGAGGACATGGATGCCAGCGCCAATACAGGTTGCGACACCAGTAGCTTCCAGAACAGTATCTGCTCCATTGCCCAAATTGTGAATCCTCTTGATCTTTCTGGCAATATCTTCCGATGTATCGTTAGTCTCGGGCTTGTATATTCCAGTGTCAGCGAACTTTCGAGAGAACTCCAATCGACTGGCATTGACATCGACAGCTATAATCTTTCGGGCTCCCATAGACTTTGAAACTGCAGCGCAAAGAAGGCCGATGGTTCCTGATCCGAAAACTACGACGTCCTGCCCAAGTCCGATTTCTGCCAAACGGCAAACATGCACTGCAACCGCCAAAGGCTCTACCAAGACACCCTCTTCCAAGCTCAGAAATTGAGGTAGTTTATAACAAAAGTCCTCTGCCTAATGGTCCGAGTTAGATATTGTTCAAATCGGCTTGTAACATGAGATTACCGACCAGCTTGAAGTACTTCCTGAGTGTACCATGTGAGAATGGGGGGTCGGCAGCAAACAACATCTGAGAGCACAGATTGTACCGACCCTCTTTGCAAGGCAAGCATCTCCTGCATGGCAAACCAGGTTCAATGGCGACATTGTCTCCTACTTTGAGAGATGACACTGCTGAGCCAATTTCGTGGACTGTTCCTGACGCCTCGTGACCCATAATCAGGGGACGAGAGGGATCGACTTTCTGGCCGATGCCGCCTTTGGTCCAGAAACTCACCTAGTCTAGTCAGCGTTTATTTTATAGAAGAGTTGAAGAGAAGACATACATCACTGCCGCATACCCCGACGTAAGCAATTTGTATGATAATATCATGCTCGTTGTTGATGGCTGGGTAAGGGCTTTCTCCTATCAAGGCGTTTCCCGGCCCCAAGAGGAAAAGCGCGAGGTTCTTCTCCGCGAATGACATTTTGATAGTGTGGCACTTGTATATTTGGATACTTGAAACGAGTTCGACTCTGACTGTGCGAAAGGGAGAAAAGTTTTGGAAAATGTGCCTCCATTATACTAAATTTGAAGACAACACACCGTCACCTCTTGGACATCGGCAACGCTGCAGGGCGCGGTGTACGCCCTGACGAGCACTTGCCATCAATCAATGAGCAACTGTGTCAATCAACGAACAACCTGTGGATACTATAGACCTCTACAGAATAGACTGCATGTGGAAGAGGGCGTAAGGTTGATCAATCCCAAACGAGGGATACTGTTAATCCCATCATCTCGCCCCAAGAGCGTCGAGGCGATCTCTCAGTCGGAGGAAAAACGTCCTATTTTTTGGCACGTGCGCAACATCAAATATTAGTGTTTAGGATCAAATAAAACAAGCCACTATGGTTTGAAAGAGTTCCAAAGATGTGCGATTTGTAGCGCATGTATTTAAGTTCTATAAAATTTACACTCAGCTTTTCTTTCGTGCTTTGTAGTTAAGGTGATAGAGTGAGCGAAGTAAGGTGTCTGATGCCAAAAATCGGACATTTTTTTCTCCGACTAATAGCGAAGCGAGCAGAGAAGGATGACCGACTATTAGAGGCGATAAAGAGGGAAGGGCTCGCTTAGCAAAGGGGCTCGCTCGCTAGTGGCTCGCTAATGTGCCGACCGCCAACACCCCTTGGACCCTGCAAATCAACGTCGATCTCTCCCGGAAAGTATTGGCGTGGCAAAATCTTGGTCCTGTTTCAACTTTGGCAGACCAAGTATGTGGGGGCTTTGGAGTACATTTGGATACCACTTAGGGATTAAACAAGTTATCACGACTTGCGATTGAGATGTCGCCACTCCCTAAATCATGACTAAGGTGACGGCCAAATGATCGTATTGTATTGATGTTTATATACGTATTATGCAGATATTTTGAAGCGTTTATACCAGATTACCAATAATGCAGAGCCAGAACACCTTCGCGCCCTTTCACCAAATCCCTCCCGTCATCACAAATCGCTAAAGAGCATTTTTTACATCGCCGCGACCACAATCTTACATATTAGCCAACTCATTGTCAATGGTCCTGTCCAAAAATGTTCTCCTCTCGCCCACTAACTCTGTTTGTAGCCTCTGTTCCACCAAGGCTCTGACTTGCTTCTTTGTAACATTATCCAAATCAACTTCTCTCAAACAATTCTGAATAGCTTCCACAATCATCATATCATCTGGTCCACTATTTCCTCGTTGGAAGTCGAATGTGGACACAGGACGCATTGCTGCTTCTGCTCCAATAGGCGTGCGTGCACCTCCCGTGAAGCCGATATTACGAGGCTGGTGAAGCGGGGAGGGCGAGCCACTAATGAGATCGGTTGATGATGGCATCATGACCATACTGGGACGGTGAGACATCGTCTGAGGGTAGTCTTGGTATGGTGAAGCAGAGCGGTCTTGTAGACCTCCACCAAGTGACATTATTGATTGATGACGACCAGCTGGTTGGTCAGCATAAGGGGTTGAGTAAACGGATTGTCGAGGACCTCCAAAGGCGGGCGATTGTGGTGGCATGTAAGGACCTCCTCGCTGTGGGAACCCAGTCAGGATTGTGGAAGCTGGTTTGACTGAGGAATACATTGATTTCATGTCGTCCATTTCATACGTGTCTTCGTAGCCATCGTAAGCTTTCTCCGTGGCTACACCACGGCGGCCTGGAAGGTTGTTGGACAGGGCATAATCGTCCCAACGTTGAAGAGGAATACTTCTTGGGTCGAAACCCTCGTCATCGACTGCAACTACCTGCTTACTACCCTTTTCGCCAATGACAATACGAGTATTGCCCCAGGTGAAATTGTCCTGGTTCCAGAAAGAGTATACGGGAAGAACGAAGGAGTATATAGGGAATGCGAGAATGTAAATGATCATCCACCCGATGTGCTGCCACTGTCGCTTGAGGATAAAGATCAGCGCCTGAAGACCATATACAGCTGCTATCATGATGATAGAGATCAACGGAAATTGACCGGAATGGGTGGCGACCCTGTAGATGAGGTATCCAAGATAGACACACGTCGCTGGCAGAATGATTGTCCCAAACAAATCGATGAAGACGATGAATCTCATGCTGAAGCAGCAGAATCCACACATTTCTTTGAGCCAAACCAATTCCGCCAGATTGTGGATGGTGGAGTTAATCCATCTTCGCCGCTGAGAAAGAAGAACACTCCAGGTTTCGGGCGCAGCTGTACTGGCGTATGCATCCGGAATGAACTTATATGACATATAAGGGAAATGTTTGGTCATCAGGGTAGTGAGATATCGATCTTCGCCCAGTGACAATAAATTCTTCTTGTGCAGCGTGTCGACATTACAATCGCTATACTCGTGAATCACCGCATCTGAGATGATCAACGGCTTGCCCTTGTCGGCGGTTCTGAGCCGGTACATGGAGAAACTGACATAAATTAGCAAAGTTTGCAGGTCGTACAGGACCTTAACTTACCAACCAGGAAGACAGGTAACACTTCCAAAAAGCGATTCAAACGCCTTCGCCAAATGATGGGAGATGAAGTACTCGTAAACTTGGATCATAGTCCACCATGACCTTTCTTCATTCTCAAGACTGGTTTCGCCACAAATCCCAGCGATTTTAGCATTGTTCGCACAAGCTGCCACAAGCCTGTTTAAAGAGTCTTCTCTGACGCTGGTGTCGGCGTCGACCATGAGCAGGTACTCGTAGAGTTCGGGATCAACGCCGATAATGTTGTTGATTTGGTGAAACATTTCCAATTCGAGCGGGTTCATCGGTGATCGGTGGTGGACACGGTTCAGGAAGCTCATGAGCAAGATCTGCGAGTCTCTCTTTCCACGATTACCAGGTTTGGTTTTAGACTGCTCAGACTCCTTGCCAACCTTCACAACCACGATATATGGGACGACATTCCCCTCATATTCGTAAAGGCCGGAATAGACTTTGCCATAATTAAGCTGCTCATTGCTTTCCCCCACAGACTTAAACGGGAGCGCTGGAGGATCAATCTTCGGATCGACGCCTAAAATATCGAGCACGATCTTCGGTGTAGGCCTATCATTCCCGCCACCCACAATCATACCATCGCAGATGACACAGATCAGCTTTCTCTTATTGTCATATTGTAGAGCAGTCAATGAATCAAGAGCCTTCCGCAACGAATCTTCGCCCTCGGTGTAGGCAGGCACCTGGCAAATGACAAACTTATCTTGCGGAGCTGGTCGACGCTTCGATCCAAATTGAAGTGCGGCCAAGAATTTGACCAAAATGACTGCGCATAGTATAACTGTAAATGCCAGAAGGATGTAATTATTGATTTGGCATCGCACGGACTGCCGAAAGTCAGGAATGCCAACATAGAAGGCATTGTTGAAGCAATTGAGGTTGTTGGCAAGGATAGTTTGTTGAGTCGAATTTGAACTTGCGTAGTTTGTATGCCAGAGGCTGGATATGTCGAGGCCAGGGTTCTCCTTGATCATGGTGGTCACTGTGCTATCAATAAATTCATAAGAAGCCAGATTGTCGTATGTCTTTAGAGTGTAGAAGTAATCAGTTAAATCATAAATCTTTCCGTCCAAAATAAACCAATAGTGATTCTCGTTCTGTCCCTGGCTGTTGACGGTGCTTTTCTTCGTTACCAAATCACCATGATAGTATTCTTCTATTTTAGGAAGGAAGATGGTCCCGTACCAGTCGATATTGTGCAGCTTGCTGTTTGGATATGGCTGGAGGGGCCCGGAGGTGTGAACACCCTCAGTAATAGTCGCAGTGGTGTTTGCTAGGAGGACAAGGTTATCGTCTGTGACAAGACCTGGACAAGAGACTGTGAGAGGCGGAACGAAATATTCGTCGAGATTCAGGCCCCCAAACTGCTGCATATTGTCTGTTGTAGTCTCGATCACTGTATCACTGTGTTGAAGTTTCCAGAATTTCGAAATGTCGTAGACCTTTCCATGGATGCTCACCCAAAAGTCGTCGGATCCTTGATGTGTACTGACCTCTGTCTGGTCCCAGGCTTTGTCAAAGTTCGGGCAGAGCAGTCGGCCAAACTCGATGATCCAGAATACAACAATACCGTTCATGAGTAAAATCATCCAAACGAGTACGAGCTTCTCCCTCCATGCCATACGGACGTCTGGGCGCTTCATGCGGCCAATATATCGCAGGAGGAATGAAGGAATCCAAAAAGTAAGCATCCACACAATGGCAACCCAGGCTCGACGACCTATGGTCATCTGGGTGGTAGTGATGCTTTTCGGCTCTGCAATTTCAGGATCCATGCTATTGACAAATTCGCCCATTTCGTCATTGTAATAAACCTGGTTCTTCATATCATCGCCCTTGAAACCGAGACCATAGTCACCGTTACTGACGTTTCTCGTTGTCGGAGCCACCGATCGGGCGCCAAGCGTGCGAGAAACTGTACCTGGGCCTTGGGCTTGTTGAACGAGCTGGTCTCTGCTTCCGTGAGGTGTCAAATCGTTCATAGAAGCAAAGAAGCCACTCGCGTTGGGCGGATTAGCAGAATAACCGGTCTCGACAGGCTCGCCGCCAAACAAGCCACCGAGCGCGGCGAATCCTTGAGTGTTGGATGGCTTCAGGTCGAGCATGCCCTCGGCCTCCCACCACGCGCTTTCGCGCATCCAGATTCGTTCCGTGCCAACAACCACTTCACCATTGCTCCAACCACGCTCCATGATCCAACTCTCAATTCCATCTCTCCCATCTTTACAGCCTAGGGGAGCATACCGCTGACAGAACTCCTCGTGGTCAAAGTCGGCAGTGAAGTCGAGGTTTCTATTCCTCCGGTTCGCCCATTCGGGGAGGCGCCAAGCACGAAGCTGTCGTGACACGGTTCCAGCAGACCAAGCGGAGGTCATCGATGGGAGAGCTGCCAGACTCGCAGGTGACTCGTCCGTTGGGTGGAGCGAGAGGTGATACCACACACGACTGCTTCCCAGAACGGCGGGCAAGTCAATGCGGCCCTCTCGACCCAGAGCAACACCCTGGCCTTCCACGGGGAAAAGGATCTTCTTTAGAAATCCATCTTCCTCTCCTTCTCGGCCAACCTTCTCCAGCACGGCTTCGCGCCGATCACGCTCGTGCTCCCGTTCTCGTCCCGACGGGCCAGTCATGATGCCAAGGTCAGGGGCAACCTCAGACACCGCGTTCTGCATCTCACGTAGCACCGAGGACCCCGCCGTCACCACATCCACGCCATCTTCTTTCATCTCAGAGTTGATGCCTTGAGTGTCATCGAACACCCCTCGCATTGCTACTGCCTTACCCAGGGTAGGTCCAGGAATTTCCAACACCGTGATGGAAACAGTGTCACCAGTTTCTTCATCCGTGTTAGGTGTCCGAGCCCCAGGTCCGCCATCGCTTGAAGAATCTCCATCCTTGATCCGAGTCATTTCGCTCGCAATAGCTTCATTTGCCTTCAGGATAATCCAGTCGACCAGAGCTTCGTACAAGCCACCGATCAATGTCTCCCGTTCGGCAGTCGTGCATTTTCTCGCGAGCACTTCTGGATCGAGGCCCAATAAACCTCCGACATCTTCGCAGACGTCATCCAACGCTTCCTCATCTAGATTGAAGCCCAGGGTGTCACCGAGTTTCAATAGCCCGGCTAGGATCGAAATCAAATTCCTGTGAGCCGCACCTTTGATTCCAATTGCCTTCAAAGATGCCCGGAAATCATCCGCAGAAGCTGCATCGTCGGCCGTCGGAAGATAAGAGGGCGGGTCGTAGGTGCCTGACCTTGCCAACAGGGCATAGTTGGAGGCGTGCTTCAAACCCAAGAATTCTCGTTCGGCAGGAGTCGAAGCAGACGTTAGGAGATAATAGAAAACATCAAAAGCTCTATAGCCTGCCTGGGTTGGAATATTAAGCAGGCCTTTTGAAGTGTCAATTCCGCCTTCTGACAAAGCCAAAGTTGCCGCAGTCAGGTTTCCCGCGAGGGTCAGTGTTAATGTTACTCCAAGAGCAGATTGTCGAGGGGTAGAATGGTTTTGTGGCGATACGGAATGGATGAAAGGTCGGAGTGCATCGAGAGCCGTGTATAATGAGGACGGAATAGACAGCGGTAGTGTCCCCAGGAATGGAGCGAGCACCGAAGGAGTTGATTCGTGGAGAGATCTGCGACATGGTGAGGACAAGTCTTTGGGGAGGAGGAAATACATACCCTAACACAATGCATCCATCCTCAGCACGGCGCCTTGCATGTTCCCAAGCTCGAGCTGACAAAGCACCATCAACTGTGCCACCAGTCCTTCCTTCTTGATCGGGCTGTGAAGCAGTCAACCACGTATTCACAACCAAGCTTGTGCTGGCATCGAGCGGGAAGGGTTGGCCGGATGTATAGATTGTGTGAATTGCATTTAAGAGTGTGGTTGTTGAGACTTGTGATGACTGCTGGGCAGCAGAATTGAGGTTTCGAGGCAATCCCGGACCGGATGAAGTATTCGAATACATCGACATTCGATTATTGCCCGACATGGCGCAGGTAGTGGGGAATTCTGTCCTCCCCGTCGGCGTTGAAGCCTTTTGTTGACGTTGAAAACCACCACTTCCCAAGGATTCCCAACGAGTTTCTTTACCAGAGATCAGTTAACAGAGGGAGAAAATGTTTCGAGGAAAGGCTCAAAGCTGATGCCGTTCGAAGTTTAAGAGGTTGGAGGGAGGGCAACGAATGTTGTGCCGATGTTCAGAGTTTCGGTCGCCCTGAGCAACAACCTGCAGGCGGGATCAGAAACGAGGGGCGGAGAATCGAAATCTCGAAAAGGGGCAGAAAACAAGACCCCCGGAACGAATGACGGCGGGCACTTTGAATTTGCAGGAACGCAACAGAATACAACAGATCAGAGTTGAGGCATGCTTGAAGGTGAAGATGAAGAAGAACGAAGACGGAAGACACGGCGGACCAGGAGGAATGCCACTGGAGGAGAATTTGGTCATGGCACTCGGGCAGGGGGTTCTCACTATGGAACCCGGTTCTACGGGCAGGCACAAGAACAAGGGGCGCAGATGCAGATCAAGAGCCGCGGGCCCCCCGGCTTGCCAGCATCCCAGCCATTTGCCCCTGGCAGATCGAATCCCGATACGAGTGACCGCTGCTTTTGCGGGGAAGATGTCCATTGAATGAATACTTACCTATACTTGAGTCAGGAATGGGTACGTGAGGACTTCGTAATTTACGAGAGTGCTTCGAATATTTCGTAGTAGAGCCAGGGCAGGACACTGGACAAGAAGAAAACCGCCATGCGTATTCATGAGCTTAGGTGCTTAGGCTGTCGAGTGGCCAGCCTGCGTGGAGCAGAGCTGCAGATGCCGGTGTTGGTTGGCTATTTTAAAAGGCTTGCTTTTTTGGCTCCCACATCCGCGGCATGAGACGGGTGGCGTTGTCTATGATCGCCAGTCCACGAGCCAAACGAGAGAACACGAAAGAGCTCAGCTCATGGGCAACGCAAGAATCCCCAGCTTCCCAACAAAAAGCTCCTCGGTACTAAAGTGCAATTGAAAAGGTGAAGCAATAAAAAGGATGGACCAGGTGTTAATCGCCCGGAGAAGGAAAACAACCCCCTCCCCCCAAAAAAGAGAATCTGCATTAAGTGGTCCAAAAGGTGCCTATGGTTTGATATTCACACAAAGTGACGACTGTGACAATGAATTAGATACTGCTTCAGGGGTTTTCACGTTTCCAAGATCGTCCCACCCTAGCCTCTTCATTCGCATAGAAGAAGCGGCAAGGAACTACTGTACTCCCAATGAGGCTGGGCTGGAACGAGAGGCGCCCCTATCCTGCTTGAGC
>Ga0302325_10013621_pt1 | contig 17334 bp, 11 predicted proteins | sample Palsa_T0_2_FD_201948 | JGI IMG/M metagenome (GOLD analysis project Ga0302325, IMG submission 201948) | Peat permafrost microbial communities from Stordalen Mire near Abisko, Sweden - Palsa_T0_2 | ecosystem: Environmental > Terrestrial > Soil > Palsa > Peat permafrost | place: Sweden: Abisko... | reverse complement strand
GAGCACGATCGAGTGCTCCTGCAGGTTGTGGCCGATGCCGGGGATGTAGGTGGTGACCTCGATCCCATTGGTCAGCCGCACGCGGGCAACCTTGCGCAGCGCCGAGTTCGGCTTCTTGGGGGTCTGGGTGTAAACACGCGTGCAAACTCCACGCCGCTGCGGCGAAGCCTGCAGCGCGGGAGAGGCCGTCTTGTACCGTGGCGCCGTGCGCCCCTTGCGAACCAGCTGATTAAATGTCGGCAAACCGTGACTCCTTACAACAAAACCCGTTCAAATCCCTTGCAACCAGCAAAACGCACGCAGCCGACCGGCTACCTCGCCCGCTTTTGAGCCCTTTTCAGGCCGGAAGCACGCGGAAGCCCCAATTCGCTGCTTCGCGTCTGCCCTCGTACCAAATCTCAGACGAAAACCAGGACGGTGACCGTACGCTTCCCAATTCAGGGAAGGTCGATTCCGTTTCCGTAGTTTCGGCCTGCATAATCCTCCAAGGTGGAGGGGGTCGCAGGCACCGTAGCGACAAGTCCCACCCGCACAAGAAGCGAGCAACTTCAGGACTGGTGTGGGAGGTCCGCTTGTACCGAGCCGGATCCAAACCCAAGCGATTTCTCAACTGCCGTCCATCTAACATGGCTCAAACTACCCGGCATGAGGATCGCTTCGCAGGGTTCCCGCGTACAGCACGCGGTTCACCCTGCTCTTGTGGAACCTTCTAAAGATACCAAGAACCGGCGAAGAGGTCAATGGTTCCGAAGCCCGTCTAGCAGACAAATCCGTCGATTGAGGCAAATTTTTGAGCTGGGTCCGATGGATGGTGCGTTTCTCCGCTTCAAAATCCCGTTTCCCGCCCTTATATTCCTGTGTATCACGCTGATATCGCGCCACGCTCCCGGCGCCTAACGATCGGAAAAATTGGGACACTTCCGAAAGCGTCACAAGGCCGCCTTATCCCGCGTCAAAAATTCCTAGGATGAGCCTCAATCAGGTAGCCGGAACTCCGTAAGCGTGCAGTTCGCACCGAGGGGCATCGGCTCCTCATCGGAGTGCGAACGGCTCTGCCCGTTCGCGGGCTCAATTGTCGAGCATTTTGCAGCCGCTACAACAAGAAGGAGATTTCCATGTCGGAAGACCCACGCATCGCTACGTTCCTCGAAGAATCCCAGGCAGCCGGCATTCCCCACGCGTCGCTGGTCGGCATGCTCTCGGCGTACGGCTGGCGCGAAAAGGACATCTACCGCGCCCTCGGCGACCACTACCGCAAGCTCACAGGCATCGAGATTCCCCTGCGCTCCGGCGCCGGAGCCTCCGCCAAGGACGCGTTCTTCTACCTGCTGATCTTCTCCACCCTTGCCACCTGGACCATCGGTCTCGGCTCGCTCGCCTTCCAGCTCATCGACCGTTGGCTGTCGGACCCGCTGTTCTCGCCTTACCAGGGCGGACTCTCAAACTACGAGATCACCTGGTCGCTGGCTGCCCTCATCGTCGCCTTCCCGCTCTATCTGCTGATCTCCCGCACCGTCCTTCGCGAGGCGGCTGCCGACCCTTACAAGCTCGACTCCAGCATCCGGAAATGGCTGACCTATATGGCTCTGGTGATCGCCGCGAGCGTCTTCATGGGCGACCTGATCTGCGCGCTCGCCTTTCTGCTGCGCGGCGAGCTGACTTCCCGGTTTGTCGCCAAGTCGCTCGTGGTTCTCATGCTCTCTGGCGGCGTATTTTGCTACTACTTCGGCGGCCTGCGCAAAACCGAGGCCGTTATCGCCGGTCCATCCCGTGACAAGCTTATGGCGGGATTAAGTTCAGCCGCCGTCGTTTTGGTGATGATCCTGGGATTCTGGCAGCTTGGCGAGCCTTCGGGGCAACGGCAGATGCGCGCCGATGCTCAGCGCGTCCAGGAGCTTTACCGGCTCAGCCAACAGGTAGAGTTCTATTGGAAATCGCACAGTTTGCAGCTGCCGCCTAGCATCAACGAGCTTCGCGGCGGTCCGCGCCTGGACCCTATCACGCACTCCCCATACGAATATCGGCCCGGCGCGGGAAGCAGCTACGAGTTGTGCGCGGTGTTTGCACGCGCAAGCCAGCAAGCTCCGGCTAACTCCGCGCCCGATTCGTGGGCTCATCCCGCCGGACACCAATGTTTCCCATTGGACGCGGTAGCAACCACGCAATATCCGGCTCAGACTATGTATTGAGCCCTTCCGCCTTGTGCGTGGATGGCCGATGGATCATCCTCCATCCACGCCCTCTGCAACTCACTTCTCAGATCGTTTAAGCCGTCCGGCCAGCAAAGAAAGAAATTCCTTTTCGTCCGATTTCAGACAGACCTCGGCATTCGGCTGTCCTTCAACTTTTCGTGTAAGGCCATTCGCATCCACCTCGATCCTCATTGGCGTCATGGGGCAAAGATCGGGGCGGAAGGTATACGCCGCCACCACCGGATCGAAGAGCGTCGGCGTCGGGGCATGATTCGGCGTATTCGCCACCCACTGGTGATAGAGCAGGATTAGTTGATCCGTAATCGGATTGCCCGCGCCGAAAATCGACTCCCGTGCCGGGGTTTCAAGATGGATTTGCGTCGAATCCAGCGGCATCATGAAGATCGGCGCCCCGGCAGCAAAAAGCTTCGCAGCATCTTTCGGGTCGCGATCGATATTCCACTCCGGCTCTGCCGGCCTTCGTTCCCCATGCGCGCCGTCGTAGCCGCGCTCGACCGACCCGCCCATCATCACCACCCGGTGAACTTTGCGAAAGGTCTCCGGATCGCGGTCGATCGCCGCACCAATATTGAAGAGCGGCCCGATGGCGATAAGCGTAACCTGCCCCGGATGCCGTTTGATCTCGTCGAGCAGCGCCTGAACGCCGTCTGGATGAGGATGAGCCGGAAACCGCTCGGCGTACGCCCGCTGAGTCATCACGTTGTCGGTCTCGGTATGCACCCCGGCCGTAACCGGAATGGCCGACTCACTCGCCGCAGCCAGAAATCGGTCGACGAGGCGCGCACGTGTCTCGGTATCTCCAAAAGCCGTCGAAATGCCCAGCACACGCAACTCGGGACTGCGCAGAATCAGCCCCAGCGCAAAAGCATCGTCGATATCGTCGCCGATGTCGGTGTCGATCCAGACCAGCTGCGGCCCACCAGGCTGGCCTGTCGATCGGCCTGCCTGGGCCAAAGCGCGGCTGGGCAGCGCGCCAGCCAGAACAGCGAGAATTGCAAGCGCCGTAACCAGCCCGGACTGGCGCCTTCCGTTTCCATCCATACGCATCGCAGTCCCCTTCGTAATTTCCAGACTCAACTCCCACATAGCAAAGACAAATAACCTCCCGTACAGTAGCATCATGTCAGGTTCTTGAGCTATAAATTGGCACAGCTTTCCGTGCAAGACCGTGGAATCATACTGATGCCTGCGCACCGACAAATTCGCCGTTGGTTTGTATACCTCACTTGCCTGCTGTTTTTCGCCTGCCTGCAGATTCCCACCCTGAAGGGTCAAAGTACAGCCGGCCAGGTCAACGCTCAAACTAGGGAGACCAGCCCAGCCAGCTTCGATCTCGTCCGCGACCGCCAATCTGTCCTCTCACTCGATGGCAAGTGGCGCTTCCATCCAGGCGACGATGCTCGCTGGTCCGATCCTGCTTACAACGACTCCAACTGGCCTTTGTTGTCCAGCAGCCAGCCTTGGTCCGATCAAGGCTACCCGGCCATGAGCGGATTTGCCTGGTACCGCTTCACCGTGCTTGTTCCCGCGGCTCACCCGGCGCTGTCTCTCGATCTCGCGCCTATCCTGACCTCCTGGCAGGCCTTTGTGGACGGCAAGCTAGTTGCTTCAGTCGGTCACATGCCACCCAACATCTTCCCCACCGCCAACTGGAACTATCAGTTCGTTCCACTGGCTGGCCCAGAGTCCGGCGCGGACGATTCCCATCCTCACCGCATTCAGGTTGCAATTCGCGTCTGGCATTCCCCCATCTGGTCCAGCTACATCGGCGGCGGCCCGGAGTATGGCGACCACATCCTGGGCGCGTCCAGCCTCATCGCCGCAGAGCAGTTTCATCATGACGAGCATCGCCGCCTGATCTTCGTCGACCACTTCTCCTATTCCATCGTCGCCGCGATCATCGGCATCACCATCCTCGGCCTCTTTTTGTTTCGCCCTCAAGAGCGGGAATACCTGTGGTTTGCCATCGTGCTCATGGCCAAGTCCTTCGATTCCGCGCTCACCGTGCTCTATTGGGTCTACGCAATTCCGCCGGTTCCGGTCTTCGATATTCTGGATGGAGCGCTTGTTGCGTGTGCCCAGGTGGCGCTCCTGCTTTTTCTGACTCGCGTGCTCAAGATCCGCCACGGCTTTCTTTGGAATGTCATCTTTGTCCTAGCCATGGCCAGCCCCATTTTCAACGTCTTCTATTGGCCCGGCTGGCTGTCGGCCGCCGCGGGCGGTCTCATCCAGGTCTTCTGCCTTCTGCCATCTTCGGTCTGGATGCTGGTCATTCTCACCACGGGCGCATGGCGGCGCGACCCGAATGCGCGGCTCCTCCTGCTGCCGATTCTCCTGGTGCAGGGCCTCTGGGTCACCGACAACGTCACCATCGCACTCAACCAGTTCGGCTTGCCAATTGAAGCGCGCATCATGGAGACGCCGTTCATCGTCGCGCCCTTCACCATGCATCCGGCGCTGCTGGCCGAGCTTCTCTTCCTGCTGGCAATGCTGGCTTTTCTCATCCGCCGGTTCACCATTGCGCGCCGCCGCGAAGAGCGTTGGGAAGGCGCGCTCGAAGCCGCCCGCCAGGTTCAGAATCTCCTGTTGCCGGAAGCAATTCCGAGCATCGAAGGATTCGTCATCGACTGCGTGTATCGCCCCGCGGATGCGGTAGGAGGCGACTTCTTTCAGATCCTCCCCAGCGGCGAAGGCAACCTGCTCATCGTAGTCGGTGACGTGGCTGGCAAAGGCCTGCCGGCGGCCATGATGGTCTCCATGATCGTCGGCGCCATCCGTGCCGAGGCCGCCCATACCACCGATCCAGCACAATTGGCTGCCTCGCTCAACGACCGCATGACCGGCCGCGCCGGAAACGACTTCGGAACCGGTTTCACCACCTGCCTCTGCGCCCATCTCTCGGCAAGCGGAAGACTGGTGCTGGCCAATGCCGGACACCTTCCGCCCTATCGCAACGGCCGCGAACTGCCCATGCCCGGCGCCTTGCCTCTGGGCATGTTGACCGGCGTCTCCTACGACCTGGTCACTACCCAGTTGATGGCCGGAGACAGGCTCACCTTCGTCTCCGACGGCGTAGTTGAGGCCCAAAACAGATCCGGCGAACTGCTCGGGTTCGATCGCACCCAGGAACTGAGTACCCAATCCGCCGCGGAAATCGCAGAAACTGCCAACCGCTTCGGCCAGGTTGACGACATCACCGTTGTCACCATCGAATTCGTGGGCATTCCCGCAGCCGGCGATTCGGATCGGGCCTCGGAAGCCGCGGTAGTCTAATGTCGCCCGAATCCTCCAGTCAAAGATCGCCTGCCCCGGCAAGTCCGTTCGTCGTGCTCCAGCAGGATGCCCACCTCGTCCAGATCGTGAACGCAGCCCTGACCGATGCAACTCGCCGGGCCGGCCCGCATCTCGCCTGCCGTCCCGGCTGCACCCAATGCTGTTACGGAGCCTTCGCCATCAACCCGCTCGACGCGCTGCGCCTGCGCGCTGCCATGCAGCAGATGGCCGTTAACCAACCCGAGCAGGCCGCGTCCATCGCCGAGCGGGCCAACCGCTATCTGGCTGAATTTAGCCCGAGCTTTCCCGGCAACCAGCAGACCGGCATCCTCGGCACAAGCGACGAAGACCAGGAAGCCTTCGAAGATTTCGCCAATCAAGCTCCGTGCCCGGCTCTCAACCCGGAAAGCGGCCTCTGCGAAATGTACGATGCCCGCCCCATGACCTGCCGCGTCTTCGGTCCGCCCGTCCGAATGAATTCCACTCCTGAGGCTGAAGCCGGCTCCGAGCCGGCCGAAGACGAAGGCCTGGCCGTCTGCGAGTTGTGCTTCACCGAAGCCAGTCCTGAAGAGATCGCCGACGCGGAAATGACCGTCCCCTATGCCGAAGAGCAGCGCCTGCTCGACCAGCTTCAGCAAATCCAGCCGGTCGAGCGCGACACCATCGGCGACACCATCATTGCTTACTGTCTGACGCTACCGCCGGCCCCGCCGGAGCCTTCTTGAGCACCACGTTCGCCTTCTCGTCGGCCAGGATCGTTCCTTCCAGCCGCTCGAAATCGGCAGCCTTCTCCGCCGGCAACTCCACGGCTTTCACTTTGTAGTCCCGTTCATAATGCAGCACAGAGCCCTTGGCTGAGACCGACGAGTGGTAACTGGCAAAGTCCATCTCCAGATTCACCGGATCGGGCATCTCATCCACTGCGTAACCATCGGGAAGCGCAATGTCGTAGCTGTCATGCCAGTGTCCGGTTGCGTTCAGATCGATCGGGACGGTGCGGGGCTTCCTGTCGTTGGGAAGCACGTCAGAGCCCACCACGCGGGGCCTCACCAGCAACAGCGGGCCGGCCGGCCGGGCATATTGATCGGTCTTCATCTTGTAATGAAACTCCAGTGGCTGATCCAGGGCCGCCGGCTGCACGAAATGGAAGGAATCGATCACAACACCGGACACATCGCTCGCCACAATCTTCTCGACGTATTCGTGCTGCTCCTTTTCATCCGTGTACTTGAGAAACATGCGCCAATCGGCGCCCTCGGGGCCTGAATGCGAGGTTACGACCGAGCCAGCCAAACTCCCATCCGCCGACAGCGTGAACGATCCCTTGCGCTCCGTTCCATTGGCGTCTGGACCCAATACCGGAAGAGCGATCACTTGACTGGCCGGGCCAACCGCCAGAATGCCGTAGCCGCCTTGTTCATTCGAAGGAAGATTACCCACCGGAGTACGTTCGTCCGTCGGGTCGAAGATCAGGTAGCGTTTGCCGTCCTTGGCCACGACCGTGGCCTTGAGCCGCGGATCTTGAACCTCTGCGGGAACTTCGATCGCGGTAATCATGTGGTCTCCGAAAAAAGACGGCGCATCGGGATCGACCACCAGGCGCCGGTGATCGACCAGCACATAGGCGCCATGCAGGCCGGCCGCCCGCAGCATGGAAATCAACAGCGTCGTCTTATCCTTGCAATCGCCGTACTTGTTGCGATAGATGTCGGCGGCTGGATTGGACTGCCACCCTCCGATGCCGCGTATCACCACAAAATAGCGGACGTTCTTCTGGATAAAATCCGTGATGCGGCTCAGTTTGGCGTAGTAGTCGGACGCGCCTGCGATCAGTTCCTGGGTTTTCGCCGCGATCTCGGGAGACGGATCGGATCGATGCGCTTCAAGATCGGAATAATGCTGGCCAAGAGCGCGCCACTGGTTATCTTTGCCCTCCACCGCCGCATCGCCCCATTGGACTGTCATTCGCGCGGCCAGAGAAGTCCAATCCGGAGGCGAAGGAATGTCCCGCAGAATGAGCGCGGGCATGTCCTTGATCTCCCAGCGCCAGTGATTCGGAGCAACCTCGACGGGTTTCACGCCAGCATACTTATGCCATGCCTCGGAGTGGGCGCGCCCAGCGGGAAGGTCAACCTCCAATGCCTGAAAGACCACTGGAATACCGTTCTGAAATCGCCAGTCCTTCTCTTGAAAATAAGCCGCCATCACCTCTTCGGACTCGCAGACGATGACCGCGCCGACATCGACCGCCGGAGGATGGGCGATTCGATACCTGCGCGTGGAGAGCATGACCGGAACGCTCGAGTCCCCTTCATCGGTAAAGTCCGACTCCTGGGCCTGGTACTGCTTTTCGTCCGCGCCGATCGTCCATACGCGAAAATAGTTGACCTTCTCATCGACATCGGAGGAAACTTCGCACGAATTATGACGGCCCTGCGGCTTGAGAATGCGAATCGCCTCCCGCTCCCGCTCCACGGCCCGGCCCTGCGCATCGACGGTTTCGACATACTCGTCGAACAGAATGATCGCCGGCGCATCCGCGGCATAACCGGGGGTGTGCGTCTTGTAGGCATCCAGGCCCCACTGCGGCACGGGCTGTTTATCCTTGCCGAAGATAGACGCGGCGCACGGCGCGACGGCAAGGATTGCCGTAATCGACAAAGTCAGTAATCCATAAACAATCTTCATACCGCATCCCCCGGTTGTACAGCGTATGTATCTAAATTCAAGACTTATCCTGTCAATTACCCTTGGCCGCCAGCGCTGCCGTCAGCACCAACTGCTCCTGATCGGCGGTAGCCACCTTCTGATAAAAGTCGCGAAGTGCTGGATAATCCTTGGGTTCCACCAGTGAAAACCCGCGAATGAAGGTCCGGTTCACCGTAACGTCGTTCTTATCGATGCCGGACTTCAATTGCATTGCTGCATGTGCTGCCCACGGGACATTGGAGTTTGTCGGCGCGCTCTCCACCTGAAACGATTCCGGCAAATGATAGGTCACACTATCCTGAACGGTCTCGGGATGCCTCATATCCACCGCAGATTCACGCTTCTCCTCGGCGACAAAAGGATGCTTGGCGCGCGACTCGAAAAATACCCCAGGGAGAAACATCCGCTTTCCCGTCGCGGTTCCCATATTGCCGGAGATCTTCACGATTCCCATCAATTGCGAGTGATAATCCTCAAGCCCCAGAAAGTGATCGAAATCCGCAGTCACTCCATCGGGGATCAGGCCGTGCATGTACTCATTGAACTGCTTCTTGACCTCATCCTCATCGTTTTGAATCGCGCGTTGCCGCCACAGAATGGCAGCCGGCCCATCCATCGAGATGCGCACAGTGCCTTTCACGCTGCCATCCGGGCCTATCGTCAAGTCCGCCACCCGCAGCGTCGATGCCTGCTTGTAGGGAACTCCGGGCGTGCCGCCAAAGTCCGTCCCCTTATCGGTCTGGCGAAGAGAAGAGGTCAGAGCATGCCTCCACTCCAGTTCGCCGAATGGGGCAAATTTCGTGCCGGGATCCAAAGGTATCTCCTTGCCGTTGATCACGACGAGGACTAGAACGTCGTCGAACTGGCGGATCGACAGGAAGTAGGGATTGAATATCTCCCGATCGCGATTGCACACCGTCATCGCATAGGCCTTCAGCCCCGCACTGCGCACCATGGCCAGGTAGAGCAGCGCGATCTCATCGCTCGTCCCGCCCTTCTGCGTCCACACATCTTCGGCGTCCTTGGCCTGCTTGAGATGCTGCTGCTTCAGTTCTACCTGCGACTTATGCCGTGTGTAATCGGTGTTGTCCACGGCCATCACCGCATCGTAGATCTTGCGCGCCTTGACCTCTTCGCTGTCCGTCGGCGCCACAATCTGACCCACCGCCTCTTTCAGTGTCTTGGTTTCTCCCGCGAAGTGGTCCATCTCCTTCGACCAGCGGCTGCCTTCGTGCTGCCAATAGTCGTCCTTGGTGAAGTAGGGTGAGTAATAAAACTGGACCTGCTCCAGCAACGTGCCCAATGGCGGCATGTACTCCTCATCCGGCGCGGCTGGAACATCGGTGACATCCAGCGTATATTTCCCCGAACTCTGCTCGAAGTTCACCTTGTTATCTTTGGGCAGCATCGAGCTGTAGAGAAGCTTGCTCGATGCATTTCCCTTGCTGTCGGTCACCCGGTCCATGTACTTGAAGGCCAGAAAGGAGTAATGCGCCTTGCGCACGAAGTACTTCTGCTGCACCTCCCACTCGGGCTCCGTCAACCGCTCGTCGTCATAGCGAAGCTGCCAACGGTACTCCAGAATGCTGCCGATTTCGACGCTCGGCAGGGTGAAGACCATCTTGTTCACCTGAAAATTTGCGCCCTTTTGTTCCACCAGGTCCGAGGGCTTGATATCGAGCGGAATGATGGTCCCATCCGAATGAATCGTCCGTGCTTTGATATCGGTCACGGAGAAACCTCTCTTGCTATAGGGCACACTGACCGTCGCCAGCTCTTTTCCCTTTTCCGTGAGCACCTTGATGCGCTCGTAACGGCTGTGATAGTGCAAATTGTCGTCGGCGGTTTCCTCGCGATACAAGTAGATCGCGGCCGCCCCGGGAGCCTTAGGCTCGGAGGTCATCTTCAACTCTTCGTCGGTCGGAGGTTGAAATTGGCCCCAAAGTGAAACGGGAATTGTAAGAGCCGCGAGCGAGAAGGCGGCTTGCATCCAAAAACGGATCCTCATTGTAACTCCTGTAAAGTTCGCACCTGTCGCCCCAACAAACCTGCGCTCCTCAGGGGAGCCGTTTCCGAAGTGAGTGACGGATAGCTATGCCCAACTTAACCCCAGGACCGCAAAAAGGCAAGAACCAACCTCGGCATGCGAAATTACGCCTTGGTCTGGATATTTGAAATAAGGACAATCTCCTTCGAGACTGTTTACTGTTCTCTATATACGGATAGAGGTGAAGATGCGCGCCCCGTCCGCACCCAGTCCGCGCTCATCAAAGCGTACTTCAGTTCCAGCACGCCAGGGCGCGAAGGCGCAGTTCAGGCAAACGAAGGGAATGCACGACTCCATCTTGCCCTATCCGGTCCCAAACAAAATGAAAATGAGATTCCATTGCGGCCAGGTTCCCGAATCGCTCCGTTACGAAACGAATTCCCGCTTCCGCCTCATTCCTGCTCGCCGGTGACTGCCTCGCATACGCGATAGCACAGTAGAAATTTGAAACCTGGCTGCTGCTTCTTGTCGCCTGAGACGAGCCACGGTCTACTCGGAGACGCTTCCCGAATGCGTTTACCATTGCTCCTGCTGAATCGATTTAGTTATAGTCACTGAGCGCCCATCCTCGGGTAACAGGAGTTGTCTCAGTGAACCTGCAGCGTCGCCGCACTGCCGTCCGATTCGCCTTTCCCATCCAGCCAGAGCAAAATCACGATAACCGTGCCCCGAAAAGCTTGGTTCAGGGTATTGATTTCTTAAGAAAATCAATACTTTGCGGATTCGGCTTTGGGTACATCTGTCGTGATCTTGCTGTAATTGTCCTGCTCTCAATGGCTTGCGCCGCGCATGCGCAATGGAATCCACCCAATCCAGTGACCGGCTTCACCCAGATTTCAGACGGCCTTGAGGTGCATCAAGCAGCAGGCGTGCTCCGAATTCAGGTCACGACGCCCGCGATCCTGCACATCACGTACGGCCCTGAATCCGCGGCGCCGGAACACTCCTCCGACGGCGTCCTGGCCAAGCGCGACTGGCCTCCGGCGCAGTTCACCGTCGAATCCAACGACAAGACCGTCACTCTGACCACGGCGCAGGTCAAAGCGGTGATCGAACGCAATACCGGAGCAATTGCTTATGAAAACGTCGCCGGTCAAAGGCTCACCACAGACAGCTATCGCCAGCTGCATCCAGCCGAAGTGAATGGAGAAAAGACCAATCGCGCCGAAGTCTTCTTCGCAATCTATGGGTCGAAGGAAGGTTTATACGGATTGGGCCAGCATCAGGCCGGCGTTTGGAATTATCGCGGAGAAACCGTCGATCTATCGCAGGAAAACACCAACATTGCAATCCCGCTGCTGGTTTCCAGCAATGGCTACGGCATCTTCTGGAACAATCCCTCGCGCTCGCAGGTCAACAACCGCTTCGTCCACATGCTCTACCTGACCGCGGAAGTCGCCGACAAGATCGATTACTACTTCCTCGCCGGTCCGGAGCCGGACGCGATCGTCGCGCACTATCGCGAACTCACCGGCGATGCGCCCATGTTTGGCCGTTGGGCTTACGGATTCTGGCAGTGCAAGAACAAGTACCAATCGCAGAAGGAACTGGAAGCTGTCGCGGCCAAATACCGCGCTCTTCATATCCCTGTCGACAACATCGTGCAGGACTGGTTCTGGTGGGTGACGATGGGCGAGATGAAGTGGAACCCCAACTATCCCGATCCGCAGGGACTGATCAAGACGCTGCACGATGAGCACTTTCATCTGATGGTCTCGATCTGGCCCTATTTCCGTCCCGGCTCGAAGGAATACGAGACGATGGACAAGAACGGCTGGTTCATTGCCAAGACCACGGTCGGCGGCTTCCATCCAATCGGGCAGGCGCTTTATGACCCGACCAATCCAGAGGCGCGCAAGTACTACTGGGACAATGCCAACACGGCGCTCTTCAAGAACGGCGCCGCGGACGGCGTGGATGCGTGGTGGCTGGATACCGATGAGCCGGAGACGGAAGGCCGCGTGGACAATATCCTGGTCGATCATCAGCTGCATTTGGGCAGCGGAGCGCGCTATACGAATGTCTATCCTAACTTCCACACGGCTGGAGTTGCGGATGGTCAGCGCGCGGCATCTGATCGGAAGCGCGTCTTTATCCTGTCACGGTCGGCTTATGCCGGCTCGCAGCGGAATGGCGTGACTGCCTGGTCTGGCGATGTGCTCTCGGACTTTGTGACCTTTCAGCGGCAGATTTCGGCTGGGCTGAACTACGCCATTTCAGGAATGCCCTACTGGACTACGGATATTGGCGGCTTTATCTCAGGCGGCGATCTGAACGATCCTAAGTTTCGCGAGCTGTTTGTGCGCTGGTTTCAGTTCGGCACGTTCTCGCCGATCTTCCGCGTGCATGGCACACGCAATCCCAGTGAAAACGAGCTTTGGTCTTACGGGCCGGAGAACCAGAAGATCCTGACGGATTACGATACGCTGCGTTATCGGCTGATGCCTTATATCTATTCGGAAGCATGGCGCGTGACCAGCGAACGCTACACGATCATGCGTCCGCTGGTGATGGATTGGCGGACGGATGTCAGGGCGCAGAATACCGGCGATGAGTTCATGTTTGGGCCGTCGATATTGGTGAATCCGGTCTACATTCAGGGCGCTGCGAGCCGTTCGGTGTATCTGCCGAAGGCGACCTGGTACGACTTCTGGACGGGCGAGAAGCTTGAGGGCGAGCAGACTTTGCAGGCAGCAGCGCCGCTCGATAAGCTGCCGCTTTATGTGCGCGCCGGTTCGATTCTGCCGCTTGGGCCGGCGATGGAATGGACGACTGAGAAGGCGGAAGACCCGATTGAGTTGCGGGTTTATGCTGGCGCGGACGGCGACTTTACCATCTATGAGGATGAGAACGATAACTACAACTACGAGAAAGGCGCTCACGCTACGATCGCGATGCACTGGGACGATGCTGCGCATACGCTGACGATCGGCGCTCGCGAAGGCAGCTTTCCGGGAATGCTGGAGAAGCGGAGCTTTCGTGTGGTGATGGTTGGCAAAGGACACGGAAACGGGATTTCCGCCAGTGAGAGTGTGGAGAAGACTGTGAGTTACTCCGGCGAAAAGGTCAGCGTCAAACTCTGACTCAGATCGGCGAAAAGCGAAAATTTAGAGAATGACGGGCAAACAGAGGGAGAACGCTACCGGGGGGGGGTGGGGGTATTAATTTCGTCCCTATGTTTTTCCTGTCGCTCCGATTCCGCTGCCGGCGTGGCCTGTATAACGGACCATGGCCATGTCCAGATCGCTGTTTCCCCGGCGCTTGCGTTCCGGATTGGCTCTTCGGGAATGGATGAGCTTCCTCATGCTTCCGAGTATAGGCTTTTGAGTGGAAATTATCGGCAATCGGGTGCTGACAAAAATTGAAGGGGTTGGTTGAGGGTGGTTGTATCCCACCCGGCAAACCCGGAGACGTGGCGCTGCGAAAACCCAGGTCTCAAAAGCGAGACCTGGGGCACCCTCACATCGATTGTTCAGACCTGCGCCACCCGCCGGTCAATATTTCCAAAATGACGCACAAAACGACAGCGCCCACCCGGTGTCCCACAAAGGGTAAGTTTCGGGATAATTCCGGGAGCTGCTCAAGACGCGAACTTGCGCGTGCCGAAAGTCCTTCCCGATGGAGAAAGTGGCGGGGGCATTCGAGACGCCTCGGGGCCGAAAGGCCCCCCGGTAAGGGCATGTGAGTGACGAGTTGGATGGGCAAGCTAAAGCATGCCCCTACCTGATTGCGTTCCGACTGTAGGGTGATGGCAAAAGCAGATCCCCCTTCGGGGATGGCAGACAGAAAAGCAAGAGCAACGGCAAAAACAAGAACAACAGCAACAACAACGGCAAAAGCAAGAACAACGGCAAAAGCAGATCCTTCGCTTTGCTCAGGATGACAGTGCTGTTTGGCTCAGGACGGCAATTGCTTTGTTCGGTATGACAATTCTCTACGTGGAAATTGCTTGGGGAATTGGCTGGCTTGTGGTTTGCTTGCTTTATCCATGCTGAAATCGCTTGAGCGCTATTTTGAGTTCTCCCGCCTGGGCACCAACTGGCGCACGGAAGTGCTGGCCGGGGTGACTACCTTCCTGACGATGGCCTACATTGTGCTGGTGAATCCGGCGATTCTTTCGCAGACGGGGATGCCGCTGCCGGCGGTGACCGCGGCTACTTGCCTTTCGGCGGCGCTGGGGTCGATTTTGATGGGGGTGGTGGCGCGGTATCCGATTGCGCTGGCGCCGGGGATGGGGCTGAATGCCTATTTCACCTATACGGTCTGCATCAAGATGCATATTCCCTGGCAGACGGCGCTGGGGGCGGTGTTTCTTTCCGGCGTGCTGTTTTTGCTGCTGACGGCGTTTGGGATACGGCAGTTGATTTTGCGGTCGATTCCGCAGGAGCTTTATGCGGCGGTGGCTTGCGGGATTGGGCTGTTTATTGCGTTTATCGGGCTGACCAAGGCTGGATTGGTGGTGAAAAGCCCTGAGACTTTGGTGCAGCTGGGCAATATCAAGGACCCGACGACGGCGCTTTCGCTGCTAGGGCTGGGGCTGATGGTGGCGCTGGAGATCTGGAAGGTCAAGGGCTCGATCCTGATTGGCGTGCTGACTGTGACGGCGGCGGCTTGGGCGCTGGGATTGACGCACTGGACGCGGGCTGAGGGAGGGGTGGCGAGCCTGACGGCGACAGCGTTCAAACTGGATATTCGCGGGGCGTTTGGGGTGGGGCTGCTGGAGATTGTCTTTGTCTTCTTTTTTGTGGATCTCTTCGACAACCTGGGCACGCTGGTGGCGGTGACGAAACGGGCTGGATTGCTGGCGGCGGATCACTCGATTCCGCGGCTGAACCGGATCTTGTTTACGGATGCCGTGGCTACGGTGGCGGGATCGCTGACCGGGACATCGACGGTGACGAGCTACGTGGAATCGACGGCCGGGGTGGCTGCGGGCGGGCGTAGCGGGATTACGGCGATTGTGACTGGATTGCTGTTCCTGATCGCGATGGTGGCTGCGCCGTTTATTGGAATTGTGCCGGGTGCGGCGACTGCGCCGGCGCTGATTCTTGTTGGCTCGATGATGCTGACTACGGTGACCGAGATCCGGTGGACGGAGCCGCTGGTGGCGGTGCCTGCGTTTCTAACAGTGATCCTGATTCCGTTGACGTATTCGATCGCCAATGGGCTGGGATTTGGGATTATTGCCTGGGCGGTGCTGCACCTGGCGGCGGGAAAGCTGAGCCGGAAGGACTGGCTGCTGTATCTACTCGCTGCGCTATTTCTGGTGCGGTTTCTGTATCTTTCAGCGAGTTAAGGCAGGACATGAGGGGGCTGAGGAGAAAAATGCCCCGTCTATATCGCCGACTATCTGGGTTGGCTCAACATTCAGACTGTCTGTTTTTCGAAACAGGCACGGCATAAGACTGGCCTGCCCTGGTTGGGACGGAAGGGGACGGTGGTTTCCGTTCCGCACTCCGCGCAGATGGTGCGGGTTTCAGGGCGTGTGCGGGAGGCGCTGGCGGCGCGCTTGGCTTTGCACTCCTTGCAGTGTTTGGGGTCGTTCACAAATTGTTTGGCGTGGAAAAATCTTTGCTCGTCGGCGGTGAAAATGAACTCCTTCCCGCAGACGACACACTTTAAGACCCGATCTTGGAAATCCATCTCCGGCTTTCTGACACGGGCATGACCAGGGGCCGCACAAAACTTCGCGGGGGCTCACTGGCCGATCGCCAGAATCACATACGTGAATTCACGACTGGGGCCCGAGCCGCACCAGATAAGTAGCGGCGATTCCAGGGTCTGCGGCACGAATCAGCAGGCCGGAATTGTTCATCGCGCGTTTTGTGGGGTTGCGCGATGGGTTAAGGGTTCAATGAAGATGCCGTTGAAGATCCGATTCGTAAATTTCGATTCTGCCATGGCCGACGGGGGCGTCTGCCTATCTGGGAACCGAAACCCCGGCTAAAGTTGCGTAGCGGGGCAAAAAACGGATGCAACTCGAATGCACGTATGCTGCTGGTTGAGGCGCCTGACTTTCGAGATCGAAAATCAGGCGCCGATGCTGACTGAAACTAGTCCTGCTCTTTACGAGCCTTTTTGCGATTCCGCTTGCGCGCCAGTGCTTCCTTGACGCGACGCTTTTCACCGGGCTTCAGGTAGTAGGAGTGACGTTTGACTTCCTTGATGATGTCTTCCTGCTGAACCTTCCGCTTAAACCGGCGAAGGGCATTCTCAAGCGGCTCGCCTTCTTGCACACGAACCTCTGCCAAATTGATTACACCCCCTGACCTGCCTAGTGGCTCTTATCAGAATACGTGATTTTTGGTGTTTAGGCGAATGGTGGAACAAGGGGTGAGCAATCCAATACGATTCGGGGTGAATTTCTTCGGAGACGCAAGAAATTGCCATGTGCCGAGGCTTGGATACACTAGGAAAGGCGCCTGTGGAGACGCTTGAGCATGATTCGGAGCTATCAGGGGATGCAGCCGGTGGTGCCGGAGACCAGTTATGTGGATCTCTCGGCCCAGGTGATTGGGGATGTGGCGCTGGGTGAAAACTCCAGCGTGTGGATGAATGCGGTGCTGCGCGGGGATGTGAACTCGATCCGGGTGGGGTCGAACTCGAATGTGCAGGATTGCGCGGTGCTGCATGGGCAGCGGTATCTGTACTCGGTGAATGTGGGTGACTGGGTGACGATCGGGCATAATGCCACCGTCCATGGCTGCGTGGTCGAGGATGCCGTGCTGATCGGGATGGGCGTGGTGGTGCTGAACAATGCCCGGATCGGAGAGGGATCGATCATCGCCGCCGGAGCAGTGGTGCCGGAGGGGACGGTGGTGCCTCCGCGGACGCTATGGGCTGGGGTTCCGGCGAAGATGCGGCGTGAGCTGGGGGATAAGGATCGGGAGCTGATTTTGCAATATGCCCGGAATTACCTGGACTATACGCGGATTTATTTGCGGGAGACAGGGCGGTAAAAGCAGGGACCAGGGACCAGGGAATAGCAGGCACTGTTCGCCTCCCTCATAAAGCTCTCGACTCCAAACAAAGAGCCTGCCAAGCGGCAGGCTCTTTGTATTTTTTATTCCCTGGGCTCTATTCCCTGGCCCC
>Ga0302325_10013618_pt1 | contig 17336 bp, 15 predicted proteins | sample Palsa_T0_2_FD_201948 | JGI IMG/M metagenome (GOLD analysis project Ga0302325, IMG submission 201948) | Peat permafrost microbial communities from Stordalen Mire near Abisko, Sweden - Palsa_T0_2 | ecosystem: Environmental > Terrestrial > Soil > Palsa > Peat permafrost | place: Sweden: Abisko... | reverse complement strand
CTGAGGCGGTTGAGCCGCATTTCGGGATGGGTATGGGTGCGGTGGAGAACGCTTTTCAGGAAAACCAGGCCGTCGCCGAGGTCAAGCTCAGGCGCGTAGAAGTCCTGGGGCGGAAAGCGCCGGTGCAGGACCGAGTCGTCCAATTCGGTGAAATGCAACAGGGATGCCTGGGGGCGGCGGATGAATTCCAGGCCGGGGCTGTCAATGCCACACGGATTCAGCGGAATCCAGAGGGTGAGCAACTCGGTCATGGGGATTGCCGGCCCTGGCTGCGCAGGAAAGCGGACGCCCAGCGCGCCATCCTGGTGCCAGCCCTGGGGATGGTAGTTGCCGTCCGGGGCGTGGTATGGGGCGAATTTCTTACGCACCCAGGATTGCTCCAGGTTGCAGGTGCAATGCTCGCCCATTGCCGCGGAGAACAAGGCTTCAAGGCCCGGCGCGGCGAGGGGCGCGAGAAGTTCTTCCCGACTGCCGCAGCCGAAGTCGAGCAGTGCTGTGAGAAGCAGGGAATTTGAGAAGCGGTTATAGCGGCAGCGATCGGGAAGCGAATGGCCTCGATCGATCTGCTCGAAGCAGCGCTCGGCCGCCTCTTTCAGAAGGTTTAGAGAATCCCTTTGGAAGATATCGCGCAACAGGACGACGCCCTGTTCCCGTAGTTCGGTCACTGGTTCGGCTCTGGTCAGGCGAAAGGTCCTTCCGTTTCAAACTGCGCGTTCTTCAGATTGTACGGGTGCGGCGATGCGAACAAGGCAGCGAGACAGCTCCGCTTCGCGGGGATGGCAAGTCAGCAAGTCAGCGGGTGGGTATCCTCTCATCCATCGGCAAGGGCGGATCGATTTCAGCTTTGCCTGTTTGGGATTGCCATTCCAGGGACCCCGGACAAAGGTTGCATTAGATAGCACTAATGCGCGGAGCGGAATGTGCCGATAGAAAGAAGCAAGGGTCTGTGCGCGCTCCTTTTGCGCCCGGACGCCGCGAGGGTCGATGATTTCACTGAAGAAATATTGGGATTCCGCACAGATCGCTCCGGAAGAAACCGGCATCCCGGCGATTGATCCAACCGCTCAAGCTCTTCGCGACAAGGACAAGGGCGCTCTTCTTCCCGTGGCCATTGCCGCGTACCAGTCCGCGCTGCGCGAGATGGGTTCCTGCGGCGTGGAAGCCTGTCCGGCGCTGGGTCCGGGACTGTTGAAGAGTCTGGCCAAGCTGGAGGAAAAGCTCTCCGGCGACACCAGCCGCGCGGCCCTGGAAGCGACGGAAAAGGGTGTCCAGGAGCGCTTGCAGGACTGGGGCAGGAGCACAGCGTCGCACTACCGCCTGAAGACCTCCGAGGTGAAAGACCTGCTGATCGTGATGGCGCGCACGGCCGAATCCGTGGGCGAGCGCGACCAGCGCTGCGCCGGGCAACTGAGCGAAGTGACCACGCGGCTGAAGAAGATTGCCAGCCTCGACGACCTGACCGAGATCCGCTCGTCGATTGAAAAAAGCGCGGCGGACCTGAAGACGTCCCTGGACAGAATGGCGTCGGAAGGCAAACAGGCAATTGCGGCGCTGAAGGCCGAAGTCTCGGTCTATCAGACCAAGCTGGAAGAAGCCGAGGAGCTGGCCTCGAAAGACGCCCTCACCGGCATGCGCAACCGATCCTGGGTGGAGAACGAGATCGAGCGGCGCATCCGGGCCGGCGGGCCGCTTTCCGTGGCCATTGTGGACATCGACGATTTCAAGCGCGTGAACGATGTGCACGGTCACCTGGTGGGCGACGATCTGCTCCGCCAGTTTGCCGGGGAATTGAAATCGGCCTGCCGGTCGACGGATGTGAATGGCCGCTGGGGCGGGGACGAGTTTATCCTGGTGCTCGGCTCCCGGCTGGGCGACGCCGAAACGCAGATTGAGCGGCTGCGGGAGTGGGTCTGCGGAAGCTATCCGGTGCAGTCGAGGAGCGGCCCGATGAAGCTGAAACTGGAGGCTTCGATCGGCCTGGCGGAGCACCGGCGGGGCGAGAGGATGAACGACCTTCTGGCGCGGGCCGACGCAGCGATGTATGCGCGTAAATCCGCTGCGCGGGCCGAAGGAGCCGGCGGGCGGCGCTAAACCAGCGTTCAATGAGCGCAGGGCGGCAATGCCGCGAGGCCGGGCTGACGCGCGCTTTATAGAAGATAGAGAAGTCTAAGAACCGGCCCAGGAACTGAGTTCAACGAGGGCTGGTTTGGGGTTCGTGGTCTCCCACCCTTTCGCCAAGAACGCGAAAGGATGGGGCACGGAGTGTTTGTCCCGGGTTGGAAGCGGGCAAATCCCAGTCTTTTGGACAGGTTCCAAGGAACTCGAAACAGGAAACAATCCCCGGGAAGATTCTGCCTCAATGAGTGTGAGGACGGTCGCGTTTTCGCCGCCCAATTCAGGACCGGATTCCAGCGCGCGCCCGCTTCAGGAATCGTCCCCAAAATTCTTTCCTTTTCACTCTTGAGTTTCCTCCCCCCCCGAGGGACTGTGAAGGTGGGTCCTTCATTAGTCCCCGCTTAAACGAGCAGCCCCCGGTGGGGCGGTTGGATGCAGGCAAGCAGCGCAGGTCGGGAATGTTTCCGGAGAGAAAGGTTGCCATGAGGATACTGATTGCCGAAGACGACAAAGCGCTGGGGCTTTTTTTGACGCGGGGCCTGGAGGCTGAAGGGCACCGGGTTCGCGTGGCTGGCGACGGGGAGCAGGCGGTGGAGGCGTTCCGGCAGGATCTGCCGGATTTGACCATCCTGGATTTGAACCTGCCGGTCAAGGATGGGGAGCAGGCGCTCAAAGAGGTGCGGGCGCTGGACGCCGACCTTCCGGTGCTGGTGCTGACCGCCCGGCAGGAGGTGGACACACGCGTCCGCTGCCTTGACCTGGGCGCCGACGACCTGATGCTCAAGCCCTTCAGCCTGCATGAGCTGCGGGCGCGCTGCCGGGCGCTGCTCCGGCGCAAGCGGGAGGCCCGGCTGCAGTTGCGCGCCGGGGACCTGGAACTGGATCGGCTGGACCATACGGCGCGGCGCGGCGCGGTCTCGATTGTGCTGACGAACAAGGAGTTTTCCCTGCTGGAGCACCTGATGCTCAATCGCGGGCAGTGCGTTTCGCGGGTGGAACTGCTGGATGCGGTGTGGAACCTGGAGCCGGCGCAGACCACCAACATCGTGGATGTGTATGTGAACTATCTGCGCCGCAAGCTGAACGATCCGCCTCCCGGCCAACTGATCCGGACAGTGCGCGGCCAGGGCTATACGGTCCCCGCGGAAGCGGCCGAGGCCCCCACTGAGGCCGTGGTGGACCTCGCCGTGCCCGAAGGGCTGGCTCCGATTCCCACCCGGATCTCCACCGTCGGCCTGATTTCTGAACTGCTCTAAGCCTTATTCATTTCCTTGCCAAGGAGACCATCGATGCAGCCCGTTCCCGTTCCGTTGCTTCCCGTTGCGCCTCGCCCCCGGACGCGCACCGCGCTGCTGGCAAGCGCCGACTCGAGCTTTCGCCAAAGGCTCTCCGAGATCCTTACCGGGCTGCGCTGGCAGGTGCGCGAGGCGGAGGGCGGGGCACAGGCCTGGAAGGAGGCCGAGTCCGTTGTTCCCGAGGCGGTGATTGTCGACTCGTGGCTGCCGGATCTGGACCTGGCCGAGTTTCTTTCCGACTTCCGGGACCGGTTTCCCCAGGTGGACCTGGTGACTGCCTCCGGCCTGAGCGGCGAAGAAAGCCCGCGCGGCCCCTACCGCCAGGAACTGCTCTACGCCCTGCGCCGGTCGCAGGAGACCGACACAGCGGTGTGGAATACGGCGCCGGTGCTGACCAATTATGCGGCCGGGCCGGCGCAATTCGACGCGGCGCTTCATCCAGCGCCGCTGCTGCCGGACTCGAACCAGAGCAACGGGGCAGTGCCGGACGGTGTCGTCCTCCCCGCCCGCCCGCAGACCAGCCTCATCAGGGCTGTTCCCATCCGCACGGAAACACCCAGACCGGCCCAGGCGCCGGCTGCGGAACAGAAGGCCATTGACCGGCTTCCCGAGCTGATCGGCAACGCCACCTGCATGCTGGAGGTGAGCCGCCGCATTCGCCTCGTAGCCCAGCGCATGACGCCGGTTCTGATCGAGGGCCCAACCGGTTCCGGCAAAGAACTGGTGGCCGAGGGCTTGCACCGGTTATCGGCCAGAAGCAAAAAGCCCTTTGTTGCCATCAATTGTGCCGCTATTCCTGAAGCTTTACTTGAAGCCGAGCTTTTCGGGCACACGCGGGGCGCCTTTACGGGCGCGGTGCATGGACGGGTGGGGCGGATCGAGTCGGCCGACGGGGGGACACTGTTTCTGGATGAGATTGGCGAGATGCCGTTGGCCCTGCAATCCAAGCTTTTGCGCTTTGTGGAATGCAGCGAGTTGCAGCGCGTGGGAGACAACGAGACGGTGAAGGTGGATGTGCGCATTGTGGCCGCCACCCACCGCCCCCTGGCCGAACATACGCAGACGGGCGCCTTTCGCGCCGACCTCTATTACCGGCTGGCCGTCTTTTTGATCCGTACGCCGTCGCTGGTCGAGCACCTTGAGGATCTGACCCTGCTGGTGGAGCACTTTCTGAAGAAGATGGGCCGGGAGGCGCCGATCAAGCGCATCGACCAGCCCGCGCTGGCCAAGCTTGCCGCGCACGGCTGGCCGGGGAATGTCCGCGAACTCGAACACGTGCTGGAGCGGGCGGCCATCCTGGCCGGCGACGAGCCCCTGCTGACCATGCACGAAATCGACTTTGGCAGCACGGTGAATTGAACCGACCTGGTTGAAACCGGAAAGTGGAGGCAGGATGAGCATGGAAATCGATACCCGGCTGGGCGAGCAGATCGGGTGCTACCTGGATGTGGCCACCAGCGAGATCAAACTGACGGCGGCCAACATGGCCAATGTGGATACGCCCGGCTACCGCACCGTGGGGCTGGACTTCGAGGCGGAGATGCGCGAGGCCCTGAACGGCGTGGACCAGGGCAGGCCGGCCGGGAAACCGCGGGTGCGAGAGGTGGACGGGCTGATTGCGCGGCCGGATGGCAACAATGTTTCGATGGACCGCGAGGGGCTTCGCCTGGCCGAGGCGCAGTTGAAGTTCAAGGTGGGCGTGGCCCTGCTGCGGGAGCAGAACCAGACCATGATGGACGCCATTCACGCCGACAAGTAGAGAAGCAGCTAACAGCTGAAAGCTGACAGCTATCGGTCGACGGCTGAAAGCGGTTTGACCAGGAGCGATGCCGATGAACCTTTTCGGGACAATGGAAACCTCGGGCGGCGCCATGCAGGCCGAGCGCATGCGCGCCGAAGTAGTGGCGGCCAACATGGCCAATGCGGAGACGACGCGTACGGCTTCCGGCGGTCCCTACAGGCGGCAGCATGTGGTGTTTGCCGCCAATCCGCCGGAATCGGGGTTCCTGAGCGCCATGAACGCGGCATCCGGGGGGCCGGAGGCCGGTTCGCTGGCCGCGGCTGCGTTGCCCACCCTCGGTTTGCCGGGATCGGGAGCGGTCGCGCCGGGCGTGCACGTCGCCCAGGTGGTCGAAGACCCGGCTCCGCCGCTCAAGCGCTACGATCCGGGCCATCCCGATGCGGGGCCGGACGGATATGTCTCGTATCCGGACATTAATCCCCTCACAGAGATGGTGGACCTGATGGGGGCGACACGTGCATATGGTCTGAACAGTTCCGCCGTGCAGGCCGAGAAAGGCATGATCGCGTCGGCGCTGGAGATCGCCAAATCGTAGCCGGGGATTGCAGACTGCGGCTGCTTCCGTGATAAGGAGTGAGAGAGCCGATGCTAACGATCACAAACCCGATCGCCGCCGCAATTCCCGGATTGTCCGGAGTGGGCGGAGGCCTGCCATCGCTGCCTTCGCCTCCTGGCCAGGCAACTGCGCCAGCTCCGTTCAGCGATCTTTTGACGGACGCGGTGGGGCAGGTGAATCAACTGGAGGGCCAGGCAGCGACCGCGGTGACGGGGTTGATGACCGGCAGCGGCGTGGACGTGCACCAGGCGATGATTGCCACGCAGAAGGCGAGCATGGCCTTCGAACTGACGCTGGCGGTGCGCAACAAGGCGGTGCAGGCCTACCAGTCGGTAATCGGGATGCAGTTCTAGGGCCTATCCAAAAACTGTTCAAAGGGCAGTTGAGTTTCTGGTCTCCCACCCATTCGCAAAAAACGCAAATGGATGGGGCACGGAGCGTTTGTGCCGGGTTGAACGTGGGCAAATCCCAGTTTTTGTACGGGTTCGTAGAGACTTCCGGCGGGTTTCAAATGAAATCGGCAAGCTAACCCCCGCTTGACGGGGAGAGCGAGTCAGCGAGTGGGCGGGGCAACCGGATCATGGCCATGGCAACACAGTTGGAGAAGAGCGCAGCGCCCATGCCGGGCCAGCTTCCGTGGGCGGACCGGCTGGCGGGCGTGTGGGACCTTGCACGGGTGCGCTGGGCCACCATGCAGCCGGCGCAGCGGCGCTGGGCGCTGACTTGGGCGGCGCTGCTTGCGGGCCTGATGGGCGGGCTGCTCTGGTACGGTTTGCGCACCGACTGGCGCACCCTCTATGCTGACCTGGACCCGGAGGATGCGCGCCAGACCGGGCAGATTCTTGCCCAGGCGCTGATTCCCTACGACGCGACCGCCGGCGGGGGAATCCGGGTTCCGGCCGATCAACTGGACAAGGCGCGGCTGGCGACCGCGGCCAAGGGCGGCATCAAGAGCGGGCGGCTGGGATTCGAGATCTTCGACAAACCCAACTGGGTGGGTTCGGAGTTCGACGAGCAGGTGAACTACCAGCGGGCTCTCGAGGGAGAGCTGGAGCACACGGTGGGGTCGCTCGCCGATGTGGAGTCGGCGCGGGTTCACCTGGTAATGCCCCACGACTCGCTGTTTCGCGAGCAGGAGCGTCCTGCCAAGGCCTCGGTGGTGTTGAAGCTGCGCCATCGCAACCTGGCGGACGGAGAACCCGACTCGATTCGCAACCTGGTGTCCTCGGCGGTGGACGGTCTGACGCCGGACCGGGTGGTGCTGGTGGATGCGGCGGGGAATCTTCCGCTCGGTCCGAAGAGCGCTGAAATGCTGCGTTTGGGCGCCGAGGAGGCCTTGGAAGAGAAGCTGGTTTCAACGCTCGAGCCGGTAACCGGAGCCGGCAACGTGCGCGCTTCGGTGACGCTGGACTACGTTCAGACCTCGAGCGACGAAACCCAGGAAACCTACGATCCCACCCAGACCGTGACTCTTTCCATGCAGCGCACGGACCAGACGACAGGGCCCCAGCCGGTGGCCGCCGGAGTTCCGGGAACGGCCTCGAACGCACCCAACTCCCAGGCTCTGCCGGTGTATCCGCAGCAAACCACGCCGCCGCAGTCGGCCAAGACGGAGTCGGGAACCTACGGCGCCTCGAAGACCGTGCGCCACCTGATGGAGAACCCCGGCCGGGTGCGGCGCATGACCGCGGCCATCGTGGTCAACGACCGGCTGGCGCAGATGGCTTCCAAGGGCAAGGCGGCGCAGTGGCAGCCGCGCTCCGCCGACGAGTTGCGCGAGCTGACCGCGCTGGCGCAGGCGGCGGTGGGCTTCGACCAGGCGCGCGGAGACAATTTGACGGTTCAGGACCTGGCCTTCGAGGAGAACCGCACCGCGCAGCCGGCATCGCTGCCCGGCCAGGTGCTGGCCACGGCGGAGCATTCGCCGGTGCTGGTGAAGTACGCGGCCCTGATGGGCGGAGTGCTGGTGGTATTGGCCTTTGGCGTGCGCCCGGCCTTGCGCCATGCGCGGTCGCAACCCCCCGCCCTGGCCAAAGGCCCCGGCAGGGAGTTGGAGGCCGGGCTGACGGCTGCGGCGGCTCCGGTTTTGAAGGCTCCGGAGGCGATCGAAATCGATCCTGAGCGCCAGCGGGTGCAGGAGATCTTCGAGCAGGTGAGCGGGCATTTGAAGCGCGAACCGACGCAGAGTTCCCGGCTGCTGCAGAGCTGGATTCACTCCGACTAGGCCGCGGGTTGGATGGTGGGATGAACGGCTGGGAGAGGGACGGGGGTCTCCCACCCATTGTGCTAAGAACGCACAATGGATGGGGCACGGAGCCGATGCGCGGATTAGAGTCGCCTGGAAGGGAGAGGACAAGGCCTTGGCCGATCAGGAGAGTGAAACCGGGCAGGCACGGCAGCGCGTGTCGGCGAGTCTATCCGGCGTGCGCAAGGCCGCCATTCTGCTGGTGGCGGTGGGCGAGGAACTGGCCGGGGAGATTCTGCGCGTTTTGCCGGAGACGGATATCCAGAATCTGACCGAGGAACTGGCCGACCTGAAAGGGATTTCGCCGGAGCTGTCGGCGGAGGTGCTGGAGGAGTTCTGGCAGCTCTTGGAAACGCAGGGATTCGTGATGCATGGGGGCCTGGACTACGCCAGCCGCCTGCTGATGGAGACCTTCGGCAAGGAGCGGGCCGACGATCTGCTGATGCAGGTGCGGCGCTCGCAGGAGGCGGCGCAGGGCAACCTGGCCAAGCTGCAGCGCACCGACCCGCAGCAACTGGGCAAGCTGCTGGACGCCGAGCATCCGCAGACTATTGCGCTGGTTCTGGCGCACCTGGACCCCAAGCGGGCGTCGCAGGTGCTGGACAACCTGAGCGAAGACCATAAAGTTGTTTCGATTCAGCGCCTTGCGGAGATGCGGCAGTTTTCTCCGGAGATGGCGCAGAAGGTGGCTCACATTCTGCACCGGCGCCTGGAGAGCATGGGGGACACGGCGCGCAAGAGCTACTCCGGGTTCAAGGCGGTGGCCGACCTGCTGAACCGGGTGAACGCCGAGGAATCGAAGAAAATCCTGGAGACGATTGAGGAAGGCCAGCCGGAGCTGGCGCTGAGCATCCGCAATTTGATGTTTACCTTTGAAGACCTGGTGACGGTGCCGCCGGCCACCATTCGCGAGATCGTCTCCGGGGTGGACAAGCGGCAACTGGCCATGGCGCTGCGCGGGGCCAACGACGATTTGCGCGCCCAGATCTTCAAGTCGATGAGCTCGCGGGCGGTGGAGATGATGAAGGAAGACATGGAAGTCCTGGGTCCGGTGCGTTCGCGCGAGGTGGCCCAGGCGCAGCAGGAGATTCTCAACCTGGCCCGGCGCCTGGAAGCCGAGGGCAAGGTGGTTCTGAAGCTCGAAACCGGGGACGAGATGCTGGCGTGAAAGAGGCAGGGAACAGGGATCAGGGAACAGGGACTGAGGGACTAGGGACTGAGGACTACGGCTTTGCTTGACACCTGTTCCCTAACCACTAACCCCTATCCCCTCGTTGGGAGAATTCTTGGAACTAACGGAGTCGGCAACGAAAAGCGGGGCATCCGGGCACGTGGAGGTCTTTCAATATCCGGCTGGACCGGAAGCGCACCCGTTGACCCTGTTCGAGGGGTGGGGAGCGCCGGCCGGTGAAGAAGATGCAATGGAGCCGTCCGCCGGCGACCATCTTCAAGCGACTGCTGAGGCGGACTTGCGCAGCGAATTCGACCAGCGGCTCGTCGAGGAGACGCGCCGGGCCTTCGAGGCGGGGCGGGAGCAAGGTAAGCAGGAGGGGCGGCAGGCGGAACGCGCCGCGCACGCCGCCGCGCTGTCTGCCGCGTCCCTGGAGCGGCAGCGCCAGGCAGCCGAGCTGATTCAAAGCTTCACCCAGGAGCGGGACCGCTTCCTGCACGCGGTGGAGCGGGAAGTGGTGGAGCTGGCACTGGCCGTGGCGGCGCGCATTCTGCGCCGCGAAGCGCAGATGGACCCGCTGCTGCTGACCGGGGCGGTGCGCGTGGCGTTGGGACAGCTCTCGGGATCGACGCAGGTGAGACTGCGCGTGCCTGCCGCCGAACTCGACCTGTGGACGGAGGCCATGGAGCTGGCGCCCAACCTGGCGCTCAAACCAACCGTTCTGCCCGGAGAGGGAATGCGGCTGGGCGACTGCCTGGTCGAAACGGAGCTTGGATCGGTGGACCTGGGAATCCGCTCCCAACTGGGAGAGATCGAGCGCGGGTTCTTCGATCGCGCGGGTAGATCGAGGGCCGAATTGGCAGTTGCCGCGCGGGCAGCAACCGCTGCCGGGCCGGAAGCCCCCTTGTGACGGCGCGGGCGGCGACAGCCCATGCGCTGCTGGGGCGCTACTTTGCTCGCATCCAGCGCGGCCAGCCCTGGCGCTGGCGCGGACACGTTCTCGAATCGGTGAGCCAGACGATTGAATCCTCCGGGCCATTGGCGTCGGTGGGCGAGTGCTGCGAGATTCTGGACCAGTTTGGCAGGCCCCACCTGGCCGAGGTGATCGGGTTTCGCGGGGCGAATCTGTTGTCGATGCCGGTTGAGACCACCGAGGGGATTCGCTTTGGCGATGTGGTGGCGGCGCTGGGAGTGACTCCCGAGATCGAAGTGGGCCCGGCATTGATGGGGCGGGTGTTGGATGCCGCCGGTAAACCGATCGACGAGGGCCGGCCGCCCGCGGTAACGCAGACTTTGCCTTTGGACGGCGTGGTGCGGTCGCCGCTCGACCGGGTTCCGATTCGCACCGCTCTCGGCACCGGCATCCGCGTGCTCGACGGGCTGCTGACCGTGGGCCGCGGGCAGCGGGTGGGCATCTTCGGCGGTTCCGGGGTTGGGAAAAGCACGCTGATCGGGATGATGACCCGCAACACCGAGGCGGACGTGACGGTCGTAGGACTTGTCGGCGAGCGCGGTCGCGAGGTAGTCGAGTTTCTTGAGGATTCGCTGGGCAAACAAGGCCGGGCGCGGTCGGTGGTGATTGTCTCTACTTCGGACCAGTCGCCGCTGATGCGCATGCGGGCCGCGCTGGCCGCGACCACGGTTGCCGAGTACTTTGCCGCCGAAGGGAAGCATGTGCTGCTGGTGCTGGATTCACTGACCCGCTTTGCCATGGCGGCGCGGGAGATTGGCCTGGCTGCCGGAGAGCCGCCCACCGCAAAGGGGTACACGCCTTCCGTTTTCACCCGGCTGGCCAAGCTGGTGGAGCGCACCGGGCAGTTTCGCGTGGGATCGATTACCGCCTTCTATACGGTGCTGATGGAGGGCGACGACCAGCAGGACCCGCTGGTGGATGCAGTGCGGTCGCTGCTGGACGGACATATTATGTTGTCGCGGGCGCTGGCGGCGGAGGGCTGGTATCCGCCCATCGCGGTGCTGGACTCGATCAGCCGCTTGATGCCGGCGGTGACCGAGGCCGGCCATCGCGAGCAGGCTGCGCTGCTGCGCAAGCTGATGGCGGTGTACGCGCGCTCGGAGGACCTGGTGCGCATCGGCGCCTACAAGCCGGGCGCCGATCCGGATCTGGATCGCGCCTTGCGCGCCCGCGGGGCGCTGCGTGCGTTTGTCACCCAGGAGTCGCATGAGCATGTGCGGTTTGCGGATTGCGTGCGCCGGCTTGCCGGCCTGGCGGCGGAGGTGTAGGCGATGGCCGTCTCGCGCGGGCTGCGCAGGCTGCTGCGCATTCGTGAACTGGAGGAGGAACAGGGCCGCATCGCGCTCGAGGCGGCAATGGGAGATTTGAGCCGGCTCAGGAACGCGCAGGCAGCCACCGCAGAGCGCGGGCGGCGCGGGCGGCGGCTGGTGAGTTCGAGCGCTGTGACCGGGGAGTTGCCGGACCGGCTGGCCGGCCTGGAGGAAACGCGCGGTGCGGAACGGCTTGCTGCGGCCCTGGCCCCACGGATTGCGGACGCGGACGAGGAAGTGGCCAACCTGCGTGAGGATTATCTGGCCAGGAGGGTGGAGCGGCGCCAGGCCGAGACGCTGATCGTGGAGGCCGAGGCGCGAGATGCGCTGGACGCCGACAGAAAGAGCCAGCAGGCGCTCGACGACTGGTTTCGTAACCGCCTGCACCGCGCGGGGCTGGAAGCACAGCTCGCGCGAGCCGCGGCATCGGCGACTGCTGCCCACGGCGATTCCGCTGAAAACGAATCGGACGATTGACGGGAAACTTGAGAGAAAATCCACGATCAATCCGTCTCCGGTCCGGATTCGGAAGACAAGTTCCCGTTTGTGACAATGCTTTAACCGACCCGCCCCTCGATTGGCACCGCATCTGCTTGAATCCAGCCCATGACGGTCGCCGCAGGAATCCAAATTCAGGGTGCAGGACAGGCAGGCCCAACCCAGGGTCCGGCTCAAAGCAGGATGCCGGGAGCGGAGAGCTTTCGTGCGAGTTGGCAGGATCAACTGGCGTCACTGAGCGGCGAGGCGGAAGGCCGCAATGCGAACGCGGCCCTTGGAACGGGCGTGCCCGCCGTTCGGCTGGGTGGGGCGAAAGGGCTGGAAGCCGGTTCCGCCAAGGGCGCAGGCAGGCAGCCCGGCGGAACATCGAGTCTGGACCGCGCAGACAGAAACGGGAAAACGAAAGCGGCCGGCAAGGGCCTTGAGCGGACTACCGCCGAAGCCGGGACCCCTTTGGCCGCAATGCTCCCACAGATTCCGGCGAGCGAGGTTCGTAACATTGCCCAGATACGGATCGATCCGGGAAGAGCGGAGGGTACCGCATCCTTATGGGGTGCTCATCCGCCGGAGGATGAAGCGGCCGGGCCGTTGGGCCTTTCGTCGATGGTCGCAGCCGGCCGTTTCGCGTCGGGCGGAGACGGCCTGACGGAAGGGACGCAGACTGCTCCTGGAGCGAGGCCCGGGGAAACTCATCCCGCCAGGCCGTTCGAGTCGGAATCGGCAGGCAGCAAGGGCGATGCGCCGGATGCGAACGGAATCGAGGCCAGGCAGGGCAGCCCTGACGACAAATCAGGCTACGGTTCAATCGAGATTGGAGCTTCAGGGGGGAGCGAGGCGGCCGCGGCTGGCAGGATGAATGCCGAGCCGCCTGCAACAGGCCCGGAGATGAAAACGGCGCTGTCCGCAACCACGGACGCGCAGTCGGCTGCCAATCAAGCTGCCGACGGTGGGACGCTGCCGGCAGCTGGCGCGGTGCCAGGCTCACCCGCCGCTCCACTTCCGGCCGGAGAGTCAAGCCGGGCGAATCCAGGATTGAGCCGAGGCGGCTCCGATTCGGTGCAGGGAATAAAACGGGCCCAACAACACACCGGAGTTGGTGCGGATCGGACGCTGCCAGGCCAGACGCAACTCACGGCGGGGCTTGGCGATACATCCGCCTTGGTTCGTGATCCAGCAGGCGGGCGGGAGCAGGCGAATGCAGCCTCCAGCGGTGCGGCGGCGGGGGAACCCGCGCTGCGGGAGCCATTTGCGGCGCTCGATAGCGATGCTGCCCCGGGCGCGGTCACCTGGACCCATGCCAGCGCGCGGCAGGCTGAGGCCGGATTCCAGGATCCCACGCTGGGATGGATTGGCGTGCGCGCGGATCGAAACGGCGGCGGAGTCCACGCTTCCCTGGTTCCCGGTTCGGTGGAAGCCTCCGTTGAACTTGGCAGTCATTTAGAGGGGCTGAACGGCTACCTAACGGCACAGCACACTCCGGTTGAATCACTGCGGATGGCGGCGCCGGAGGGGGGCGCATCGGGCCAGGGCGCCGGGCAGAATCAGGGACAGGGAACAGGGCAAGGCGAACATCCCAGTGGGGGACAGAATGCACGCCAGCAGCCTTACGCCGAAGCCAGGTCCACGGACGTAATTCATGACGCCGAGAGGGCGCCCGCATCTGCGGCCTTGGATCGAGCGCTTCCGGTGGACGCTCCGCTTGCGGTCCTTAGACGCGAGGGCGCTTCCATTTCGGTGGTGGCATGAATTTCTGAGAACGAGGCCGCAACCGGACTGGGAACCGAAACGGTGCCGGTGGGAGCGACGGTTTGGCGGGATGAATTCAGCGAGTCAGATTCCGCCCAGCGGAAACAGCAAGTCAGCAAGTCAGCGAGCTGAGGAAGGGAAAGGGAACTATGGCGGCGATGGCAGGAATCTTGAATCAACCGATGACGGCGGGGCAGGCGTTGACGACAAAGGGCGCAAACCCCATGGCCGCCTCGACGGCGGGAACGGACCCGACAAATGGAACGAGCAGCACGGATAGCTCCAGCGGCAATTCCGCGACCATCTCGGCAAACGATTTTCTCACCTTGTTGGTGACCGAGATGCAAAACCAGGATCCAACGGCGCAGACCGATCCCAATGAGTACATCAACCAGTTGGTGCAGGTAAACAGCCTGGAGCAGTTGATCGACATCAACCAGAACCTGACGACGGCCATCGGGAGCACAGGCTCAGCACCGGCCGGCGCCGCGGCTCCCAGCGTGATGGGAGCAAGCCCTGCAGCCACAGCCACGGCGGGCGCGTCGGCCATCTCCCACAAGGGGACCGCGCCAGGGTCCTCGACGGTTGCGGCCATCAGCCAGTTTGCCCAGTCGATGAACGCCAAGCGCGCACCGGGAAACCTCAGCGTCCCTGCAGCAACGGCCGCATCGCATACCGTTGGCCATGCTCTGGACGGACATTCCCGTCGGACGGGCATACCTGGTAAATAGACCCTTCTTCCGATTGAAATCTATTCAACCGATGGCCGTTCCGATTGGCCAAACCCAAACGAGGAGATTCACCATGCCGAGTTTTTATATTCCGCTGAGCGGTCTTGACGCCGATTCAACCGCGCTGAACACCATCGCCAACAACCTGGCCAACATGAACACCAACGGCTTCAAGTCGCAGACCACCAACTTCGGCGACCTGTTTTATCAGCAGGTGGGCTCGAACGGGGCTGGAGACGAGATTCAAGCGGGCACGGGTGTGCAGGTAGCCTCCAACACGACGGATTTTTCAGGCGGCTCCATCGCCACTACCGGCGTTTCGACGGATGCGGCGATCAACGGCGCGGGTTTCTTTGTGCTGGACGGCGGCGGGGGCAGCCAGTTGTATACGCAGAACGGCGCTTTTCAACTGAGCGCGAACGGCACGCTCGAGTCTTCAGACGGCCTGGCGGTGATGGGCTATCCAGCCACCAAGGGGGTGGTGAATACCAACGGCGGGTTAACGGACATCAACATTCCCACGGGCCAGGTGATGCAGCCCTCGGCGACCACCAACTTCAGCATGACGCAGAATCTGGATTCGCAGGCTGCCCTGGGTTCGCAGACCACCGGCCAGGTGCAGGTCTACGATTCGCTGGGGAACAATTATGAAGCGACGGTGACCTACACGAACCAGGGAAACAACACCTGGGGTTACAGCGTCTCGCTGCCGGACACGCTTCAGGGCAGCTCCAGCGTCGCGGCCGGTGTAACCACGTTGAATTACAACTTCGGTTCCAACGGCGGGACGCTGGCGACAGTGGATCCAGGGACGAATCTGACCGTCACCGGTCCCACCGTCAGCGGCAGCGCGACAATCACTGCGCCCACGGTGACGGCGGGTGAGTCGGTGGCGAATTACGTGACGGCGCTCAACACAGCGATCGCAGCGGCGGGGATCACCGGCACCAACATCACATCGAACGCCGCCGGCCAGTTGAGCATTGTGGGGACGGGCATTTCGACAGCCGGCAGCGTGATTCAGGATCCTGTGGCGTCGGCGGCCGCAAGCGGCACGCTGACCTTCGATTCGAGTGGCAACCTGGTCAGCCCGGCCACGAACATCAGCGGGGTTACCTTTTCCGGGCTGGCAGACGGCGCGGCGACCTTGAACTTGAACTTCAACCTCTTTGGCGCCAACGGCACGGGCAACATCAGCCAGACCGCGGCCGCCTCATCAACCTCGGCTACCAGCCAGAATGGATTTGCCAGCGGTCAGTATGAAAGCTTCGCCGTCGACTCAAGCGGCTTGATTTCGGCCACCTACTCGAACGGGCAGACGCAGAACGTGGGACAACTGGCACTGGCCACGGTCAGCAACGAGCAGGGGCTGGTAGACATGGGCTCCACGGAATACCAGGCTACGACTGCCTCAGGAAATGCGTCGGTGGGCGTGGCCGGCGCGGGCGGGCGGGGAACCATCGAGGGAAGCTCGCTGGAGGCCTCGAACGTGAACATTTCGGCGGAGTTCTCCGACCTGATCGTCGCGCAGCGCGCCTTTGAGGCGAACTCCAAGGCGGTGACGACCTTCGACTCGGTCACGGAAGAAACCATCCAGATGATTCACTAGAGCCGGCGGTGCGGCCTTCACGCCGTCCCGGCTTCATCGATTAGCAGCGCGAGAGCAACCAGGGCGCTGGTAGGATGCGATACAGGCTACCTGTATCGCATCCGATTTCCAGGAGATTCTTCCATGCGCCTGCTCTTGCTTGCCCTTGCGCCGTTCTTCGCCTTACCCGTCCTCGCCCAGTCGGTTCCCGCTGCGATCTTTACCGATCCGCCGGCCGATTCAGCTCACCCCGCGGCGATGGCCGTGCTGCACATTCCCAGCCATGGAGTGCTGATCAACGGCCTTGTGTACCAGCCCTCCGGAGCGGGGCCGCATCCGACACTGGTGATCTGCCACGGGCTGCCGGGCAACGAGAAGAATCTCGACCTTGCGCAGGCGGTGCGGCGGGCTGGCTGGAATACGGTCACGTTCAACTATCGCGGGTCGTGGGGAAGTCCGGGAAATTATCGCTTTGTGCAGAATCTTGAAGACGCGGACGCCGTGCTGGCGTATCTGCGCGACCCGACAGTTGCGGCGAAGCTGGGCATCGACACAAAACGCATCGCGCTTGCCGGACACAGCATGGGCGGATGGGTCACGGCGAAAACGGCCGCTCACGATCATGGGCTGGTTGGGGCCATTTTGATCAGCGCCGGCGACATGGGGCATTTGGGACACGCCCCACGCCAGCAGGTCATTTCGAAGATGGCCGACAACATGGAAGCTCTGGCCGGGGTGACGGCGGAAAGCATGGCGGATGAGGACATCGCCAACGCCAAGGCCTTTGCCATAGTCGATGCGGCTTCCGGCTTGGTGCAGACGCCGCTGCTGGTGCTGACGGCAGACGACGGGCTCGCGCCCGATTCAGACAAGCTGGTGAAAGCGATCGAGGCGGCCGGCGGCACGCGCGTAACAGCGATCCATGCGGCCACGGACCACAGTTGGTCGGATCACCGCGTCTACCTGGAGACCTCCATCATCAACTGGCTGGGGCAGCTGAAATAGCTCGTCCATGTTTGGCCGGCGCGCTCTGCACTCCGTGGGCGAGCCTCAATCGTTCTTCGACGCGGGTACCGCGCGGGTTCCATGGGGGGGACAATACCACGTTTGGCGGATTGTTTATTACGCGAAGGGGTAGTTCAATGAAAACCATCCGCAACAGCGGAATCCTCGAAAGCCAGGGAAGAGCGCAGGCCAAATGGCGGAAACGTTCCGAAGAGGTGTCGGCGACCAGATCACCCTGGGATACAGGCAGCTTCCCAGTGTCGGGTCCGAGGGGCCTGACCTGAAGACGATGGTCTACGCCG
>Ga0302325_10013617_pt1 | contig 17336 bp, 7 predicted proteins | sample Palsa_T0_2_FD_201948 | JGI IMG/M metagenome (GOLD analysis project Ga0302325, IMG submission 201948) | Peat permafrost microbial communities from Stordalen Mire near Abisko, Sweden - Palsa_T0_2 | ecosystem: Environmental > Terrestrial > Soil > Palsa > Peat permafrost | place: Sweden: Abisko... | reverse complement strand
TGCCCAAGGCCGTAGAATCCTTCAGTCGCATCGGGTAGGAAGCGATCGGTGACCTTAAAAGTTTTCTCTCCATTTACCTCTGTCGGTTCATAGGTACGAGGTACGGCGTCGCCTTCGCGGAGCAACATCTCTCCATGAGCGCTGGTATAGGTGAGATTGCCCCTCTCGAGAGAGAAGATGACCTTCAATGTTCGCGTGGTCAGCGTGCTTTCGTCGCTGGTCTGGTTGAATTGAAATGGCGCACCCGGACACGCCTGCCGGCGATCGAGCATCCACGGCTGGTCGTGAACCACCTCGGAAAGGGGCTTGGGGCTGGCCGTGACGTGGATGACGGACTCTCCACAGACTGCGACGTGAAGAGTCTCGTCACCGATGGTTGCCGTCATGCCATCGTCTGTCTTAGTCACGGTGGTCGGAGGTTGGGGTGGTATATCGACCCCAGGAATTTGCGCCGCCGATCGAGGAGAGTTCACGCTCCATAAGAGGAGAAGCAGGATCGTTGCCCACTCACTGATACGAGCCGGCAAGGCAGTTGTCATCGACATTCCCATTAGCCTTCGTTTCAATGGATTCTTGAATTGCAATGAGGAAGACTGGCGGGTTGAGCACGGTGGGAATCCCACGTCTCAGAAGCGAGACGTGGGACACCCGGTCTTCGTTGCAGGGTCGAGGTTCTCAAAACTTAACTGTAACAGCGAATTGAAGCTGCCTGGGCAACGACCCCAGCCCCATACCGGTAATGATGCCGTTGCTGCCGGCAGCCGCGCAGTCGATACATGTACCGTTTGGATTGCCGGGAGCAATGTGGTTGAAACCATTGAACGCATCGACGCGAAATTGGCCAACGATGCTTTCATGGATAGGAACGTTTTTCAGCAAGGAAAGATCATCAGCGAAGAATATGGGACCGAAATAATTGTTTCTTCCCACATTGCCGAACTGGGCGATGTCGGGGCGAGTAAACACACCCGACTGAGATCCGTTGGTGCCAAAGGGTTGCCCGGGAATGAAGTAGGTCCTGGAGTGGGTTGCGGTGCTAAACGATGTGAGACTTAACGGCAGCCGGGCGGCGGTTTTATTGGGCATGCAAGGGCCGGCCGGAATGTCTGTTCCGCATTCACCGTAGCTTGGAGTAAAGGGAAGACCACTGGAGAAGTTCAACGATGTGCTGAGTTGGTATCCTCCAATGAGGTAATCGACCCACGTCGGCGCTCCACTGAAGAACATGCGGTTTCTACCGAATGGCAATTCATAGTTGCCGAAGAATGTGAGCTGCTGCTGGCGCAGATCGTCATACCTGCCGTAATCTACGGCCCGGTCGATCTCCTGATAATCTCCACCGTCGTTGAACGCAGCTTGCCAGGCGTAATTCGCGGAGAATTGCAGTCCCTGAGTGAAGTGCTTTTCGAGAGTCACTTGCAGTGCGTTGTAGTGCGTGTTAAAGGCGTTGTGATAGTAGGTAAGGCCCTGCGCCCAGCCGTATTTCGCATAATAGCGCTGCAGCAGGATGGGGTTCTTTGTTTCCCCGGTACCGACCGGATTTGGATTCCAACAGAGCGCTTGTCCAGTACTGCTTTCACTGGCGGGTATACAGGCGGCTGGTTCATTTGGATTGGTGGTCTGGCCGTCGCCGGAAAAGGTATGGGTTCCCTTGTTACCTACATAGGCCATGGTTAGCGAAATCGAGCTGTTCAATTGCCGTTGGAGGGTCAGATTCCAGGCATCGATAGTGGGAAACCGGTTTGGATCGTCACGGATCTTGACGTTGTCTCCATTAGGAATCGGGATGAGTCCGTTCGATGGGATGGCGGGGAAGACAAAGGCAGCCGGCCCGACCGCAAGATTAAAGGCTGCTGTGTTCGGGCCACTGCTGGTGAGGTTCTGGTTGGCAAGAACGGGCAGGTTCTGGGTGACGACATGCCCGAAGATGGAACCGAAAACTCCAATGTCAAAACTCCGTCCATAGCCGCCGCGGATGACAGTTCTGGGATTGGCCTGGTAAGCAAACCCGATACGGGGGGCCCAGAGGTTAAAGTCCTTCTTGACGCTCATCGCTGTGCTGAAGGGACCGACACCGGCAACACGGATGTTACCCGTGGTCAAGTCGGCAAAGCCGCCCTGGCCGGGGCCATTGACGGTTTCTGGAAAGTAGATCTCCCAACGGACCCCCAGGTTCAAGGTGAGGTTGGGAGTCACACGCCAGCTATCCTCTGCATAGCTGAATACTCGCTTCTGGGACTCCTTCGCATTGGTGGAAGTACTCACATAGCGGGTGATGTTGGTGGCATCGCCCAACAGAAAGGTGGCGAGGCCCAGACCACCGGAGGTGGCCAGGGTCGGGTTTTCCGTGTCAGTGGCGGCGAAGGTCAGCTCCCCGGCGCGGTTGCTATCGCTGGGCACGCGCAGGTTTCTTCCATAACGCAGATCGACGCCGAACTTGACGCTGTGCGCTCCGACAATCTTGGTCCAGTTGTTCACCACCTGGTATTGGTCTTCTGTTTCAAGCAGTGCACAGTTGCACGCATTCACATTCAGACCCGAACCGAAATTCGACAGGCCGTCGCCGTTGCCGCCACTCGCATTGTTGATGTAGAACGCGGGGGAACCCGAGGTGAAAGTGTTACCTGTATTCAGTCCCGGGATGCCAACCTGCGTGGCAAGATCCGTGGTCCCGTCAAACTTGTGCGTAGCGACGTGGTAGCGGAGGTATCCCAAGCGGAAGTCGGTCAGCAAATTGGGACGAAGGGCGACGTCGGCACCTGCGACCGCACTCTGGCTTTTGCCGTCGGCAGAGCCGCCGAAGCTGTTGGTAGGCGATGAGAAACCTGTTCCGCCCGCGGCGCCAAAGATGGTTCCAGCCGAGATTTTGTTGTCGTAGTAGCTGTAGCGCCCGAAGGCGTGCGTCTTCTGACTTACCTGTTCATCGACGCGCACATCGAATTGGTTCTGGTTCACGACGCCGTTACCGCCGGCAGTGTAGTTGTTAGTGATGCCTGATCCGTTGGGCAGTGGTATCAGTTTCAACAGCGCGAGCGCTTGCGGGGAAAGGTATTGTGGGGGGATGAAATTGTTAACGAAAGGCGCGGGACCCGTAAGGGGGTTCATTATGCGAGGGTTGTAGATCTGTCCGGGAGCTGCTCCACGGTTGGTGATGTACTCGCTGAGGTCGCACCCGTTGCCGGAAAGGCATGAGCTTTGGATAAGGGAGGTAGGGACCGTCTGACGGGCGGAGGTGCCAATCCTTTGGCGAACGGCCTGGTAATCCCCGAAGAAAAACGCTTTATCCTTGAGGATAGGACCCCCGACTGAGCCGCCGAACTGGCTGTAGAGAGCGGGGGGAAGCAGGCGGCCGGTGATAAGGTCCGGAGTATTCTGCGTGTACGGGTTCCTGGCCTGCTGGGCGTCGCTTCGGCGGTAGTCGAACGCATCGCCATGGAAGCTGTTGGTGCCGGACTTGGTCTGCGAAGTAACCACGGCGGCCACGGCTTGGCCAAACTCAGCATCGTAGTTTGCCGTCGCAATCTTGGCCTCGGTGACTGCGTCAAGGGGCGGGTTGATGACGATCTGGCCGAGGATTGGATCTTGATTGGCGGCGCCGTCGAGTTCGTAGGAGACTCCCGAGAAATGCTGGCCGTTGATGTTAACCGTCGGGCTGCCCTGGAAGTCTTCCGCACTGTTTTGTGACCAAGCCATGACTTGCGCGCCTGGAATCAACAACTCCAGGCTGGCAAAGTTACGACCGGCGATGGGCAGATCGGAGACCGTTCTCTGATCGAAAACCTTGGCCACATCAGCCCGATCGGTCTTAAGTTGCGGCAGCTCGCTGGTGACTTCGACGGTCTGAGTCGAGGTACCCACCTGCAGCTTGAGATCGACCTTCGGCGAAGTGTCGGCGGAGATTTGTACTCCTTTGTTTTCTTGTGTCTGGAAGCCAGACGCGGTAGCCGTGATGTCGTAGACGTCGGGAATGAGATGCTCAACCAAATACTCACCCTGTGCATTCGAGGTCACTTGAACCGAAGTGTTCTTGCTCTCATCGGTTACGGTTATGGTGGCGTTTGGTACCACGGCGCCGCTCTGGTCAGTCACCTGGCCGTAAATGGATCCATAGATGGCTTGGCCCAGAAGAGGCAACGTTGACAAGGGCAAGCAAGCGAATACGATGGCGATCATCGCGCATCTCGTGCGCGTCCTGCATATGGGGTGCATCGGTCGGTCCTCCAAAGAAGTACTTCAGCGCCTTCGCAATACGGGCGAGTCCGTTCTCGGCTTCGGAAGAGGTCTTTTCAAGTGCCTTACGGTGTATTACAGTACACACGCGGGCTTAGAAGCGTTCCCCGTCGTCGGCTAAGCCTTTTATTACTCGTGGTGTAGCCATTAACGGACTGGCAGTTAACGAACAAGCTGCCAAAGGGTTCTTGGGCCGCGTGACCGCATGCAGCCCGATCCTTCACCATGTTCGGCCGGCTTGGTTTGCGCTTGTACCGGCAGAGTAGTGAGTTCTATGAATTCGCCGACATTCCCTAATGCGAACCCACAAATTCATGGCGGCCCTCCAGTCGACGGCCCGGAGAAAGAGGCTGTCCTTCGAGAACTGGATTCCATCCTAAGCAGCCCTTTCTTTCGTACCAGCAATCGAAGCAAGCAATTTTTGGCATATGTGGTCCAGCACACATTAGAGGGCAACCACGAACCGCTTAAAGAGCGCACGATAGGGGCAAAACTTTTCCAGCGTCCAGCCGGCTACTCGACGGGGGACGATCCCGTGGTGCGAGTCCAGGCGGGCGAAGTGCGCAGGAGGCTGGAACAGTACCATCACGCGGCGCTCAACCACTCGCCGGTTCGCATCGAATTGCCGGTCGGCTCGTATGCGCCTGAATTCCGGTGGGTGCCAGTTGCGCCGCAGCCAGAGGAAGCGGCACGAGCGGAACCGGCGCAAAGAGAACTACCGCAGGAGGAAACCATCCCGGCAGCGTTGCCTGCGGTTGCAGAAACAAAACAGGCGGGGAAAAGCCGGAACCTGGTGGTGTGGGCGGTAGCGATTCTTGGGTTGGCGCTCATTTTGGTTCTGTCGGCACTGATTCTGCACCGCTCAAGCGCGCAGAAATCGGCTTTGAATCAATTCTGGTCGCCGGTTTTTACCACTTCGAACCCAGTCCTGATCTGCCTGGCAAAGCCGGCCGTCTACTTGCCTACGGCGGAACTTCTGCAAAGATATTCCAAGACTCCGGGCGCATTCACTACAGAATTGCAGAGGCTCACTCAACCCTCACCCTTGCATCCGCAGGACAAGCTGGTTTGGGGTGACATGGTGGAATACGATGACTACGGCGTCGCGGCGGGGGATGTCTACGCGGCGGTCCGGCTCTCCGCTCTCCTGGGCCGGATGGGTAAGGAGAGTCAAGTGAGGATTGGGAGCCAGTACTCCTTCGCAGACTTGCGCAACTCACCCGCCATCGTGGTTGGGGCGTTCAACAATCGGTGGACGATGCAAATGACGTCCAACCTCCATTTTGCATTTGTGGAAGAGAAAGGGGAGCCGATGATCCGGGAGCAAGGTCCGGCCGGCCGCGCCTGGCACGCCAAGTTTGGACCCCGTGGCGAGGTGATGGAGGACTTTGGCATCGTCACCAGACTGCTCAACTCCAAGACGGGCCAATTCGTCGTTTCCACGGCAGGAACTTTGGCTACCGGAACGCAAGCTGCCGGTGAGTTTGTTTCAAGTTCAGAGTATCTGGAGGAAGCTCTGCGTACCGCTGGGTCTGACTGGGCGAAGAAGAACCTGCAGTTCGTCATACAGACAACGGTGACCGACTCGGTTCCCGGTCCCCCCCAGGTAGTCGCTGTCTATACATGGTAAAGAAGGGGAGCGGCTGCCTGGTCCAGACCAGAAGTGAAGGAGCTGTAGAGCAGCTCGCGTCGTCGGTTGCTCATTTCGGAGTCTCAAGTTTCGGTTGAGCATCGGCCTGGATCTGCTCGGCCACCTGGAATTCATGCGACGCCTGGCCAGCCTGCCCGAGTGAACGATAGGCCTGTCCTAACAGAGTATGGGTGGTGTAGTTTCCTGGATCGATGGCAAGCGCTTTATCGAGGTACATCTTCGCCATCACCGGATCTTGCTGTTTCAACAGCACCTTGCCCAGCAAAACGTAAGGCACTGCGGAATTTGGTTCGAGCAGCACAGCCCGGTCAAGCGCCTCTTGCGCCTTGCCATAGTCACCTTGACGCAGATAAGCGTCGCCCAGCCGGTCATACACCTCACCGTACAGCGGATTGAGTTCGCTCTCTTTATCAAATTCCGCAATCGCTTCTGGCAATTGCGACTGCGACAGCCTGATCTGGCCAACCAGCAGATGCGCCATCGGCAGGTTAGGGTTGAGCGCGAGCGCCTTCTGCGCGAAGCTGTCGGCCACAGGCAGATAATCTCGCCGCAGCATCATCCTTGCGGCGAGTAGATAGGCGGATGGAGAATCGGGTGGAAAATTGTATTGCGTGGCAAAGGCTTTGCGTGCGTCGTCGTAGCGCCGCACATCCAAATAGCAAAGGCCGAGGACATAGTTGCTGTCGATATTGGTGCGGGCAATGGAAAGATGCGCCTTCTCGAGCAATGGAATCGCTGCCGCCGGTTTGCCGGTGCGAAAGAGCACGACGCCCTCCATCTGCATCGCCTCGCGGTCGGCAGGATCCTGGGCGAGAGCACGTTCGAAGGCCACGGCGGAGGACTGTATGTGGCCCTGCTCATAGAAGGCCATGCCGCGCAGACGCTCCACGCCGGCCGGCTCCGGTTGCTGCAAAGCAAGCGCATCCAGAGCCTTTAATGCCTCTTCGAGCCGCCCTGCATCCAGAAGCTTTTGCGCATCTGCGGTTTCCGGACTGCCGGGCGGTTTCCCTGCTTGCGGAGACGCCTGCGACCACAGAGACGGTGCAGCCGCGGTGACCACTAGTAGGAAGAGAAGTAGAACGTGTGGCTTCGCCATAGAAATACAGCGCACATTTTATATCAGCCTACAGAAGCCTCGTCACTGTCCGGCTGCGGCCAGGAGCGGATTCCCTACCATCGGCTCTAGAATGAGTTCAAATGGCTGGTATGCGGATTGAGGTCAAACGAGAGATGGTGCGGGCATGTGCTCAAGCCGTGCTTCTCCTGCTGGCAGTAGGCGCCGCACACAGCAACGGCGCGACGCATGCAGCCGTAGCAAAACAAATTTATCCGCCTTCCGTGGAACACAGTGGGCCGGCTTGGTTCGAGGATGTCGCCGGAAAGGCCGGTATTCGGGTGCTCAACGCCAACGGTGGAGTGGACTCCAAGCGTTATATTCTCGAAGCCACCGGAAGCGGCGTCGCTATTTTCGATTATGACAATGACGGATGGCCCGATATCTTTCTGGTGAATGGAGATCTGCTGCCAGGCGAGGCCAAGAAAACTCCACGCCCGACCAGCCATCTTTTTCATAACAACCACGACGGCACCTTTACGGACGTCACCGCGCATGCCGGGCTCACGGATACGGGCTGGGGCCAGGGGGTGTGCGTCGGGGATTATGACAATGACGGTTACGAAGACCTGTTTGTCACCGCCTATGGCAAGAATCGGTTGTATCACAATCAAGGCAATGGCACCTTCTCCGAGGTGGCCGCCGCGGCCGGCGTCGCCGGCACGGGGAAGCTTTGGGGAACGGGCTGCGCCTTTGTCGACTACGACCGCGATGGCAAGCTGGACCTGGCTGTGGCCAATTACGTCAGCTTCGACCTGGCCACGACGCCTGCTCCCGGTTCGTCATCCAGCTGCACCTGGAAGGGCGTGCCGGTCATGTGCGGTCCCAGAGGTCTGGCCAGTTCGCCCAATATTCTTTATCACAATCTCGGCAACGGCAAGTTCGAAGATGTGAGTAAGGCGAGCGGCTTCGAGAAAACTCTGGGGCATTATTGTTTCAGCGTCTCCACCATCGACTATGACGAGGACGGATGGCCTGACATATTTGTCGCTTGCGATTCAACCCCTGCTATACTTTACCGTAACAATCACGATGGCACTTTCACCGATACGGCGGCCGATACCGGCGTGGCCTTCAATGATGACGGGCGCGAACAGGCCGGCATGGGATCATCGATCGGGGATTATGACGGGGACGGTCACCTCGACATTGTAAAAACCAATTTTTCCGACGACACATCTACCCTTTATCGCCATAACGGCGATCATTCCTTCGCTGATGTGACGTTCGCTTCCGGTATCGGCGTGAACACGCAATACCTTGGCTGGGGCGCCATGTTTTTGGATGTCGATAATGACGGATGGCTCGATCTTTTGCTGGTCAACGGCCACGTTTATCCCGAGGTGGACAGCGGCAACATGGGGTCGGCCTACCGGGAGCCGCGGGTGCTTTATCACAACCTGGGCGACGGGAAGTTCAAGGACATCTCCCGAGAGTCGGGTCCGGGGATCACGCAACCGGAGTCGAGCCGAGGTCTCGCCATCGGCGATCTGTGGAATGATGGGCGGCAGGAAGCGGTGATTAATGACGTGAGCGACTTTCCCCTTCTGCTCGTCAACTTAGCCCGCAATGACAATCATTGGCTGGGAATACATTTGACCGGCGTCGCTTCTAATCGAGACGCGATCGGCGCGCGGGTTACAGTGCTCGGCGTCGGTCCAGGAACTCCGCGGGTCTGGGTAGATGAAGTACGCAGTGGTTCCAGTTACAGCTCCAACAATGACATGAGATTGCACTTCGGCTTGGGGCACTCGAGCAGCGTCGCGTCGATTGAAGTAAGCTGGCCAAGCGGGCGGGATGAAATCTTTCCCGGCGCGGCGGCGGATCAAATCGTTTCGCTTCGGGAAGGATCAGGACGGTTGAAACCGTAGCCTCGCGTGCACGACCCGTCTATCTTCCCGGCAGGCGCCCCGGAAGGCCTGGCAAATACTCTCGACCATGCCACGTAGAGCTTCTAACGGCCGCAGTGTTGGCGTTCACTTTCGATGGCAGCTAGCGCCTGGCGAGCCTTCGCATCGTCGGGAGAGAACTCGAGCAAGTGTTGGAGTGCCGTTATTGCAGCCCGCGGATTGCCAATCGCACATTCAATCATTGCCAGATCCATACTCGCCGAAGTGTCTGCGGGATCGTGGTTGCTCACCCACTGCAACCCGGCGACTGCATCTTTTGCGTCACCGGCTCGTGCCTGGAGTATTGCCAGATCGCCGGCGGCGACGGAATCGGATGGGTTCGCGCGTAGCGCTGCCTGGTACTCACGCATAGCTGCCTGACGATCGCCCGATAGTTGCTCCATGAAGCCAAGCGCGGTATGCAAATCGGGATCTGCCTGCTCGTCACTGCGGCGCTCGGCTTGCTCCAACAGCTGCATTGCCCTATGCCCAGCCTGCACATCGCCATGTTCGGCAAACTGAAAGTAGGCGAGTCCCAGTTCACGATCACTTACGGGTCCACCACCAACCGCCGTGAGGTCGCCTGTACGGTGGGCGCCCTGGTCGAGCGATAACATAGCGCGGATCTGGATGCGATGGTCCGTCAATTGTTCGTGCGCTACGTCTGCTGACTTCTCGCGCGGCATGTGGCACCCGCTGCAGTCCGGTTGATCGGGGTGGTGCTTGCTAACGAAGGACGGCGTTCCATGGCACGTGAGGCACCGGCTACGGAAATAGCCTACCCGCTGTTCCGCGGAAGGTGAGCGGTGCGGATCATGACAAGTGGTGCAGGTAAGCCGGTCACCGCTTTTCTTTTTACACTCGCTCTGGAGGAGCGCCTCCCACTGGCTGGTCGCTCTGCCTTCAGGACCCAATTCGCCGGCGCGGACAAAGTGAGTTACATAATCGGAGAGATCCTCACCCGGAAAGAAGGCTGCCAGCGAGCGTCCCGGGATGTTAACGGCTGTCTCACCTTCCAGGTGGCACTGCAGGCATACGGAATCTCGCCTGCTGGGTGACAGCTTCGCTGGGTTCAGGATCGGAGCCTTCCCACCGCTTGCCAAGTGCGCCGCCGGATCTCCGTGACACGACTGGCAGGTGATGCCTCCATACAGGAACGGCTGAAGCCCGAAATGATTCCTCGCGCCGGGAAGCGATTGCTGCACGGAAGTGGCGTGGCAGTGGAGGCAGCCCGCATCCACTTCTAAGGTAAAGGGCATTTCCCGCACATTCAGCGATTTGGGATTCATATCCCATACCCGTTGCTTGCCGTACCAGTTAACCGGACTCTCAAACCAAAAGCCTTGCTTCTGGAACAGGTAAGTGCGGCCTCGCTGGCCGGAGCCGACAAAGTAGGTGAGCTCCTGCTCGCCTTTCAGGGCGCGTTCGGGCGGCGCGTTGGGCCGGTCATAGCTCAGCCAGGCGCGGCCATCGCGGAGGAATAGACGGTAGTGAACGCCGGAGGCAGGATGAGTGAACTCACCCGGCAGCAGGCCCTCGTTGGCAGCTCCGCTGGCTTGCGCCATGGAGGTTCTCTGGTAGCTGTCATAGATTGCCGAATGGCAGCCGGCACACGCGGCGTCGGGGTTGTCTGTTGACGACGCGTTCACGGCCATGGCCGCAGGCACTCCCATTCCTATGAGAACCAATGCCCGGAGGGGGGAGAGACATAACCGCGTCATGGAGACCTGAAGAGGAGAACTGCAAACACCCCTCCCTGTATATCAGTGCCAGGCCTCGGGCGGAAGGGGCCTGAATGACGGATTGCGGACTTTTCATCCCGTCGCGCGCCGGACTGAACGCCAGCGTCCAGGGGTCCAATTAACAGGATCGCTAGACGCCGGCTGGACAGGCTAAGTGAGCCCTTGCCTTACCAGCAGCTCTTCTACCGCGCGGTTGGCTTCATCCATGGCCTGATTGGTGAATGCGGCTGCGCCCGCATCCGAATTAGCAATGGATACCAGGTGATAACGCTGCCGCCCCAGGATATGTGGCCTAAGCTCCTGGGGCACATCCGGGTCGGCCAGCGAATCGTAGGTGTAGGCGTAGCCGTAGGGCCAACGATTGACGGTGATGGCTACGATATCTTCGGCTGGGTCGAAACCGGTGCCAGCCAACATACGCGCCAGCTGGTCCCGCACCACAAACTCAAACTTCTGGAAGCTTGAAGTGAGCAGCTCCTGTTGCCCAATGCGATTTTGCTCCTTACGCGGCAGTCCTGGCTTGTTGGGATTTGCCATCATGTGGACCAGGATTGGCTCCTCGGGAGTGGTCACCCCGGAGTAGCCTCCGACCGTGGTGCCTGGGTCGAGTTGAACATGGGGGTAATACATCCCCGGGGCGGCAAAGCGGGAGATCCCCGCTTTCTGGAAGGCCGTCCAACGCTTGAGCAGTACGTTGGTGTAGACCATGGGCACCTTGACCGGGTAGGCAAGCGCTTCTTTCTGATGTTCCGGGATCTCGGGCAGCAGATAGGGGATAAGGCGGTTGTAACAGGCAAGGATACAGTTGCGGGCACGGACGCCACAGAGTTCGCCGTTGCTGCGATAAGCGATGCGTACCCACTCGGCGCTCTCTGCGGGACCCTGGTGCTCTACCCTGACCACGGGAGAGTTAAGCCGTATGCGCATGGGCGCATCGGTGACATCCAGCTGATCATAAAGCAGCTTGGCTCCGACGATAGTGTTCATCGACTGCTGGCCTGGCAACGCCGCCGGGACAAGCCGGGAGACAAGCAGCCGGGCTACCGAAGCATTCCCATCAGGAAAGTGGAAGAAGAACGAACCCTCGTTGAAGGTCTCTTCCAGCTTTAGTCCCAGCCCGTTGAATCCGATAGAGCCGTGCTGCGCCGCCTCCAGAGCCGGCAGCGTATCGACCCGCTTGTTATTGCGTTCGCCGTCACCCAGAAAGACGGGCAGCGCACTGGGATCCATCTTCGCTATGTGGAGCAGGTAGTCCTGATAGCTTATCCGTGCCAGCTTTGCCTGCTTTTCTTCGATAGACATGCCAGCCATGTAATCCGGATTTTTGCCGTGCAGCCGGACCAGGTCGCGCTGTGCAGCGTCCGAGAGCGGCGCCTGGGCAAAGAAGTCTTTCCATGGTGTGCGGCCCAGACCGGCGACTACACGATCCTCGCCAAAGTGCTCTTTATCGAAAAACATCGCGGAGCGCAGATTGTATTTCGTTTCGAGCTCGTGGTTGATGAACTCCGGATACCGCATCACTTCGATGCCTAGTTCCTGGAGCAGCGCCTTGGCGCCGTAGCTGTAGGGGAAAGGAGTGGCGATGGCCATAGTTCCGCCGAAGCCCAGGAAGGTCTTGCCCCCATACTCGAACTGATTGCGCTTGGCGTGGCCGCCTATGTCATCGTGGTTATCAAGGATGAGGATTCGTTGATCCTCGCCCAGGGCCTTGCGGTAAAAATGCGCGGCGGAAAGACCGGAGATGCCGGCGCCCACAATGACCAGGTCATACGACTCGCGAATGTCGCTGTCGGCGACGGGAAAAGTGTTGTATTTGCCGGCGCGGATGTTGTCGAACTCCGAGATGGATGCGGGATAGTTCCCACGCAGGCCAGAACGCAGCGGAGGATAATCCTCGGGGGTTTGCGCCAGCAGACCGGTACCGTGGAGCGCCGTGTAGGCGCCAGCAACACTGATGGCGACACCGTTCATAAAGTCGCGGCGGGTGATGTTGCGGTCCATGCCAAGCTTGCGATAGTTGTCATCCATGGATGCGAGTCCTCCTTCGGTGTCAGGCAAGTAGAGGCATGGACCGGCGATCTATCACTTCAGTGACCGCGCGGTAAGCCTCTAAGATGGCAGCGTCGGTGTGCGGACTCGCGGCCGCGTCCGCGTTGGCAATAGAAATCAGGCCGAAGGGCTGACGAGCGATGACGCAGGGGCGCTCCGGCGAAGAGGTGTAAACCCACTCCAGAGGATCATAGAGACTGCTGTAAGTGTAGGAATAGCCATGAGGCCAGCGATTGACAGTAATCCCCACGATATCTTCCGCAGGGTCGAAGCCGCCTCCTCCCAGAGTGCGCGCGAGTTGATCGCGTATCTTCCGCTCGAAGGTCTCGAGACTCGTACTCAACAGATCATTGCGTCCCGCGCGGTACTGATCTTTGCGGGGCAGGCCCGGAGAACAGGGCGTGCGCACCAGGTGCAAGAGGATGGGCTCCTCCGGAGTTTGCGGATGACGCAGGTCTCCCAGCGTCGCGGCTTCGGTGAGAGAGACGCTGGTGTGATACATGGTCGGCGTGGTAACGGAACGCACGCCGAGCTTTTGAAACGACTTCCAGTTGCGGAGGGCCACACTGGTGTAGACCAGCGGAGCCTTTACGTTATAAGCAAGAGCTTTCTTCTGCGCCTCAGGCAGAGCGGGCACAAGGTAGGGGATAAACATATTCCAGCAGGCCATCACTGCGGCTGCTCCCCTGACCTGGTATGTCTTGCCGGCAGTCACATAGCTTACGACGACGGCTTTGGGATTTGCCGGCTCGCCTTCCTGATAGACATTCACGACCGTGCTGCTGAGGCGGATGCGCGCCCTTTGTCCCGGCCGGTCGAGATAGGCGTAGTTGACCCTGGCGGTGGCCACGTCGTCCATAGTCTTGCCGGGGACGGCATCGGGAATAAGCGAGCGCACCAGCAGACGGGCGATGGTGGCATTCCCATCCGGGAAATGAATGGCTTCCCCGCCCTCCTTCTGCCGGCCGTGCTGGCCGCCAGGGAGATCGGCGAGCACCCCATCTGGCGTGGGATCCAACTTCAGACCACGAAACCCGGGCAACCCCATCTCCCAACAGAAGAGCGCCGGAGTGGCATCCGTGCCGACGGCGAAGACGCCCGCGGGAACGTTCTGGAAAAACCAGATGGCCTGCTTGTCCACCTTGGCGACCTGCAGTAAGTAGTCGTTGTAACTCATCTTGGCCAGACGAAGCTTCTTCTCTGCCGAGGACAGACCGGGCATATAGTCCGGCTGGGCGGGATCGAAGAGGCGCAGCATGTCTTTTTGCGCAGTTGCGGAGAGCGGCGTCTGGGCCACGAAGTGGGCCGAAAAGGTCCGGCCTATTCCCTCTTCATAATCGTAGCCGCCGACTACCAGGCAATCCTTGGCCCAGGTTTCCTTATCGAAGAAGTAGGACGGCTTCAATCCCAGGGACTGGTAGAGAGACCGATTCTTCGCGTTCTCGGCCTTGTACCTATCTAGATCGATGCCGATATCTTGAAGAACCTGGCGCGACGGCGCGTTGTAGCGCTGCGGCGACTCGATGTTCAGCGTGCCGCCGTTGATGGCCATCGTGCGGCCCTGATAAGTGAACTCGTTGCGCTTGGCATGGCCGCCGAAATCGTCGTGATTGTCGAGGATGAGAACGCGCGCGCGTGGCCCTATATTCTTCAGAAAAAAATGGGCTGCAGAGAGCCCGCTGATTCCGCCGCCAACAATGATCAAATCATAAGCATCATCGGTCTTGATCGCCCCCGAGAGATCCCACGCGCGCCGATCGCGCATTTCGTGAGCGGCCTCGAAGGAACCCGGGTGATCTCCCCGCATTCCGGTACGCAGCGGCGGGTATGGATCTTGCGCCTGGCCCCCCTGAGTCGTGTTGCTCTCCTGTGGCAACCCGAGGCTTTCTGCCGCCGGAGCAAGCAGAGATCCGGCTAAACCTGCACCGACCGTGTAGAGAAAGTCCCGGCGGTCGATCTTACGATCCATCCCCAGGCTGGCGTCGGAAAACTCACTCTTAGGATCAATGCCGTCAGTCAATCTCGCTCTCCTTGTTTCCTGCGAACCACGGGGTGGAATACGAGTGGGGCCCGGCAGCTCTCGCTGCTGCAATGCTTGCTGGATGTGTACGGGATGCTGCGCTGAACGGCTTCGCCCTAAGTCTACACACAAAAATATAGGGTTACAAAAAAATAGTAGACTTCGAAATGGAAGTGCGTTAGTGTTCGATCATTCCCTGGTCGACAACCTGCGCTTTGGCTTCGCATTGCATAGCGCTTATTAGTGACTCCCGCATTGAAGCTGACGCATTCGCAGTGTTCGTTTTTCGCGGTCGTAAGATCACACGCGGTTTGGTTCACTCACAAGGCAGCCACGTCGCTGTTCCAGGCATAGTCCTAAGAGCATTTTCACTTCTACTCTGCCCAGGGAAGTGAAGAGACGTGCGGCTTTTCTTGAGGAAAAGCCGCGATAGGGCCGGTTGCGTTGAATACATCAGAAGTGAAAATGCTAAGGCGGAGACCCTAACAGGTCCCCGGTTCGCGGTCCTTCCCTGCCGTGGGAGCCGAGGGCACACCCTCTTTCATTCCCATGGTGGCGAAACCACGCTGTGGGGCCTGACCAGAACTCCGATTGCATTGTCCTGCGTTGCTTGAGGGTCAAAGGCGGCCTCGTGTCTTCTCTTGCGCGCTCGGCGACGAGATTCTTCGGTAAGCAAATCGCTCCATGTACTGCAGAGAAACTCCATTCGTTGCCAAGGGGTCTCCCATGAAATCATTTGTAAAGCTCCTCGTGCTGGTGGCGCTACTTGGAAGTGGCGTCTCTACGCAAGCGCAAACCGCGGTTACTTCGCTTCGCGGCACAGTAAGCGATCCCTCGGGCGCAGTGGTAGGCGGCGCCGAAGTAACGATTTCTCAAGCAACGAGCGGCTTCCGCGCCACTCGCAAGACGGCAGCGAATGGCGAGTACTCTTTTCCCCAGATAGCACCAGGAAACTACTCGATCTCGGTGAATTCTCCCGGGTTCTCCAACCAGGTGAAGACTGCCGAGCTATTGGTGAGTCAACCTGCGACCATCGATTTCACCTTATCGATGAGCACACTGCAGGAGGTGGAAGTGAACGCCGCCGCAGAGACGCTCAACACCTCCGATGCAACACTCGGCAATGCCCTGAACAATGCCACGATCGAAGCTCTGCCCAGTGAAGGACGCAACGTCCCCGCCCTGCTTAGCCTGCAGCCGGGCGTGGTCTATCTAGGCCAGCAGACCACTGCCGTACAAGATACTGACAGCCGCAGTGGCGCGGTGGCCGGGGCTCGTTCTGACCAGAGCAATGTGACCCTCGATGGTGTTGACAACAACGACCAAACCAAGGGCTACGCGTTCACCGGGATCCTGCGATCGACGCTCGATTCTGTAGAGGAGTTCCGGGTTACGACCACCAGCTCCAATGCTGACAGTGGCCGCTCATCGGGCGCCCAGGTAAATATCGTCACCAAGAGCGGTACCAATGCCTTCCATGGCAGCCTGTATGAGTATTTCCGGAATACTTATTTCGCCGCCAATGATTGGTTTAACAAGCAGGCGGAAACCGCGGCGGGAGAGGCAAACAAGCCGGGAACGCTAAACCGCAATACTTATGGTGCCGCCTTCGGGGGCCCGTTCAAGAAGAACAAACTGTTTTTCTTTACCAATTATGAAGGTCAGCGCACGTTAGAGAATCAGCAGGAAACGATGACCGTGCCTACGGCAATGATGCGGCAAGGATACACGCAATATGTTACTGCGGCGGGCACGAACATGACATTGTCTCCCGCACAGCTGGCCGGCATGGATCCCCACTGCGGAGCAAGTGGAACCTGTCCTTGGGGTCCGGGCGTCGATCCGTACGTGCTGAGTGTACTGAATCAATATCCCACAGCCAACGGCTTTAGCACAGGCGACGGCTTGAACACTGCTTCCTATACCTTTTCCGCACCCGACCCGGCTACTCTCAATACGTACATCGCGAAGCTTGACTATACTCCCAGCGAACGGCAGCGCTTGTTTGTAAGAGGAAATTTACTGGGTGACCGTTCCCTCGGTGTTCCACAATTTCCTGGAGCGCCGGCCAGCACACAAATCGTGAACAATTCCAAGGGAATCGCCGTGGGCCACGTTTGGACTCTGAGCAATAATCTCATCAACAACTTCCGCTATGGCTATATCTGGGAGGGGTTGTCCACGCTGGGCGTCGGCAATGCGTCGTACGTCTCTTTCTCCGCATTGAGTTCGCCGGTGGCGCAAACCAGGACGACCATTCAGAATGTTCCGGTACACAATTTCGTCGATGACTTCACGGTGATCAAGGGACAGCACACCATCCAGTTCGGGGGCAATTACCGGCTAGTCCATAACAACTCCGAGTCGAACGCCACGTCTTACAACAACGCATCCATGGGTATCGGTTTGATGAATCCGGCGGCGATCGCTGATGCCAGTACGCCAAGCCGTATAGTCGATCTTGATCCGTCGGGATATGGTTATCCTCTTGTAAGCAATTCGTTTACGAATTCGTACAATAACACCGTCATGGACCTGGCGGGGCTTATCAGCTACGTTACCAATAACTACAACTATGTTGTCTCGAGCAACGGCGCCACCGCCTCGTCTCTAGCAACAGGAGCCACGGTTGGGCGGCATT
>Ga0302325_10013614_pt1 | contig 17340 bp, 15 predicted proteins | sample Palsa_T0_2_FD_201948 | JGI IMG/M metagenome (GOLD analysis project Ga0302325, IMG submission 201948) | Peat permafrost microbial communities from Stordalen Mire near Abisko, Sweden - Palsa_T0_2 | ecosystem: Environmental > Terrestrial > Soil > Palsa > Peat permafrost | place: Sweden: Abisko... | reverse complement strand
ACCGGCTGCCGATGTCGGTTAGAGAACTCCAAGCGTTCGCGGTACGTCTGAATACTCATCGAATCATCATCGCTCCGGAGGCCCAGGTACTCGATGATCAGACCGCTGACCTGATCAGCTTCGCGAGAGCGGCAGGGCTCCGCGTCAGCGTGCTGGCTGGGGTTATGGGTACTTTTGGCGGGGGAGGAGCGGTAGATCAGTTCGGCGGCTACACGATCTTAGGCGTGCCGCACTTCGGGCTCTCGCGGTCATCGGCGGCGATCAAGCGTGCGTTCGATCTTCTGTGCGCGGCGGTGGCCCTCGTCGTGTTCGCACCGCTACTCCTCGCCCTGGCGATCTGGATCAAGCTGGACACCCCCGGCCCTGTTCTGTTCCGGCAGCTGCGTATCGGCCGCGATGGCCGAGGCTTCCGCATCTGGAAGCTTCGTACGATGGTCGACGGCGCCGATGCGATGAAGTCCGATCTACTTGACCTGAACGAGGCGGGCGCCGGGATGTTCAAGATCATCGCCGATCCCCGCGTGACGCGAAGTGGCCTCTGGCTGCGACGCACCCGGTTCGATGAGCTCCCGCAGCTGATCAACGTCCTGCGTGGCGAGATGAGCCTGGTGGGTCCACGCCCGCTGGTCGCGGAGGAGGACGAGCGAATCGTCGGGCGCGACCGGCGTCGCCTGCACCTGATGCCCGGGATCACCGGGCCCTGGCAGATCCTCGGATCGCACTCACATTTGCTCCCGATCGGCGAGATGGCGAAGCTCGACTACATGTACGTCGCTGGTTGGTCCCTCTGGGAGGACATGTTCATCCTCCTCCGGACCATCGGCCTGGTGGCAGCGAGCCGAGGAATCTGAACTCGTGGCGACGGCGACATCTTCCCGCGACGGCGGCGCGGTTTCTCCACCCAGTCAAATACGGCTGTTAGGTCTTCCGATCGACGCGATCACTCATCGCGACCTCGTCGATCGGGTCTTTGGTGAGCTTGAAAGCGGTAACGGCGGATACATCATGACGCCGAACCTCGACAACCTGCGGGGAATAACCCACGATGAGGCGCTTCGCGGCTTGGCGATGACGGCGGATGTTCGCGTCGCCGACGGCATGCCGCTTCTGTGGGCGAGCCGGCTTCGAGGCACTCCGCTACCTCACCGGGTGGCCGGCTCAGACCTGATCCTGACCCTGTCGGAGGCGGCCGCGCAGCAACGGAGATCGGTATTCCTCCTCGGCGGATCCCCAGGGACGGCGGCCCGCGCCGGGGAGATCCTCTGCGAGCGGTTCACCGACCTCGAGATCGCGGGGACCTGCTGCCCCGATCTCCGATCCCCGGACGCGACGGACGAGCTCGAAAGGGTTCGCACTACGCTGCAGCGAGCACAGCCCGACATTGTGTTTATCGGGCTCCCGTTTCCCATGGCCTCTGCCCTCGTCAGAGTTCTCCGGGAGCACATCCGGGCTACGTGGTTTCTTGGATTGGGCATCACCTTCAGTTTCATCTGCGGGGACATCCAGCGCGCTCCGCACTGGATGCAGCGCGCCGGGCTCGAATGGATGCACAGGCTGCTGCAGGAGCCGAGGAGACTCTCGAGGCGTTATCTGATCGAAGGGGTTCCATTCGTCGCAAGGCTGTTCCTCTCGGCATTGGCGGATCGGTGGCGCCTCAGGGGAGCGATGGAACCATGAGCGTCTCCGTTGCACCGCAGCGGACCGAGCCCGCCCAAAACCGGCGAGAGATCGTCCATCGCGCGCGATCACCGCTGCGGATCAGCTTTGCGGGGGGCGGTACGGACGTTGCGCCATTTCCGCAAGAGGAGGGCGGCCTGGTTCTGAACGCCACCATAAACCGCTACGCGTATGGGACGCTCCGAGAGCGCCAGGATGACCAGATCGTGATCGAGTCACACGACCTGGGGCTCGCCGCTCGGTTCGCCTACGGTCATGACCAGGACACGACCGATGCCCTGCACCTTCCACGTGCCGCGATCGGTCGGTTGCGCAGTTACGAGGACGGAGTGAACCACGGCAGCGGCTTCGAGATGTTCCTTCATTCCGCCGCGCCCCCCGGATCCGGTCTCGGCTCCTCCTCGGCGATGATGGTCGCGCTGGTCGGACTGCTTCAGGGATTTCGTCACTTGACGTTCTCCGATTATGAGGTTGCGCAGCTAGCGCACGACATCGAGCGGATCGACCTGAAGCTCGCCGGCGGAATGCAGGATCACTATGCGAGCGCGTTCGGCGGCTTCAATTTCATCGAGTTTGAACCCGACGGGGTCGTCGTCAATCCGCTTCGCGTGAGTGCCCAGACGATCTCCGAGCTCGAGTACAGCCTGCTCTTGGCCTACACCGGTGCCACACGAGCCTCCGACCACGTGATCAAAGATCAGACGTCTCGGCATCTGGCGCGTTCGGAGGAGACCGTAGCCGGCCTGCGCGCGCAGAAGGAACTCGCGCTCGCGATGAAGGGCGCGCTCCTACGCGGTCGCCTGTCCGAGCTCGGAGCACTGCTGGGCGAAGCATGGGAGCAGAAGAAGCGTCTGAGTCCTCGAATCACGACCCCTGCCATCGACGAGATCTACGACGAAGCGCTGCGAGCGGGTGCGCTTGGCGGCAAGATCACCGGCGCGGGCGGCGGGGGGTACATGCTGCTCTATTGCAGATACGACCGGCGGCATCGCGTAGCCGAAGCCGTCGAGCGCGCCGGCGCCCGGGTGAGCTCGATCGCATTCGAGCACTCGGGGCTAACGCATTGGACGACGACGGTCGAATGAGCGATAAGCCTCTATCCGCCGCAATCCTGAATGGCGGCAGCGCGATCCGTTCGCTGAGGGTTCGGCCCCCTCTTCCGCCGAGCTCTCGTCGTGCTGCCCGCGCATTGCTGGAGGCCGACTTGGACGAGCACCTGTGGGTGATCGAGGCACTCCGCACTCCCAGCGTGCTCGCGGCCGTCTCGGCCTCGGTCGATGTCCTGCTCGCGGTCTACGCGGTGGGCGGAAAGGCGATCTTCTTCGGCAACGGGGGTAGTGCCGCGGACTCCACGCATCTCGCGGCGGAGATGCTCGGCCGGTTCCTGCGAGAGCGGCGCCCGCTGGCGGCGCTCGCGCTCGCCGACAACCATTCGGCCGTCACGGCGATCGGCAATGACTACGGCTACGGCCAGACCTTCTCCCGGCAGATCGAGGCGCTCGCGGGTCCCGGCGACGTCGCGGTCGGCTTTTCGACGAGCGGTTCCTCTGCCAACGTCGCCGAGGCGCTCGTCATGGCCACCACGCGCGACGTTCGGACGATCGCGTTCACGGGAGTCGATCCAGGCCGAGTGGGCGAAGCAGCCGAGGTCGTTGTCGCCGTGCCGTCGTCGGCGACGCCAAGAATTCAAGAGGCCCACATGCTCATAGGCCACATCCTGTGCGACCGAGTGGAAAGGATGATCACGTCGTGAGCCTTTCCGGCCGCACTGTGTTCCTTGACCGGGACGGCACGCTCAACAAGAAGCCGGCCGAAGGCTCGTACGTCACGAAGGCCGCCGACCTGGAGCTCCTTCCTGGCGCGGCGGAGGCCGTGCGGATCCTGAACGAGGCCGGGGCGCTGGCGGTCGTGGTAACGAACCAACGCGGGATCGCGCGTGGGCTCATGACTGAGGACGATCTCGCGAACGTGCACCGCGCCCTAACTCGGCGGCTTGCGTCGCGCGGCGCCTATCTGGACGCGATCTATCACTGCCCTCACGACATCGGCCAATGCGAATGCCGCAAGCCCGAAATTGGGATGTTACGGCGGGCGTTCGACGAGATCCCGGCTGCGACACAGATGGGAGCGGCCTTAGTTGGCGATTCAGACTCCGATATCGAGGCCGCGCGTCGAGCGAAAATAACCGCGGTTGCAATAGCTGAACGGTCGCGGTGCCTCCGTCTCGTTCCAGACATCCGCGCGGCCAGCCTTCTGGACGCCATGCGGATCCTTGAGCGCAGCCGACCGTGTTCCGTCGCGACAAGAAAGACAAGTATCACCGTCACCATGGCAGAAGAACGGGACACCGCGGATTCGTGGCCCGGCCAAAGGACGACCGGAGCGTCGCGGTGATTGCCGTTCGTGAGACATTCATAGGACGCTTGCCGCCGCGCCCCGAGTCGGTGCGGCAATACATCCAGTTAGGAGTCATTGCTGGCGCAGCGGCGCTATCAGGAGTCCTAGTCGGGCGGATCGCCGAATCCCACTATGGCCTGACGGCACTGGGAGCCCTCATTGCGCTGCCTCTCCTTTACGAGATATCACGTCGCCCTTTAGTCTCGCTCACGGCGGTCCTCGTCGTCGCGTCCTCACTAGTCGCTTATGACCACTTACCCCGCGTCCACCTCCCCGGCAACCCCCCGGTCACAATTGCAGACGCTCTCCTCCTCAGCCTGTTCGCTGGAACATGGTGGCGCCGACGCTACTCGAGCTGGCCGCGATCAGTTCGCCACTACACGACGGTAGTGGTCGTCTTTCTTGTCATCTCTTCGGGCGCGGGTGCCGGCTATTCTCTTGGCGGCGTGGATCAGCTCCGCGAGGCGCTCGTCGCACTTGATGGCTTCCTCTATCTCCTTGTGGCCGTTACAGTCGCGGTCGAACTTTCGAGCGAAAACTGGCGGCGGACGCTGGACCTCCTTATAGCGCTCGCTGCAATCGTCGCCTTAGTCTCTCTCGCCGCTGCTGCTTTACCCAGCGTTGGCTCCGCCCTCTCTGGCGTAACCGACAACGGCGTCATCGGCGCAGCGGGCGACGCGGTCGCCGTCGGCGCACCCCGGATCCGCTTCGTCGGACTGTTTCTTATCGACGGCCTCGTCCTCCCGACGTTCGTGATGGTGCTACTTCACCGAGATCGCTATAGCTGGCTGAGAGGGCTTGCACTATGTGTCATGCTTGGGGCAGTCGCCGTAAGCCTCAATCGCAACATGTACGCGGCGCTCACTCTCGGATTCGCGTTGACCGCGCTCCTTGCCGGTCCCCGATTCAGACTTGCCGCTATCATCGTGGTCATCTTCCTCGTCGGCGCGCTGCTCGTCTCGGGATCGCTTCTTCACGGCTTCACCAGCGCCCTAGGTTCCCGCGCCGGCTCGCTTCTTGATCCTGCGACGCTGTCTCAGACCTCGTCCCTTCAGGATCGAGCGTACGAGTATCACTATGCATTCGCTTCTATCGTCGCGCACCCATTGTTAGGCGTGGGCCCGCGAGGATTCTACGGCGCTTACCTCGTCAACGGAGGCGTTGCGTCAGTTCGATTCTATGTACAGAACTTCTTTGTAAATACTGCCGTCGACTACGGTATACCGGCGGCGCTAGCGGTCATCTTGATTCCACTTGCCGCCCTATACCGGCCTGTTCGCTCACTTGCTGCGATGCGTCGCCAGGCCGGTTTGCACTCCTCCGGGCTGAACCAGCCGCTGCAGCAAGCGCTCCTCGCGTCGCTGGTTGCCTCGGCGGTGGTGATGCTTCTGAGCTCGTTGATAGGAACCTACCTCCAGGACGCGGGCTCGATCGCTGCGTTCGCCGTGATCTGTGGCCTGCTACTCGGACATTCGGAGCGTTATGCCCTCCTCAATGGACACCATGTCTGAACCCTCTCTCGCCCCGTCTGCTACTGATCAGCGACGCACACAGTTCGCGGCCGTAATCCGCCGCCGATGGGCGCTCATTCTCGCGGTTTCGGTCATCGCGCCCGTCGTCGCATACCTTCTCAGCAGCTCGCAACCACGTGAGTACACGGCGACGGCGGACCTAGTGTTTCAGGACCTCGACCTCGATCAGGAGCTGTTTGGCACGTCGATTGTGACCCCGAGTACCGATCCGACCCGAGACGCAGCGACGGACGCCAACCTTCTCGGCTTGAGAACCGTCAGCTTAGCCGCCGCGACGTCCCTTGCTCCGAAGGGAATCACGGTTGGTCGTGTGACGTCCGACATAACCATCGGGTCCGATGAAGACTCCGACGTGGTGCCTATTTCCGCCACCGATCGGGACCCGGTCGTTGCGGCTGAGATCGCTAACGCTTATCCGCAGGCCTACATTAAGGTCCAGTCAGCACAAGAACGCGCCGCGCTCACGCAGGCCGAGCAACTTGTGCAGCACGAGATCAGCGCGATTCCACTGCAGCGACGCTCCTCGGCGTCTGCCCAGGCGCTGCAGACACGGAGCCAGCAGATCAAGATCTTGGCTGCCCTCCAGACGGGTAATGCTCAGGTCGCAGCGCGCGCGGGCATCCCCAGCTCGCCGTCTTCGCCGCGCCCCGTTCAAGCAGGGATCATCGGACTTTTTCTTGGTCTGCTCATCGGATGCCTGCTCGCGATAGTCGTTGAACGTGCAGATCGTCGCATCAAGACGATCGCGGAGGCGGAGGATCTCTACCAGACGCCACTCATTGGCGTGATACCGCAGCACCCGAGCCTCGCCTCCGGGATCAGCTCGGAGCCGCTCGTGAACGAGGCTTTTCGAATGGTGCGCGCACGCATGCGCTACTACAACGTCGACCGCGAGATGAAGACCGTCCTCGTCACGTCGGCGGAGGTTGGGGAAGGCAAGACAACGGTTGCCGTAAACCTTGCCGCTATCGCGGCGGAAGGCTCTGCACAGCGTGTTCTGTTGATCGACGCTGATCTCCGACGCCCGTCGATTTCCCGTGCCGTGGGCATGGACGACCACCCGGGACTCAGCGAGCTTCTTACCCGGCCTGACCACGACTTGGCTACAGCAATCAGCGATCTACTTGTGATGCCATACGGAAAAGACGCCGGGAGCTTTGATGTCTTGCTCGCCGGGGCGACGCCGCCTAATCCAGCCGAGCTGCTCGAGAGTCAGCGAATGTTCGATCTCCTTCGGCACGTCGCCTCAGCGTACGATGTCGTGATCGTCGACACCGCCCCCGTGTCGGTCGTAAGCGACGCGATCCCCCTGATCCCACAGGCTGACGGGGTAGTCATCGTCGTTCGGCTGAGGAAGAGCCGTCGGAGCCTTGGTCGGCGTCTAGCGCCGCAGCTAGGCGCGCTTCGCGCTCACGTCCTCGGCCTCATCGCGAACGGCGTGGCCACTAGCGGGGTATCAGACTACGGTACCGCCTATTACCGGTACGCCGCCGATGCGAGATCCGGCGACGCGAACGGTGACGATCCCTCGCGGCCAATGCCCGTCCCATATAGATCCTCCGTCGCTACCCAGTCCGATGCATCGCGCCGTACAACGGCGACCACTCTCGCGAGGCCGCCGGCGCTCTCCAACGGCGCAAGCGCGCCGCGCGCCAGACCGACACCAGGCGCTGACGCCACTGGGAACGGGACAAAACGACCAGCGCGACGTCGCCGTAGGCCACGTTTCGGACGGTGGTCTCGTTGAGCGTAACACTCCCCATTCGACGAGCACTCGTTACGGGCTGCGCCGGCTTTATTGGATCTCACCTCACGGAGTCGCTTTTGGGCGACGGGATAGAGGTCCTCGGCGTGGACTGCTTCAACAACAACTACGGTCGCGCAGACAAGCTTTCCAACCTGGCCCATGCGCAAGCATGGCCAGCGTTCCAGTTTGTGCCCGTCGATCTCGCGACAGGAGACCTCCGGCCTCTCGTCGACGAATGCGACGTGGTGTTCCATCTCGCTGCCGAGCCAGGGGTTCGGGCTAGCTGGAGCGACCGGTTCGAGTTCTACGTCCGCAATAACGTGCTCGCGACCCATCATCTCCTTCAGGCTTTCCTAGGCGCTCCTGCACGAAGATTGGTCTTTGCTTCGTCCTCCTCCATATACGGTCAGGCGGAGATTTTCCCAACAGTCGAGACCGCATTGCCGCGACCGGTCTCGCCCTATGGGGTGACAAAGCTCACAGGGGAACAACTTTGCCAAGCTTACAGGGAGAACCACGGCATAGAGTTCGCCGCTCTGCGATTCTTCTCCGTCTATGGGCCTCGCCAGCGTCCAGACATGGCATTTCGGCGTTTCTGCGAGGCCGCCCTTAGTGACGAGGAGATCACGATTTTCGGCGATGGTTTGCAGACGCGGGATTTTACTTACGTCGCTGACATTGTGACCGCTTTGAGGGAGGCCGCGGTCTCACACAAACCCGTTGGTCGCATCATCAATATCGGCGGCGGATCCCGCGTAAGCCTCGCCAGCGCAGTTGACTTGTTAGGTGGTATTCATGGGGCGCCGCTCTCGGTGCGGTATGTGGAACGCCAGAAAGGCGACGTGAGGGACACCGGCGCAGACACGACATTAGCTGGTGAGCTCTTGGCGTTCTCCTCGAACACGACACTAGCCGACGGGCTCGCAGCCGAATACCAGTGGTGTCTTGAAAGACGCACGCTCGCTGCCGCATCCCCATTATGGCGCGCGGCCGTTCTTCATTGATGACTATCTTCTGCTTCTACTCGCGCTGCGCGTGCCGAGGCCAGACACGGCGAACTAATTGGTCGGTCACGTGGGGCTAGACATCGAGTCGATCACGCTGGACGCCCAGAACCTCATAGAGGTACGCCGTACACCACTCACCGCCCCGGATCTCCGGGTGCTGTTTGTCACAAGTATGTGGCCTGACCGATGCCTGCCCCACTTTGGTCCCTTCGTGGCGAGTCAAGCTCTGTCGCTTGAGGAGATCGGAATCGGCATCGACGTCCTTGTAATACGTGGCTACGCATCTCGGCGGGCCTACCTCATGGCTCGTCCCCGAATCGTCGACCTCATTCGCGATACGAAACCAAGGATTGTCCACATACACACGGGCCATGCGGCAACCGTGAGCCTGCCTCGATTCGATGTGCCGACGATCGTCTCGTTCGTTGGTGGAGATCTTCTTGGGCATCCAGATGGGCGAAAGTTGACGAAGAAAAGCCGCGTTGAGGTCGCCATATTTCGAAGGCTTGCGCACCTAGCAAACGCCACCATCACGAAGTCCCACGAGATGGCGCGGGTCCTGTCGTCGCGCCTGCAGCTGCGAAATCATGTAATTCCAAACGGCGTGGACCTCGACCGCTTTCAGCCCCGTGATCGAGATGTCGCCCGACGAAAGCTCGGCTGGAGCGTTGAGGGCCGGGTCGCTCTCTTTTTGGGCAATCCAGACGATCCTCGCAAAAACGTGGCCCTAGCCCGTGCTGCCGGCGCGGTGCTCGCTGAGCGCGGCATCGACATCCGCCTTCACGAGGCGTGGCGTACTGCCCCGGATGCAGTCCCGATAATGATGGCAGCCGCTGACACCCTCGTTATGCCCTCCCTGTCGGAGGGGTCTCCGAACGTCGTCAAGGAGGCCATGGCTTGCGCGCTTCCTGTGGTCGCTACACCCGTCGGGGACGTGCGGGAAAGGCTCGGCAGCGTCGCGGGCTGCTTCATCGCCGAGCCTAACAAGCACGCTTTCGCTGATGCCCTAGAGGTTGCGGTCAGCGAGCCGCCATCACTTGACGCCCGGAATGCTGTCCAGCCCCTTGAGCTCGGGCTCATAGCGCGCCGAATTGCTGGAGTCTATAAGACGGTCCTGGCGCCGAAATCACGACAGCGTCGCCGGTGAGTCGGTACGCATGAGGCGCACAATTCCCGTCCGCGTTCCGACTAGACCAACATCCGGTCCGAGCCAGAACGGACAATCCAAGGGCACCCTCGAGGCCCAGCCAAAGGCCTGGACGACGCGCGCTCTTGTCTCCGCTGGCCGGCACGCCTCGCCGGACGTCGCGCGGATCTTGAACGGAGCAACGAATTTCCTCGAGACAGGCCGAATGCTGCAACAGGCTCGGATACATACACCGGCCCCACTCAGGAGTCGATTCGCCGTCTTCGATGTGGCAATAGAGCGTGCGCAAAGCGCTGCGAACCCGGTATATCTTGAGTTCGGAGTCTGGAAGGGCGAGTCGATCGCATACTGGGCAGCTGGTCTTCGCAATCCTGGCGCCATTTTCGTCGGTTTCGATAGCTTCGAAGGACTCCCAGAGACTTGGACGGCGGGTGCGCAGAGGGGCGCATTTTCGACGACTGGCCTCGAACCGGTCATCACAGACAGGCGCGTCAGCTTCGTAAAGGGCTGGTTCCGCGACACAATTGCGCCGTACGTTGTGCCCGCTCACGATCTACTAATTGTCAACATCGATTGTGACCTGTATGCGTCTGCACGTGTTGTGCTCAACACCATTGGTCGCAGGTTGGAGGTAGGCGATTTGCTCTACCTCGACGAGTTTCATGACAGGCTACACGAGGGCCGAGCATTCCATGAGTTCAGAGAAGAGAGTGGTTATCACTTCGAGTGTGTAGCGCGGAGTGCCGGGGCAACGCATATGTTATTCGTGCGAACTCGCTAGCGGCAGGTAACAGGTTCCCACGAATGACTCGACTAGCGTCTGCCTTAAGGGCGTCACGCCGTCGACTTCGTCGGATGTCCGAGCCCGAACATCCCTTTCGGGACTACGTGCTGCCGGGCCGCGGCACCGAGTCAGCGTACAAGTGGTTTAGCTTGCAGTCTCCAATCAGCCCGTTTCGAAATCCGCACAGACCGGACCACCAAGTCGCTACGGGGCCTCGGCCGTGACGCTCGCGCAAAAGCGCGGCCGCGCCTCCGGCGGCAAGGGCGCAAACATCCATGGCGAGCCGATATCTGAGGCGCACTCCGCAATGGCACTTCCGCCGCATTAGCGCGCGACTTCGCCAGATGTGATAGTTCGTGGAAGTGCCGGCCTCCCTGGCGGAGGTCCCGCCGATATGCCAAGCCTCGGCACTCGGTTCGTAGTACGCAGTTCCACCTAGCGCGCGCAGCCTTTGCGCAAGACTTATTTCCTCGCCGTAAAGAAAGAAGTCCTCATCGAACCCACCGACCGCTTCGATGTCGGTTCGACGTACTACGAAGCACGCGCCATCCACAAACGGGACCTCACCGCCCTTTTCGTATCGTGTATCGCGGCGGCCCACCTTGGGTCGCCAAGCAGCAGGCAGCCAGCGGCTTGCCGCCGGAAGCTCCCAGGCGAAATCTCGCAATGGTGAATCTGATCGCCGGAAGAGGACGCGGGACCCGTTTGGGCTTAGCATCGCCGGTCCGACCACGCTATGCGGAAGGGACTGCAACCGCTCTAGTAGTCGCCCGATTGCCGGCCTGGTAACACGCGCGTCGGGGTTCAAGAACATAATTACGGGCCGGGTAGTCGCCTTAACGCCAAGGTTGCAACCTCCACCAAATCCGCGGTTCGTCTTTGATGACACGCAAGTGGCATCCGGACGGATCGCTCGGGCTACCTCAGTCGCGTGATCTGGACTATCGTTGTTGACGAGCACAAGTTCGACGCCGCTGGGCAAGATGCGCACGCATTCGGCAATCACGTTCTCCGACCGGTAAAGCACAAGCACCACGGCAAGACTTTCAAGATCCATTACATCGACTGTCGCGCGCTGCGGCCCACAGCCTGTCATGTCACCGCACACTCATGGCGGTCGCAATCACGGAGCGGTAGATTTCAACATACCTCCGGGCGACCGCTCGCCAGCTTCGCGGTGCACCCAACTCGCGGAGGACGCGCCACCGAATAGCGTCGCCGTCGTCGATGTGGCGTAGAATCGCTTCGGCCAACTTGCCAGGATCGCCGGGAGGCACGCTGTACGAGTCATCGAGCGTGAGTTCTGCGAGCGCGCCCACGCGGCTAACTATGGTTGGTACTCCCAGTCCAACGGCTCGAGTGCCCGGCCCCGACTGTGACGCTTGCAAATATGGAAGGGTGAGAAGCGACATCCTGGAGATCGTGTCCAGGATAGCCGAATCTGGTATGTACTCGTTGATCAGCTCCATCCGCGCGTCGCGGATATCGGGCACGCAGTCGCCCTTACCGGCGACCAGTAGGCGGACCTCCGGTCGCCTCTCCCAAACGATGGACATTGCCGCGGCGAGTACCTCCAATCCTTTGTACGCCCGGAGCGCACCGAAGAAGCCAACGGTAGGTGTCGCCGGAGCGGGCGCTGGCGAGGACAAGACGCGAGTGCCGTGCGGAACCACTTCCACGCGCCCGGAATATCCCGTATCTCGCAGAGCGGTAGCAAGTCCATCCCCATGTACAACCAGGGCACCCGCCCGGCGGTGCCATCCGCGAGCAGCGACTGCTCGAAGCTGCTTTACCGCGGCGGGTCCGAGCCAGCCTCCAGAATGCGGCACGGGGTCGTGAATCGTGAGGACCAGCGGCAGGTGTCTGATGATAAAGAATGCTCGAGGATCGGCGTGCTGCTGGGCGTGCACCACTTCTGGGCACCAGGCGCGGACGTCGCGTGCGATGCGAGTGAGGGCGGGAATGGCCGACACGTCGCGGTACCGTGCAGGCAGCTCTTTCACCTGGATACCGCGATCATGCAGCCAGTCCATGAGATGCTTGCGCGCTGCTAGATCATTGTCGAATTCGAACAGCTGATCCCGGCACAGCAACATTACCTCGTGACCCTCCTCACGCAGGCCTTCTGCGAGCTGGGCCGCGTGCTTCTGAAACCCGTCACAGACGAACAGCGCTCGCAACGTCTAGTCGCTCCCGCGCTGCGTACGCAGGGGGGCGGCGACCACATTGCTTTTTTCGGGGCCGCAAGAGTGGGAGTGCTCATTGCCTAAGCTGAGGACGAGGAGCCGCGTCCATGCTGTTCGGAAGGGCAATCTGTCACGTACCTGGATCGAGACGCGTATGCAGGTAGGTCGAAACGAAGGTCCGATAAAGCACGGCGGCGGCTGGAAGCAGGGGGCCCGGTATCCAGGTGCGCCTAATGCGCAGCTTGGCCTCTGATGGCGATCGGAAGTCGCACGACATGCCATAGCGCCCGAACGTGCGCCGCAAGCTGCTTTCGCTACGGTAAAACGTCTCGTTATCGCTGTACCGCGCGAATATGTCAGTGCGCTCGTCTAACGGGAGGTCTTCAAAGTAGTTGACGCCGAGTCCCATCCTCAGCGACGCGTGGATCGCGGCTCGCCTAGATACACCCTTGGGAATCCAATGCGTGAGAGGAGTGTGCATGTGCGGTTCGACCGGGTGCCATCGTGGAGGATAAACGTGTAGGCCGGAGGCGCCCGGACGCAAGACGCGACGCAGGCCGTCGACGCATTCGTCGAGATCCTCCACGTGCTCGATGACATGGTCAGAGAGCACGAGGTCGAAGCTGGCCTCCTCAAACGGTAGTTGCCGTCCATCTTCGATGAGCCTCGTCCGGTCGGGGCCGAACCCGTGCTGTTCGAAATGCGAGCGCCCCTGCGCCAGGTAGCGCTCAGCAATGTCGACGCCCCAGGCGTCCCAGCCCTGCTCGCACAGCCAAGCCACACGATCGCCACGGCCACATCCGAAATCGAGGACGCGGACTTGCTGGCGGCGGCGGTGTAGGCGCCTCGACTCCTGGTCGAGAAACGACTGAAGATAGGGTTCGACTTGTCCTGCGGATGTCTCCCGCAGCGGCTGGACCTTGCTGTGGTGATCGTGATCCGTCCAGGCGGGCAGAGTGTCGGAGCGAGGAATCACGGCGGTGACGCTACCGCTCGGGCCGTCAGGTCCAGCAGGGCAGCCCAGGATGCGGCTACTGGAGCCGCAGCATGATGCGACGCTACATATTGCCGACAGCGCGATGCGGCCGCTGCCCGATCGAACGACCCGTCGATAAAACTGGTGCACGCCTCAGCTAGATCATCTGTTGACCCGTTTGTGAACACTCCGAGCCCGTGGAGGGCAATCAGGCCGTCGGGGTCATGACTCAGACACACCGCAGGGATTCCCCTTGCCCAGCCTTCAAGGAAAATGTTGGGCATGCCCTCATAATCAGACGTATTGACTACGGCCCACGACCGCTCCATTAGTTCCCCGACCGCAGCTCGGGGGCGTGGCGGCAGAAGACCCAAATTTGGGAGACCGCGGACGCGTCGGTCGACTTCCGCCATCAGGTCCGCCGATTTTGCCATTTCTGGCAAGACAAGCATCTTGAACTGGATTGTCGGTAAACGCTCGGCCAATTCGAGGAAAATGAATGGACGCTTATGCGGTACGACGCGTCCGATCCACAGAAAGAACTCCGGCTCGACGGATCGACTATCGATCGGCTCTGGAAGCTCGGCGAGGCTCCGGATGAGCCTAGGGTGTTTGCCGAGTCGCTGCTCGCACATGCCAACCTGCTCTGTCGTTTGTACAACTACCGTTGAGGCTAATCTAAGAGCTCCCAGACGACTCAAGGACACGAGCCGCCGATTCCGGTCCCACGCCGCGAAATCGAGAACGTTCGCGCTCGAGTAGACGAACGCTCGGCCTCGCGCGCGCGCCGCGAGCCCGACGAGTCCCGCGTCGTGTGCGTAGCCCCGCTTGACTACCGTGTTCGCGGGAAGCTGCCAAACCAGCCGGAGCACGGCGCCTACCTCCCGCGCCTTGTACATCATTGATCGTCCTGGGAGGTACGGTGCCCGACGGATGATTGTCACTCCCTGAACTGAATCCGGAAACTCGACGACATCTCCGACGACGAGCGCCACTCGGACGCCCGTCCGTGCCAATTGGCGACAGAGCATCCAGACCTGGGTCTCAGCGCCTCCGGGAGCCGGACCAGGCACCGCTCGCACGAGCGGCGCGATCGATGGCATGTAAAACACCACGTCGTAAAATGGTCCGTCTTGGCCACGTCGTAGCCGGCGGAAATAGCGACGGTGACGCGCGGAGTATCCACCTCTCATCGTAGCCGAGGTTCGGCCTGGCGGTCCTTGCGTGCTAGGTCTTAGGAACAGGTCCTTTGATGGTGCCGCCGTCCTGGAAAACACGTCTGCGTGCCCTCTTCTGTGCGCCAGCATAGCGTTGGCTCGAGCGTATATCCCACCTGAACGATTTCGCAGCGCCAGCTGCCATTGAGCCTTAATCAATACCTGCGCCGAGCCTTCGTCATATGCTGCGCCGCGTAGATCACGCCGCGTCGGTCATCTAGCCTGTAAAGGGTAGCTGACTTGGCCAGATGCCGGTGGCCTCGGCTGCGTGCCCAAGTCCGGCGATCCAGCCCCGTCGTGCGACCGTTGGCCGGGCCACGACCTCCTCGAATCACACGTTCAAGACGGAGCCGGGGCTTTGGTTAGTGGTAGAAGCATCCAACGGCCTCGACTGTTGAGCACTCGACACCGATCTGCGCCCCTCCGTTGAAACGGTATTGTGTTATCGACCATATTGTCGACTCGGTTCCGTAGACCTCCACGCTAGCGGGTTCACGATCACCGTAGTTCCTCTCGCACAACTACTTGCCCTCCTGAGGTGCCCTGCGACTGGCCTGCCGCTGGTCGCGGCGTCATCTGGATGGCTCGTGACGCCTGACGGCTCGCAAAGGTACCCGATCGTTGATGGCATCCCCATCCTCCTTGTTCGGGAGCACAGCCTGTTTGATTCGGCTGACTACACGAACGACCGGGCTGTCTCTTCTTGGTCTGGTCGCATGCTCGGCCGGCTGAAAGAAGCGATTCGGACCGGATTGCACCGGCCACCGACCTTGTCTCGCAGCGTGTCAACGAAACGGAACTATGCGCATCTGCAGCGCCTGTTGCGCGGCAAAATCATCTCCTCGGACCGAGCCGTTCGCCTGCTCGTCGTCGGTGGGGCCACCGTTGGCACGGGCGCGGCCGAGATCCTTAACACCGCGGGACTCGAGGTGATCGAGACGGATATCGTGCTGTCGGAGCGAACGGTCGTCATATGCGACGGTCATGATCTTCCGTTCGCCGACGGCAGTTTCGACGCCGTAATCTGCCAGGCGGTGCTGGAACACGTGCTTGATCCGCAGCGCGTCGCAGACGAGATTTGGCGTGTGCTACGACCTGAGGGATTCATTTACTCGGAGATTCCGTTCATGCAGCAGGTACACATGGGGGCGTTCGACTTCACGCGGTTCACGCAGCTCGGTCACCGAAGGCTTTGGCGGCGCTTCGACGAGCTCCGGTCCGGGGCACAAGGTGGACCGGGGATGGCGCTTATTTGGAGCGTCGCGTACTTCGTCAGGGCATTTGTGCCATCGGTCATGTGGCCTGTGGTGGATCGGTGCGTGTCCCTCGGCTTCTTCTGGCTGAAATACTTCGACGACTATCTCGTGACTAAACCAGGGGGAATCGACGCAGCATCAGGCACGTTCTTTCTGGGAGCGCGACGTGATACGCCGATCGACGATCGGGCAATCGTACGTGGCTACCTCGGCGGGGGAAGGATGCGGCTGACGTCTTGAATCCCGCATCCACGGACCCGGCTGCAAGCTGGGCCACAGAGCCCGCTGCTTTTCGCGTCCTCGTCTGGCTCGTGTGCTCGCCGGCGCGACAAATCGGCTGCTGGTAGATTAAGTCCGGTTGCGCGGCGGGGCTTTGACTCGCCGTCAAGACGCGCATCTCATGCCAACGATTGTCACACCAATCGAGCGAGCCCTCTGGTGGTCGAAGCAGCCCGTATTCTATGGGGAGTTTGTGCGGCGCATGAGTGCGCGGCTGGCTCGCCGCCGACCAGTTCTGTGGGATGAGCTCGGTCAGCGGACGGCTCGTGAGTGGTGCAGTTGCCGCGCGATCTCAAGCAACGAAGCCCTCGCAGCATTGGGACGCGCCGAGGCGGCGACGATAGAGGACGCCCATGCCACGGCGTTGATTGAGGCTCAACAACGAGCGAAGCGGTGCTCCATTCCGATGGGTGGGCCCGCTGACCTCAATCTCCTCTTTCAGGCTGCGGAGTCGCTCGCCGCAACCAATGTCGTCGAGACTGGCGTAGCGCTTGGATGGAGTTCACTCGCGTTGCTTTTGTCGGTAAACCACCGTGGAGGGCGAGTGGCCAGCGTCGACTTTCCGTATGTGATCAGGGGAAGTTCTTCTTGCGTCGGCGTTTGCGTCCCGCCAGCGCTCAAAGCGAACTGGGATCTTGTACGGCTCCCAGACCGTGACGGTCTGCCGAAAGTACTGGGACGTGTCGGCACTGTCGATATGTGCCATTACGACAGCGCGAAATCAAGCGTCGCGCGCCGATGGGCGTTCCCGCTTCTCTGGCAATCATTGCGGCCCGGCGGGCTGTTCATTTCGGATGACATCGGAGACAACATGGTGTTCGCCGAATTCGCAACGCTTGTCTGCTGTGACCCGATGGTGGTGTTGACTCCCCAAGGGGATGGGTCGGCGAAGTACGCCGGGGTACTTCGGGTACCCGGTACGCCGTTATAAGGCATCGGCCAACTCCTAAAGCGCCGGCTGGCCGCCGCCCTAAGACACACGGCGGCGAAACCAAGTAAGATCGTCTCCGTTCATGCGGCGTTTTCGACGCTTCGCAGCGTCATCAGCGAGGAGTCCGCCCTCGACCTTAGGGAGGAACACGGTAGCGCAGAGCGCGCCCTCCATCCTCGGCTACGCCTTCAGTTTCTTCTTGGC
>Ga0302325_10013613_pt1 | contig 17341 bp, 16 predicted proteins | sample Palsa_T0_2_FD_201948 | JGI IMG/M metagenome (GOLD analysis project Ga0302325, IMG submission 201948) | Peat permafrost microbial communities from Stordalen Mire near Abisko, Sweden - Palsa_T0_2 | ecosystem: Environmental > Terrestrial > Soil > Palsa > Peat permafrost | place: Sweden: Abisko... | reverse complement strand
CACCGTCGCCCCCAGGAGCGGATGCACGGTCGAGGCGGTGAAGGCCGCCGAGGGGGTCTCGGCGACGGTCACGACGTGGGTCTCGGTGGCGAGGTTGCCGTGGGTGTCGAGGAGGGTGAGGGTCACCGTGTACGTCCCGGGCGCGGCATAGGCGTGCGAGACGGGGACAGGCGCGGGGTTGCTCGTCGTGGCCGAGGAGGTGAAGCTACCGGCGCCGTCGCCGAAGCTCCACTCGACGGCGCTGTAGCCCCCCGTCGATAAGCTCGCGGTGGGGTCGAAGGCCACCGAGCTGCCCACCGCGGCGGCTCCCGCCGGCGCCGTGAAGCTCGGGATGAGCGTCGCCGTCGTCGGCCGCATCTCGCAGTCGACGTCCCCGTTGCTCCAGTCGCTCTGTAGGTAGTACTCGTCGCCGTCGATGAGCTGGTCGTAGAGCGTGCCCGCCGCCGCCGAACCGCCGAGGGTGGGCTCGAAGGCGTTGGGATTATCGCCGGTGGCGGTGTCGGTGCGGCCGCCGTTCCAGTAGTTGCAATTGTCTGCGACCTCGTTGCCCGAGATCGAGTCGTACCACCCGGTGCCGACGAGCGGGTCGGTGATCGTCTCGCTGTCCTCGTGGCCGATGTACTTGAGCGCGACGTCACCGCGGTCACCGTTGGGCTCCTGAACCGCTGCGTTGTTGTCGGCCTGGCACTCCTTCGGATTGGCGGCCGGGTTCTCGGCCATGAGCAAGGGGATCGCCGCGTAGAGGACCTGGCTCGCGCCGTCCGGGTAGTCACTGTGGTACGAACAGAACAGGCTGTCGGCGCATTCGCCGTCGTCGCAGATGTCGACGTCGGCGGGGGTGACGATGAAGTAGATGGGCGCGTCCGACACCAGCTCGCCGGCGCTCGTCGACCCGTCGGTGGGGAGGCCGTCGACGCCGATGAGGTGGCTGAGCTCGGCTTGCAGCTGAGCGTCCGTGAGGCAGATCGGGTAGTGACTGGGGTCGGCGTCCAGGCAGTTGGCGCTGTCCAGTGGCGGGTAGGCATCGCCGTCGTGGATGACCTGGTCCGGCGAGAAGGCCTGCTCGTAGTCCGCGATGCCGGTGCGGTCGCTGTACTGACGCAGGACGCCGTAAATGTTCGTGGCCAAGCCGCTGTCGTGGGCGACGTCCGTGAAGTAGCGCTCCATCAGGGCTTCGGTCGTGGTCGGGATGGCCGACGACGGATCCCAGAAGATCAGGTACGGGGCACTCGAATGGAGCACCGGCCCCCCCTGGTAGTCCACGTCGCCGTTGTCGGCCAAGCGAGGTTGCGCGGTGGACGTGAGCGCGCCCGGAAGCGTTGCGGACGCGACCCCGGCCCGAGGCGAGATCCCGATCATCTGGCCGTCGCGCATCCGCACGACGACACCGCGCGCGCGGGACGCACCGAGGAGGCAGACAAGCAGGGTCAGCACCGCCACCGTTCGAGTGGCGGCCGACCTGCCGATCGTGCCCGCACACCAATCCATGGCGACGGGCACGCTAGCACCACCATCCCACCCTCGCGCCGGGTCGGCACCGGCGCCGGTTCAGAGACCGAGCTTCCGCACGCCCTCCTCGTCCCACCCCAGGTGGTGGGCGAGCTCGTGGCGAACCGTGCGCGTCACCTGGGCGCGCAGGAGCGTGGGATCGTGGCCGAAATCGCGCAGCAGCGTGTCGCGGAAGATCACGATCCGGTCGTGGAAGAAGTCGCGGGCCACCGTGTCGCCCTCGTAGAGCCCGTAGGCCCGGCGCCTGCGCCCCCCGTCGGAGACCACGACCGCCACGTGCTCCAGGGCACGGTGAAACTCGAGCGGAAGGTCGTCGACCGCGGCCCGCACGAGCGCCCTGAAGTCCTCCTCGTCGTAGGGGTCGAAGAGATCCTCCCCTTCCTCCCAGGCCGACGACGGGAGCTCGTCATCTCCCTCGCCCCAGGACCCCTCGACCGCCAACCGCTCGGCCCGCTCCACGATCGCGTCGAACTCATCTTCGGACACGGGATCGCGCCAGCCCGCGAGCTTGATCATCACCACGAGGGCGGCACCGCCCACGATCACGACGCCGGCCCCGAACACGGCCAGCCCCTGGAGCAGACGGACCGGGAAGGAGACGCTGAAACCGAAGATCAGGCTGACGCCGCCGAGCCCGAGCACGAGCGCCACGAGCGCCGAGAAGAGAATCCGGCGGGCAGAGGTGGTCGGGTCGGCCACCCTCCCTACCTAACGGTGTCAAGCTCGGCCACGGCGCTCATCGCGAGCCGAATGCTAGAGCAGGCGGTCGGAGTCAAACCACGCGGCAAGTTCGGCAGTCCGGCAACCACGTGACCCCGCATCGCCAACCGAACTTGCAACGGAGTCGGCGCCAGCCGACTCCGCGCCTACATACCGCCGGGGTGGCGGACGATGAATCCGGAGGAGGGGGAGATTCGTGTGGTGGACCAGCGGTCGTTGCCGTTGGTCGAGCTCTGGGCGGCGGTGTCGAACCACAGCCCGGCGATGTTCATGTACACATGGCCGCCGTTGGCGTAGAGCGTGATCCACACGCCCGGGCCGGGCTCGCCGTAGGACTCGAGCTCGCCCGAATCCTCGGGAGCGCTGATGAGTCCGGCGCCGTGGAGGGCGAAGCTCGACGAGCCGGAGCAGTCGTAGCCGCTGTCGGTCCAGCTCGCGTGGCCGCCGCCGTAGATGTAGGGCAGCGTCGCGATCTCGTTGGCCGCGGCGATTACCTCCTTGACCACCGGGGGCGCGTTGACGGGCGCGACGGCGAGGCCCTGGGGGGTGAGGATCGCCTTCTGGCCGGTGTTGTCGGCGTCGATGGCGGCGACGGCGGCGCGCAGGGCGTTGGCCGGCGCCAGAGCCATGATCCCGTCCTGGGGTAGGGCCTTGGAGGCCTCGAAAGCCATTACCGCCTGCTGTGTGGCGGTTCCGAAGCTGCCGTCATCGGTGACGGGGAAGCCGTCCGCGGACAGGTACTCCTGGAGCTCGCGGATCGACGGGCCGCGCATCCCGAGGTGGAGCACGCGCCCGCCGAACAGGCCGGTGCCCACCGGCGTCGTGGTCGTCGGGGCAGGCGCGGTCGGGGGCGGCGCCATGGGGTTGACCGACGCTCCCCCGGAGGCGGCGTGACCGTCGGTCTTGTCCTCCACGACCGCCTCGAGCTCACGCGCCACGGGGGCGGTGACGACGCCGTTGACGGCGAGGCTGTGGGCACGTTCGAAGCGGCGCACGTTGCCGGCCGTGATCGGTCCGAAGACGCCCAGGACGGGGGTCCTGAAGCCCGCGATGGTCAGCCATCGCTGGAGCGTGGAGACGTCGCTGCCGCTCATTCCCTGCTGGAGGACCCGGGTGCCGAATGCCCGTGAGGCGAGCGCCGTGGCGGGAATTCCTAGGGCCATGACGCCCATGAACGCGGCGGCGAGGTAGACCCGGCGAAGCCCGGAGTACGTCAAGCGGGGGGATATGTGCAACGGAAGACGACCCTTCTCTTTCGGGTGCCTACGGGGTTAGCTGTCGGGCTCGCGCTGAAAGAGCTTGCGCTACACCGCGTTGGCGGCGATTCGCCCCTCAGAGCCGGTGGCGACCGGCTCCATTGGGTCCCCCGCTCCTCGGCCGCACGGCGACCTGAGGATTCGGCTGGGTATGCAGTTTCCGGAGCGGCAGACTATCGCTTTCGTCGGACTCATGCGATTTCAATTGAACCTTACGAATATTCGCCACGCAGGAAAGGAGACCTTCGTGTCGTAGCCAAGATCGGCGCATGGGCGGCGGAGCCTTCGCGTCGCACGCAAAGTTGCGCCGCCGGCGAGCGCCAGGCGCCCGGCGCGGGGACCGATCGCTACCCTCCCGCTATGGACCCGGATTACACCCCCGAGCAGGTGGCGGAGCTCCTCGCGAGCTCCGAGATCCAGCTTGTCGACGTCCGCGAGCCCCACGAGCACGCGGCCGGTCGCATCGCCGCGGGCAAGCACATCGAGCTCGCCGAGCTCTCAGCCCGAGCGGCGGAGATCGATCGCGAGCTCCCCGTCGTCTTCTACTGCCGCAGCGGCGCGCGCTCCGCGATGGCCACCCAGGCCTTCGTGGCCGCGGGTTACGACGCACACAACATGGCCGGCGGCCTCCTCGCCTGGCACGGGCGCGGGCTGCCCATGGAGCCGCCCGGCGGCTTCGTGTCCGAGCCCTAGCCCTGGTCGTCGCGCTCGCGAGGATCGTCGTAGTCGAGGTTCCAGTAGCGCAGGACGTTGGCGAAGCGGCCCTCGCCGTCGTCGGCGACTACGAGCGCGAACCGCACCATGGCCCTTTGACCGCCCTCGTGGTCGCCGTAGATGAGGTCGATGACCACCCGCTGGCCGCTCTCAGCCGCCGCGCACAACGGCCCGTGCTGCTTGTCGGTCTCCTCCCGAATCGCGCCCTGCCAGAATCCGTCCCCACCCGCGGGGATGTAGAGGTCGAGTTGCTGGCGGTGGAAGTCGTCGGGATCGGGGCGAGTCTGCTGGCCCGTTCCCCGCTCATAGGGCTGGGCGTACCAGCCGTGGAGCACGGCCAGCCCCGAGCCGGCATTGCGCAGGCCGAGACCCATGTAGACGCGGCCGTCCTGCACCTCGATTACTCCCCCGTGCCCGGGAATCTCGATCCGAATGTCGTCGCCGAAGCGCACGCGCTCGATCGGGTCGTCCTCGCGCGAGGGGATGAGCACCGGTCGCAGACCGACCATGAGCGAACGCTCAGCGGTCCGCGCGGCACGATTGGCCGACCTGACCGAGCTGAAGGTCGCCACCGCGAGCACGAGCGTCCCCCCGGCGGTCGCGAGCGAGGAGATCGTGACCCAGTCAGCCATCGCGACGCGCCGTCCTGGGCGATCGGGCGGCCTGCGGGCCGCCCCGGTCGGGTGCTGTTCTAAATCTTCGTGACGTTTACGGCCTTGGGGCCCTTGGGGCCGGCCTCCTCCTCGTAGGACACCTTCGTGCCCTCGGCGAGGGATCGGTAGCCGTCCGAGTTGATACCGCTGTGATGGACGAAGAGGTCCCGGTTGCCATCATCGGGCGTGATGAACCCAAAGCCCTTCTCGTCGCTGAACCACTTCACCGTTCCGGTTGGCACGTGGAATTCCTCCGTGGCCTGTAGTGCGCCTTGCCCGGAGGTTCGCTCCAGCGACCCGCCCGCGCCTGCACCTGCTTTTGCCGCCCGAGGAAGATCGCGAGCGACCGAACGAGGCAGGACGCTACCACGGCCCGGCAGGGCACGTCGGCTCAGCCGACCGCGCGGTGATCTCGGTGACCGCAACCACGCGCGCACGAGCGAGGCCCGCGGCGCCTCGCGCGCGTCGAGTGCGCGATCCTCCCGGCGATCCCGGTAGCCAATGGACGACCCGATGCCCATCGACCGGCACACCCGCCTGCCCTTGCGCGAGGTCCAGCTGCGCACGAGCCGATCCTCCGGCCCCGGCGGCCAGCACGCCAACGTCACCGCCTCCCGCGTCGAAGCTGTGTTCCGCGTGGCGGACTCCCGCACCCTGACCGAGGAGCAGAAGCGGCGGATCACCGCGCGCTGCGGCCCCCTCGTGGTGGCCGTGGCCCAGGACGCGCGCAGCCAGGCGCGCAATCGCGAGCTCGCACTCGAGCGCCTGCGCCGCCGGCTCGCCTCCGCCCTCGCCGTCCCCCGCACCCGCCGGCCCACCAAGCCCACCGAGGGCTCCCGCCGCCGCCGCCTCGAAGCCAAGCGGCGCCAGGCTACCCGCAAGGACACAAGGCGCCGCCCGGAGGCGGAATGATCCTTATGGGTTTCTGATGCACCTCTGATCGATCTCTCACTCCGTACTGCTGCCATAACAGTCAATGGCCACGGTCCCGATCAGCATCGCCCGCCGGCGCGCCCTCCTCGCGAAGCGGGGGCTTTTGTTCGGCTCCGCCGCCGCCTTCGTGGCGACGATCGCCCTTGCGCGGTCGAATCATCCCGCCAGCGCGGCGGCCACCAGCGCGGCGCGATCATCGAGCCAGAGCACCGCACCGGCCACGAGCGGCTTCGGTCCGGCCGATGTCGGCCCCGCCACCGCCTCTGAGACTCCGAGCGTCTCGACGGGGGCGTCATGACCTCGGTGGATCGATTCACCGCGATGGGGTGCGAGGTGGTCGTGGGCGGCGCGGGCGAGGCGGAGCTGGCCGCGATCCGAGGGCTCTTCGAGGCCCGCGAGCAGGTGTTCAGCCGCTTCCGGCCTGACAGCGAGCTGAACCGCGTCAACCGATCCTCGGCGCCCAGCATCGCCGTCTCCGCGCTCTTCGCGGAGACGCTGGCCGACGCTTTGCGCGCGTCCGCGCAGACGCTCAGACTCGTCGACCCCACGCTCGGGGTCGCGCTCGAGGACGCCGGATATGACCGCGACTTCGCGCTTCTGCGCTCCGAGCACCGGCCGCCGGGTCCCGGGGCACCGGGTCGCGGGAGCTCGGTGCGGCTGCGCGGCCGGATCCTCTCGCGTCCGGCCGGCGTGAAGCTCGACCTCGGCGGCGTGGTCAAGGCTCGCGCGGTCGACGACGCCCTGCGGCTCCTCGACGGCCCCGGCTTCGTGGCGGCGGGGGGCGATATCGCCGCCCGCGGCGGCGTGGTCGTCGGTCTCCCCGGCGGCGGCGCGCTGAATCTCCGCCACGGTGGCGTCGCCACGAGCGGCACCACACGGCGTCGCTGGCGGCGGGGCGGGCGCCTTCAGCACCATCTCATCGATCCTGTCACCGGGCAGCCATCCGAGTCGATCTGGACGCTCGTCACCGTCGCCGCGGCCTGCTGCCGTGACGCCGACGTCGCCGCCAAGGCGGCCTTCCTGCTCGGCGTCGACGGGCCGGCCTGGCTCGACGAGCGCGATCTGCCCGGGCGCTTCTCCTCGCCGGCCGGCGAGGTCACGAACCGGACCTGGCGGGCCCTCGTCGGAGCGCAAGAAGCAGCGGTGGGCGCGTGATCTGGTACGTGGCCAGGGCCGGCGGGGTCGTCGCCTACCTCCTGCTCACCTTCACCGTGTGCCTGGGCATCGGCCTCGCCGGGCGCGCCCGGGTGCCGGGCTTTCCCCGTCTCGCGGTCAACGACCTGCACCGGTTCGCGGGCATCCTCACCGGGACCTTCATCGCCATCCACGTCGGGGCGATCCTGCTCGATGGCTACGTGCATTTCAGCGTGGCGCAGGTGCTCGTCCCGCTCGCCGCCTCCTACCGTTCACTCCCCGTCGCCTTTGGGATCGTCGCGGCCGAACTGCTGATCGCGCTGGCGGTGACCAATCGGCTCCGGCGGGTCCTGCCGCGCAAGCTCTGGCGCGGCGCGCACTACTTGAACTTCGCCGTGTGGGCCTCGGCCACGATCCACGGCATCACCGCGGGGACCGACAACGCCACACTCTGGCTGATGGCGATCTATGTCGCCGCGATTGCTACCGTCGGAGTACTCGCCTGCTGGCGGTTCGCGGAGTCGGCGGGTGCCGGCGGCGCCGGAACCCCCGTGTCCAACCAAGTCACTCGAACCGCTACCCACGTGCGCACGCGCGCCGCCTCCTGAGGAGACCAAGACCCATGAAACGCTTCCTACCCGTCATCGTGGCCGGCGCCGTGGCCGGCGGCGTGGTCGGCCTTCTGGTGGCCGACAACAACTCAACTACGAAGGTCATCACGGAGACCTCTCCGAGCACCGCCGTCGCGGCCGCCCGGCCCGGCCCGGTTCCCACCGCGCTGAACACGAGCAAGGGCCTCACCGTCAATCAGATATTCAAGCTCGACGGCCCGGGCGTGGTCGACATCGAGGTCGATGCCACGTCGAGCACCAGCGGCTCGGGCGGCTTCTTCGGTTTCGGGAGCGGGACTCAGCAGACCGAAGCCGAAGGCTCGGGCTTCGTCCTGAACAAGAACGGCGACATCGTCACCGCTGAGCACGTCGTGAGCGGCGCCCAGACGATCAAGGTGACCTTCCCCGACGGACACACGGCCAGCGCCAGCGTGGTGGGCAGCGACACGGGCGAGGACGTTGCCGTGATTCACATCAACGCGCCCGCCTCCGAGCTTCATCCGCTCACTGTGGGCGACTCATCGACGCTCCAGGTCGGCGACGGCGTGGTCGCCATCGGCAGCCCGTTCGGCCTCCCCGGTACGGTCACGGCGGGAATCGTCAGCGCCCTCGGGCGCGCGATCGACTCGCCCAACGGCTGGTCGATCGCCAATGCCGTCCAGACCGACGCGGCCATCAACCCCGGCAACTCCGGCGGCCCGCTACTCAACTCGGCCGGCCAGGTCATCGGCATCAACGACCAGATCGATACCAACTCGACCACGGCCACCGGCGAGGGGTCGAGCTCGGGCGTCGGCTTCGCGGTCCCGTCGAACACCGTCGCCCGCGTGGCCAACGAGATCATCTCGACGGGCAAGGCGCAGAACGCCTACGTCGGCGTCCAGCTGGAGCCGAACTCAACCGGGGGGGCCGGAATCGCCCAGAACGAGAATGGTCAGCTCGGCGTCGTGCCCGGCTCGCCCGCCGCCACGGCGGGCCTCAAGGCCGGCGACGTGATCACCGCCGTCGACGGTCGCACGGTGAGCTCGGTCAACCAGTTCATCGCGACGATCGCCGACTACTCGCCGGGCGACACGGTGACCCTCACCGTCCGCCGCTCCGGCTCCACCCGCACCATCCAGGTCAAGCTCGGCACCCAGCCCGCCGCGGCCACAAACAACAGCAGCACCCCCGCACCCTAAGCCGGACTCCCGCCCAGGGGCGCCGCCGCGCGGCGGTGGCGCCCCTACCGGCGATCATGCGTGCGCGCTGGCGCGAGCCCCGGGATAGGCGGAGCGTCCTCGCCGCACGAGCGCAGAGCCGAGCACGCCAAGGGCGAGGATGGTGATGAGGATGGGCCCGAGCACGCCGGCGCCGAACATGTCCGCGACGCCGTAGGTGAGGGCGCCGGCCAGGCCGGCCGCGGGGATGGTGAGGATCCAGGCGGCGACGATGTTGCCGGCCACGCCCCAGCGCACCGCCGAGAACCGCTTCGCCGCCCCCGCGCCCATGATTCCACCCGAGATCACCTGGGTGGTCGAGAGTGGGTAGCCGAAGTGCGAGGAGGCGAGGATCACCGCGGCGCCCGCCCCCTGGGCGGTGAAGCCCTGGGCGATGTCCATCTTGATGATGCGGGTCCCGACCGTCCGGATGATCCGCCACCCGCCCGCGTAGGTGCCGAGCGCGATGGCCGATGCAGCCGAGACGACGACCCAGGTGGGGACGTGAAAATGGCGCTCGCTGATACTGCCGTGGGCGACGAGCGCGAGCGTGATCACCCCCATGGTCTTCTGGGCGTCGTTGGTTCCGTGCGCGAGCGAGAGCATGCTCGTCGACGCGATCTGCCCGAGGCGGAAGCCGTCGGTCACGACCCCCGGACGCCGCCTGCCCACGAGGCGATAGACGATCAGGATCGAGATCCCGGCTACGGCGAAGGCGAGGACGGGCGCGACCACCGCGGGCGCGACGACGGTGCGGATCAGCGCCTGGCCCTTCACGCCGCTGCCGCCCACCGCCGCGAGCATGGCGCCGGTGACGCCGCCGATGAGCGCGTGCGATGAGCTCGATGGCAGTCCTACGAACCAGGTCACGAGGTTCCACGCGATCGCGCCGATCAGGCCCGCGAAGACGATAGTCTCAGTGATCCGGGCGGTCGCGAAGATCCCCGAGCCGATCGTGGCCGCGACCTTGAGCGAGATGAAGGCGCCGGCGAAGTTGAGCGCGGCGGCAATGGTTACGGCGGTGCGCGGCGACAGCGCTCTCGTTGAGATCGAAGCGGCGACGACGTTCGCGGTGTCGTGAAAGCCGTTGGTGAAGTCGAATGCGAGCGCGGCACCGACGACGATCACGAGTAGGAGGTCGCTGTGCATGGAGCCCCGTGACAGTCTGCCGGTTTGGGGGAAATGGTGCGAGCACCAGTGCCGCCTGCGCTAGGGTCAAATCGTGAAAGTGCGCCGGTCATGGACGCTGGTGGCGCTCGTCGTGGTTGCGTTCGGCGCCGCGACGGCCGTGGCATCCGCCTCCAAGCCTGGTTGGGAGATCAAGCGGTCGGTGTCGGGCGGTCCCTACACGGCGATCGACACCGCACGACGCTGTGGCTCGAGCATGCTCGGGACCTATACGGTCCGCCTGGCCGATACCTACAAATCCGGTGCGCTGGCGGGAAAGACGGTGCGCGTCGTCGTCACCTTCGCCCTCCTCGACGATCACCGCCTGCACCGGTTCCGCTTCGTCTCGGCAACCGGGACGGCGATCTCGAGCCTGTCGCCGGCCGACCGACGCTCGCTCGACCATGCCCTCGCCTCGAGCTTCTCGAAGTACAGCATCGAGGTGCTGGACGTCCTTCCGGGATCGCGCCTGAAGACGAGGCTGGAGGTGAAGGGAAAGGTGGTCTCAACCGGAGACCTAGCGCTCGCGCAAACGTCCTGCTAGGCCTGGCCCTACGACGCGGCCACGGCGACCTGGGCGAGAGCCTTTTCCATGAGCTCGTTGTGCACGCTCCGCGTCCGCCCCTCGCGCCGGGTCCACTGGCCGTCGGCGCCCAACGTCCAGGCGAAAGTGTCGTCGGCCAGGCAGCGCTCGAGCGTGTCGTCGAGCTCGGCCCGGAGCTCGTCGTTCTCGATCGGAGCCAGGAGCTCGACCCGGGTGTCGAGGTTGCGGGGCATGAGATCGGCCGAGCCGATGTAGTAGCGGTGCTCCTCGCCACGATGGAACGAGTAGATCCGCGAATGCTCGAGGAAGCGCCCCACCACCGAGACGACACGGATGGTCTCGCTTACCCCCGGGACCTCCGGAAGCAGGCAGCAGATGCCGCGAACGTTGAGGTCGATGGGGACTCCGGCCTGTGAGGCCCGGTAGAGGGCCTGGATGCACTGGGCGTCGACCAGCGAGTTCATCTTCATCGTGATCCGGGTCGGGAGGCCCGCCTCATGGGCGGAGATCGTCTTATCGATCTCGGCGAGCAGCGGCTCGCGCAGCCAGCTCGGCGCGACGAGCACCTTGCGCATGCGGCGCGGGCGCCCATAGCCGGTCAACGTGTTGAACAGGTTCGCCGCGTCGTCGCCGATGTCGCGGTCCACGGTGAAGAGACCGAAGTCCTCGTACAGGCGTGCGTTCTTGGCGTGGAAGTTGCCCGTCCCGATCATCACGTAGTTGCGCACCCCGCGCCCCTCGCGGCGAACGACGACCAGGAGCTTCGCGTGCGCCTTGAGTCCCGGGATGCCGTGCACGACGTGGGCGCCGACCTCTTCGAGCGCTCGCGACCACCGGATGTTGCGGCGCTCGTCGAAGCGCGCCTTGAGCTCGACCAGGCACACGGCCTGCTTGCCCTTCTCGGCCGCCTCGATCAGCGATGGCACGAGCGACGAGTCGTCCGAGGTCCGGTACACGGTGAGCTTGATCGCGAGCACGTTGGGGTCGGCCACCGCCTGCTGCACGAAGCGCTCCACGCTGTTCGCGAATGAGTGATAGGGAAAGTGGGTGAGGATGTCGCCCGCGCGCATGGCGGCGAACACGTCGGCGGGCTCGTCGCCCCCGTCGGCCGAGAAAGCTGGATGTGTGATCGGGGTCCAGGGCGACAGGCGCAAGTCGGAGTGACCCTTGATCCCGTCGATCTGCCACAGGTCTGAGAGGTCGAGGAGGCCCTCGACGTCGAACACCTCGCGCTCGTCGACCTCGAGCCATTCGATCAGGTGGGCGCGCATCTCGGGGTCGATGCCCGCGTCGACCTCGAGCCGAACGACCTCGCCGAAGCGGCGGCGGCGGAGCTCGTCCTCGACGGCCTGGAGCAGGTCGTCGGCCTCATCGGAGACGGTGAAGTCGGCGTCGCGGGTGACGCGGAAGAGGTCGTAGCTGACGATCTCCATCGACGGGAAGAGGACGTCCAGGTGCTTGGCGATGATCTCCTCGAGGGGGATGTACGTCCCCTCGGAGACCTCGACGAATCGCGGCAGCACCTCCTTGGGAACCTTCACGCGCGCGAACACATCGTGGTCGGAGTCCGGGTCTCGCAGGCGAACCGCGAGGCTCAGTGAGAGATTGGAGATGTAGGGGAAGGGCCGACCGTGCCCGACGGCGAGCGGCGTCAGGACGGGAAAGATCTGCTCGTGGAAGAGGCTTGCCAACATCTCGTCCGACGCACCGGACTCCTGGCAGGAGACGATGTGGATCCCGTTTTCGCCCAGCGCGGGGCAGATGTGCTCGGAGAACTGCCGCGCGTGGCGCTTGTCCTGGGCGCGCACCTGCTCGGCGATGGCCTCGAGCGTCTCGGCGACCGAGAGGCCATCGGGCCCGCGAGCGTCGATCTGCGCCGCGAGCTGGTCGTGCAGGCCGGCCACGCGCACCATGAAGAACTCGTCGAGGTTGGTCGCGAAGATGGCGAGGAACTTCATCCGCTCGAACAGGGGCAGGAGCGTGTCGTCCTCCGCGAGCTGGAGCACGCGGTCGTTGAAGTCGAGCCAGGACAGCTCCCGGTTGGTGAAGAGCGCAGGATCGGAGAGGCCGCGCTCCTTACGGCCCTTGTTCTTGGCCGGGCCCGCCGGCGTGTCGCCGTTCGCCTCCGGCTCGGTCGCGGCGGTGGCGGCCTCGTCGGTCACAACCGCACCTCCGCCCGCGCCGCGATCGCCTCGAGCTCGGACGGGCGCATGAGCACGATGAGCTCGCCCTTTTCGATCCCGGCCAGGCCGCCCTTGCGCATCCGCGCCTGGGTCCCCGTGAGGTCGTGGAGGATGAGCGAGAAGGACGGATCGTGCCCGACCAGGAGCACGTCGCCGAGACCGGCGGTGAGGTCGTGGGCGTCGAAGGGCTCGCCGGCGAGGCGCGGTTCCACCCGCACCTCGACGCCGATCCGCTCGGTGGCGAGGCGCGCCGTCTCCTGCGCGCGCAGCTTGGGGCTGGTCAGGCACACGTCGATGGACACCGAGAGACGCTCGAGGGCCCACCCGGCGGCCTGCGCCTGGCGGACGCCGCGCTCGGTGAGAGGCCGCTCGTCGTCGGGGCTGCCACTCGCCGCATCGGCATGCCTGAGAAACCACAGCATGGCGTGAACTGTACGCCGCCGTGTCAGCCGATCAGCAGCCGGCGCCCGAAGACCCGCTCGAACACCTCGCCGTCGCCGTAGCGCTCGACGCTCCAACGGGGCAGGGTGAGGTCGCCCTCGGCCCGAAGGTGGAGATCGACGCCATGGCCGTTGGCGGTGAGGTGCGCCTCGTGGACCGACTGGTCGCGACCGCGCTCGAGATGCTCGGCGAGCCGCAACACCACCGCACAGCGCTCGAGCAGCGCTTCGTCGCCCTCCTGGGCCAGGGAGGCCATCTCGCCGAGCTCGGGCGTGCCCTTGCGGTGGTAGCGGCTCATCTGGGCGATGAGCCCGCGCTCGCGCGGATCGAAGCCCGGCAACTCCGCGCTCAGGATCAGATAACGGGAGTGCTTGTGGTGATCGTCGTAGTTGATCGTCATGCCTACGTCGTGGAGCATGGCCGCCGCCCACAGCAGCTCACGCTCACCCGGTCTCGGCTCGAACAGGCCCGCGCCGACGAGCGAGTCGAACATCTGGAGCGCGAGCACGGAGACGTGCTCGACGTGGGGCAGATCGGACTCGTATTGAACGGCCAGGTTGCGCACGGCCGCCTCGCGCACGTCGGCGAACAGTGGCTCGTCGGGATCGAGCAGGGTGCGCCCGAGGAACAGGCCCTCGCGCAGGCCGGCCTCGGTCACCTCGATGCCCTCGAAGCCGCCGAGCTCGACCACGGTCTGGAGCACGAGCGCGGCGCCGAGGATGATGTCGGCACGCCCGGGCTTGACGGCGGGGATGCTCCCGCGCTCGGCGGCGGGGAGGGCGGCGAGCCGCTGCACGAGGTCGTCGATCATCCCCGCCGTGAGGAGGAAGCCCTGGACGCCGAGATCGACCTGCCCGGCGATCCGCCCGGCGGCGGCAGCGAGGTTACGCACCGAGCCGCCGAGACCGACCAGGCGCGGTCCCGAGCGCCCGAGCCAGTCAAGCCCTGCTAGCGACTCGAGCACGTGGGCGCGCACCCGCCGCAGGTCCTTGCGCTTGGCCGGGCCGCCGTCGGTGAGGAAGCGCTCGGTGACGCGCACGGCACCGAGCGGGAAGGAGGTCAGCTCGGTGGCCTGCCGATCCTCGACGCGGATGAGCTGCATGCTCCCGCCCCCGAGGTCGAGCACCACCCCATCGGTGATCGTCGTCGTGTTGACGGCGGCGATGTAGCCGTAGCGCGCCTCGTCCTCGGCGGACAGGACCTCGATCGCCGTCCCCATCTTCTCGTCGGCGGCGCGAAGGACCTCCTCGCCGTTAGCGGCGTCGCGGATCGCGCTGGTGGCGATCACATGCACGTCGCTGCTCGCGAGGCCGCTTGCCCGGCAGAAGCGGCCGAACACGTCCAGGGTCTCGAGTCCCCGCTCCATCGCTTCGATGCCGAGCCGCCCCGTCGCCGCCAGCCCGGCCCCGATACGGACGATCTCGTAGAGCTCGTCGGTGCGCTTCCACCACGCCCCGGGAGAGTAGGTGTAGACGACGAGCCGCCATGAGTTCGACCCGAGGTCGATCACCGCGACCTGGCGATTGCCCTGAGCGGTATGCCCCGATGCAGTGGTCTCCCGCCAGCTCACGAGTGCATCATCGGCGGTGGAACGGACGGTTCGCTCTCGCGCTTCCCGGTCAGGTCGACTAGCAGCGTCGCGAAGCCGAATCCGCGGGCCGCAAGGCCCCGGCCGGTAAGCGGGTTGTAGTACTCGCGGAAGCCGTGGCCCGGCGACCGCCAGGGCCGAGTCAGGCGGCACGGGCGATGACGCCGGTGCGCGGGATCGGTCCGCTCGTGGCCGTGCTGGTCCTGACCTCCGCTCCCGACTCGAGTCCGAGCGCCCGCGCGTAGCCGTCCGCGAGCTGGTCCAGCGACCGCGGCCACGAGCGCTCGGCGACGGCAAGCAGTCCCCCGGTGGCCAGACGGTCGCGGATCGCCTCGCGCCGGGCCAGGCCCCGCAGGGCGTTCGCGAGCGACGCCGGGTCGGCAGCGACGAGGCATCCGCTGCGCCCGTCCTCGATCAGCTCGGACGGCCCACCGGCGTCGACCGCGAGCACCGGCAACCCGCTCGCCTGCGCCTCGAGGATGACCTGGCCGAAGGTGTCGGTGGTGCTGGCGAACATGAACAGGTCGGCGCTCGCGTAGACCTGGGCCAGCCGGTCGCCCCCGACCCAGCCGAGGAAGGTGGCCGCGCTGCCCAGGCGACGGCGCAGCGTCTCCTCCTCGGGCCCGCGGCCGGCGAGCACGAGGTGCAGGCGGGGGTCCTGATCGCGGGCGATAAGGAACGCCTCGGCCAGCAGGTCGATGCCCTTCTCCTGGCTCAGACGCCCAACGTAGAGCACGTTGAACGGAGTTCCGAGCTCGGAATGGGTGCCCGGCAGGATCCCGGGGGCGTAGCGCGCGGGGTTGAAGCGGTCGAGATCGACGCCGCGGTCCCAGCGGGCGAGGCGCTCGGACGGGATCCCGAGGCCCGTGAGCGAGTCGTCGGCGGCGCGACTGGGCGAGAGGACGACCCGGCACTGGGCGTAGAACTTGGCCAGCACCGCTCGCATCATGTACTCGACCTGCGGGTTACCCGAGCGCATCCGAGCGTACATCTGGAGCTCCGTGTGATAGCTCCCGGCCACGGGGAGCCCCATCACGCGGGCGATCAGCGCCGCGAGGATCCCGGCTGGGCCGGGGGCGCACACGTGGACGAGGTCGTAGCGGCGCTCGGTCAGCGCCTCGGCGACCGCGAACACGCTGGGGACGCCAAGCCCCAGCCCCGCGTAGAAGGGCAACTCGACCTCGCTGACCGCCGGGAGACGGCGGTCGACGCTCGCGTCGGTGCCGATCACCTCGATCTCGTGTCCGCGGATGCCGCGCTCGCGCAGCTGCTGGAGGGTGTGCGTGACCCCGTGGACCGCGCCCACGCCGTCGGCGACCACCGCGACCCGGATCGGGTCGCCGTCGCGAGCGACGAGCTTCGCCTGCTCGCGGGCGAGGAAGGCGGCGGCCGGGACGTAGGGCACAGCCGGGAGGCAGGCGGCGAACAGGCGCGCGAGCGCCGGGGCGATGCCCTCGCCGCCGCCGGTGGCCAGGAGCTGGTCGATCGCTCCGGTGAGCTTGCGTTCGTGGACCCGGCGGGCGCGCCGCTCGAGGTCCGAGTGGCTGAAGTCCTCGGCCTGCATGGAGGCCAAGAGCCCCGCCGTGTCGACGCCCAGCTCCATCTCGTTCAGCCACGCCCGCAGCAGGCGCCGCCCGTCCTCGGGACCGAGGCCCGAGCCGACGCTGCCCTGCCGGGCGTCGCCCTCGAGCATGATCCGCTCGGCGAGCTCGAGCACCGCTCCGGGGTCGGGGCCGTTCGTGTCCTGCGCCGAGCCGCCAGTCCCGGGGGCGGCGGCGAAGGATCGGGCGGCGAGGACGAGGGCGGCGTGGGCCCACTTCGCCGCGCTCCCCTGCTTGCCGTGGGGACGCACCCGCCCCGCCCGGATGTGGGCGAGGAGCTCAGCCGGCGTCTCAGCGTGAGCCGCCTCGGTGTAGGTGCGCCCGATGTCGACGCCGGCGTGGTCGTCGGACCCGCCGACGGCGATCCCGCCGTGGGTTTCGATGTAGACCGCGGCGGGGGCGTTGAGTTCGCGGGCCCGGGCGCCGTTGCGCGTCTCCCACACCGGGAAGAGCTCTGCTAGGACGCGCCGGTGGGCCGGGGTCAGCGGGGACGCGACGTGGAAGAACGGGTGCGCGAGCGCACAGGCGATCTCCCGACTGTGCAGGTAGTCGGCGCAGGCGACGACATCGCCGCTGTTGGCCTGGAGCCACTCGTGGTCGTCGGGGGTGATTCCGAAGCAGAGGACGTGGACCGCCTGATGCTCGCCCCGGAACCACGCCGTGAGCTCCTCGGAGACGAAGACATCGGGCAGGTGGGCAAGCTCGAGCACGCCCGCGATCGTGTCGTGATCGGTGATGGTCACGAAGTCCATTCCCCGCCGCTTGGCGAGCTCGTAGACCTCCTGGGGCGGGGTCGCGCACTCGGGCAGCGCGAGCGCCCGCTGGACCCCCAGCTTGGCCACCTCGGAGGCGGTCGAGTGGCAGTGGAGATCGACCTTCACGGTCGCCTCCTCGCCGTGCTGCGGAGCGCCGGCCTGCGGCCGCTCGCCGTTCGCGCTTCGCGCGATCTTCTTCTCGTTTTCGTTCATGGACACAGATTCGCCCGCAAACAGCGGGGATTAGTGACCAGTCGGCCAAGTTATTGTGAAGATGCAGTAAACGGGCCGCTTCGCGGCCTGGCGAGTTCGCCCGGGGGGCGAAAAAGCGGG
>Ga0302325_10013611_pt1 | contig 17342 bp, 13 predicted proteins | sample Palsa_T0_2_FD_201948 | JGI IMG/M metagenome (GOLD analysis project Ga0302325, IMG submission 201948) | Peat permafrost microbial communities from Stordalen Mire near Abisko, Sweden - Palsa_T0_2 | ecosystem: Environmental > Terrestrial > Soil > Palsa > Peat permafrost | place: Sweden: Abisko... | reverse complement strand
CGATGGCATCCATACCTCCGGTTGGCAACCAACAGACCGTACCAACCGACGGCACAGGGCGCAACCTAACAAGCGCCGAACGAGCGCTATAGCTGAAGTAGGGATGCTCTAGGAATCGAATCCATCCCCATCAAGGCGGATATGAGCAGAAAACCGGCTCTTGGTCAAAATAATTTCAACGTGGATCACCACGCTGATTTCAGATTTCGGGTTTTTTCTTATCATCTGAGAAATGTCCGGATTCCCAACCGACTTCCCCAAAACCTTCGCCGCCATCGAAGCCGGGCGGGCGCATGGTCTCCACAGCGGGGCCCAGGTTTATATCTCCCGCGCGGGCCAGACGCTGACGGATGCCGCGGTCGGTGAATCCCGTCCAGGGGTTCCGATGACGCCTGATTCCATCATGATGTGGTTTTCGGCGGGCAAGCCTGTCACCGCGGTGGCGATCGCGCGGCTTTGGGAAGGCGGCCGACTCGATCTCGATGATCCGGTCGTCCGTTTCATTCCCGAATTCGCCGCCCGGGGAAAAGAGACGATCACCCTGCGCCATCTGCTGACGCATACGGCCGGGGTGCGCTGGGTGGAATGGTCGCAGTCGTGGGAGGAAATGATCGCGCGAATCTGCAAAGCTCCCATTGAGCTGCGGTGGATTCCCGGTCAAACGGCCGGGTATCACGCGTTCACCTCCTGGTATCTCCTGGGTGAGATCATTCGCCGGCTCGACGCTCAACATCGGTCGTTCGATCAATTTGTCGCGGATGAAATCTTCGAATCAACCGGGATGACCGACTGCGCTTTTGCCATGCCGGTTGAGCGATACCGAAGCTACGGCGATCGAATCGCGCCGATTCAGATCACCAACCGATCCAAAGGCCATCCGGCCTTTTTTGATACCGAGGCCGGTTGCTCCGTGAGTTCACCCGGCGGCAGCGCCCGCGGCCCCGCTCGGCAGTTGGGCCGGTTCTACGAAATGCTTCTGAATCGCGGAGGAAAAATCCTCACCCCGCAAACCACCGAGGCGATCACCGCCCGGCATCGTGCCGGACTGCAGGACCTGACATTCAAACACATCATCGACTGGGGCCTGGGCTTTATCATCAATTCCGCGCAATACAACCAGCCGACGCTTCCATATGCCTTCGGACCGCATGCCTCGCAACGGACTTTCGGGCACGGGGGCAACCAATCGTCTATTGCGCTGGCCGATCCGGAGTATGGACTTGCGGTTGCTCTCGTTTTTAATGGGATGCCGGGAGAAGAGGCGCATCAGAGGAGAATGCGAAACGTGCTGACGGGGCTGTACGAAGATGTGGGGGTAAATTCGAAATTCGAATAGAGGAAAACCCCCGCGGAGCGGGGGGCTAACGGACGTTAATAACGCCGACTTCTGTCCGTTAGCCCCCCGCTTTGCGGGGGTTCTTCCACTCCGAAATATGTGCGCGCAAATCGTCTCAATTCCCCCCGATCCGTCCACACCACCGCGTTTTTCGGCATTCCCGCGAGCCACGCCTGATCGATCGACACCGTCGGATCGGTTGTATCCACATCAAATACTGTCTTGTAGTGCAGCCGCGACATTGGAATCTGATACCAGAATGCACCGGCGTCGCCGATGAGGTCGAGTGCTTGGTCATCTCCAAATTGCCGTGTGTCGAACAATCGGAACCCCTCGAGATTTTCCCGGCCGATGATGGCGACTTTAGTGTGATCCACCTCCAGATATCGCCACATTTTGTGGGTCAGCACGACAACCGAAAGGACGGCCATCCCCACCGCCGCCGCCGCGTTCCAACGGCGGATTTCTATTTGCGCAACCAGCAATGCAACGATCGGGATTGCAATCACCATGAACCGGCTTTGCAGGTGCGTGAACGCCAGCCAGAACACCGTCTGGAAAATCAGTAGAACGGCCAAGAAAATAATCGCGCGGTCGCGGAGTCCCATCGCCGCTGCCGCGATCCCCAGCGGAAGGAGAACCCATCCGAATCGGATGTCCGCAAAAAACTCCGTCCACAGCCCCCGCAAGCGGCCGATGGCGGAGCGATATTTTGGGTGCGGCCAATAGGCTTGGCGCCATCGCTCAGCCTGCACATTGCTGAAATGATCCTGGCCCAGAGTGCGCATCGCTTCGGGAAAAACGGGGTTGCCGGTCCATTTCCAATCGCGGATCAGCCACGGCGACAGAACCAGAATCGCTGCAAGAAGGTAAACGGCGCAACCGGCCCAACATTTCGGGCGCGTGATGAATACGACGATCGGCACGGCAGCCAGAATCAGCGGAGCCATGGACAATTTCGTCCCCGCGGCGAATCCGGCGAAGAGGCCGGCGAGCGCGAAATCGCGCCGGGAATCGGCGCGAATCGCCCATCCGATCGCCAGGATTCCGAAGAGCAGGGTTCCGCCTTCGTTGTATGCGACGGCGGCGAGCAATCCCGTCCACGGAACGGCGGCCATAATCGCCCCGGCCACAATTCCTTGCCGGCCGCCGCCGGCGAGGGCGTAGACCGCCCAGACCGATGCGGCGCAAAATCCCATGTGCATCATCTGCGCCAAATACATTCCCGCCCACGGTCCCCAGAATCCGCCGTGCAGGTACATCGCCAGCAGATAATGCATTTCCACGTTGAACGGGAAATATGAAAAGACGTTGTGATGCAACGCCGTTATCCGCCCGGCTTCGTACCACTCGCGCGGCACCTGAAGGTGATATTCGATAACGTCATATCCGTTCGGCTCATCCCCCCACAAAATCCCGGGTGGAAAACATGCGGCCAGAGCAACGACCCCGGCGACGGCCGCGGGAGCGATCCACAACCAGCCCCAATCGGCCGGTTGCACGAACCACTGGGCGGCGTTCCATTTCCTTATGGGGGAATAAACAGCGGTTATCGCGATCAGGTCGCCCGCCCCCAGAATTCCGATCGCACATTTCTGATTCATCCATCCCATCAGGCCCATCCCCAGAATTCCCAGGCTCATCGTGCCCAATCCGAGCGCTACGCAAGTAATGGGCATCAGAGAAGTTTTTTCCCGCAACTGAAATGCTTTCCAGATGATCCATCCGAAGCCGCCGGCGGATATGAGCCAGAGAATCGCGCTGCCTCCATCCTGCGTGATGCGATAGAGCGCGAGTTGCCACGAAGGTCCGGCGAGCGAGAAGAATATTGCGAGAAAAACAAGAATGCCGGCGGCGGTTGCGGCCGCGCGGGATTTCACGGCGGCGGTCAGATTCACGCCTCACCGCCCGGCTTGGCCGGCTCGGGCGATTCAGTGGACGCGGCCTGCCCTTCCAGTTTGAATAATTTTTCCACCGCGTGCAGATAGGGCGTCATCGGCATGTGGACGGATTGTGTTTCCCGGAGGACCTGGATGGGATCGTGCAGGAGCTTGTTCACGATGCGGCGGGTCAGTTCTTCGAGTTGCCGCCGGTCTCCATCGGTGACGCCGGAAAGTCTGCCGACCGTGCGGGAAAGTTCATCCTGCGCCAGAGCGTGCGATCGCTGATAGAGCTGTTCGATCAGAGGCCCCATCATTCGCGCCCGGTGCCAGGCGGAAAATTCGCGGACCTGGTCCTCGACGATTCTTGCCGCTTCAACGGCCGCGGCGGAACGATTGCCCAGCGTGGCCGACACGGCTGTCTGCAAATCGTCGAGGTTATACAGGTAAACATTTTCGATTTTTCCCACGTCCGCCGCCACGTCGCGCGGCACGGCCAGGTCGATCAGGAACACGGGCTTGTATCGGCGGCGGCGAATGACGGTCTCGAACATGGGCCGCGTGATGATCGGTTCAGTCGATCCGGTGCCGGTGATGATGATGTCGGCACTGGCCAGATGCTCGACCAGCTCGTCCATGTCCACGGCCGATCCATTGAATTTCGCGGCCAGCGTGCGGGCCTTGGCCGGGTCGCGGTTGCAGACGAGAAGGCTGCCGGGTTTTAGCTCGGCGATGCCGCCCAGAACGAGTTCCGACATTTTGCCCGCGCCGATGCTGAGAACGGTCTTGTCGCCGAATACATCGAAAATCCGCCGGGCGTATTCCACCGCCAGGCTGGCGACCGAGACGCGGCCTTCGCCGAGCGTCGTCTCGGATCGGATTTGTTTTCCAACGGCGATCGCCCGTTGAAAGAGCGGATGAAGCATTGGCCCCGCCGTGCCGGCTTCGGTCGCGGCGTCGTAGGCCTCTCTCACCTGGGAAAGAATTTGCGTTTCTCCCAGCACCATCGAATCCAGCGAAGCGGCGACGGAAAAGAGATGCGTGACGACATCCCGCTCGCTTTTTTCATAGAGATGGGGTTGGAATTCCTCGACTTTGAGGCGGCGATTTTCTGCCAGGAATTCGGCCAATTCGGCCGGACGGGGGTGGCCGTGCATTTGACGGGCCATGTAAAGCTCGACCCGATTGCAGGTGGAAAGCAGCACGGCTTCGCATTGATCGAACTGGTGGCGCAGGGCGAGGAGGGCCGCGTTGCGCTCATCGGGCGAAAAGGCGAGGCGCTCGCGCAGGGTGAGCGGCGCGGTCTTGTGATTCAAACCCATGACAAGCAATCGCAGCATTTCCGCTCACCGCCCCGCGGGCATACATAAAACCGTCATCAACGTCGCGACCATCAGGACGAAGCCTACGATGCTCAGTAGTGCCGATTTGCGGCCCCGGATCGCCGGAGTGATCGGCGTGTGCAATGCCACCGCGTATATCAGCCATACCGTGAACGCAAGGATCACCTTGGGACTCGTCATCCAGTGCGCGCCCAGCGTCGTGTTGCGGCCCTGCATGATAATCTTGGCCAAGCCGGTGACGATCCCGACTGTGAGCAGTGCGAACCCGAAACTGACGGACCAGTGGGTGAGATTTTCCAGTCTTTCCAGGCTCGCAGCCGGGGATTGGCCGATGGCGGCCTTTCGCCGGAGACGGGCGCTGGCGATCAGATACATCGCTCCAACGCCGGCGGCGACGCCAAACGCGGCGGCGCCGGCGAAACTGCTGGCGCTGTGGGCCATATCCCAGATTCCGGCCGGCTCGTGCGTGGCCGGGTGCATGATTCCGAACAGAGCGGCGTACAAAAGCATGGCGATCACAATCGGCATCAGAAACCAATCCAAACCGGGGATGGGCTTGGCGCGCTGAACGTACAATGTGAACCCCGCCAGGAGAAGCGCCAGGGTCGCCAGGGTTTCAAAATTATCCGCCAGCGGCATCCAGTTGCCGCGATCGATGGATCGCCAGATTAGCGCGGCCAGTCCGAGACAGATGCCGAAATAGGCGAGTGATTTGGCGGTCAAACGCAGGGCGTTGGTCGGCCGCCAGAGCCGGGCCAGGGAAATAGCGCCGCCGAGGAGGAACAGAGTCGCAGCGCCAAGCACGAGTGCAATCTGTCCGGAATTGGGAGGGGCGGGCGGCGTCACGCGGGTTCTCCCAGTTCGGGAAGATCAGTGAATTTTGTGCGCAGCCATTTGCAGAGTTGCGGCATCCCTCCGCCGGCGAGGGCATCGGCGGCATCGGTGGTGGCCAGCGCGCGGAAAATCTCCCTGCGCCGGGCGATGGGCAATCCCGCCGCCTTGATCCTCGGGCGGAGCTGCCGCAGCGCCTCGGCCAGTTTCACCCAATCATCGGTGACACTTCCGGCGAGGGCATCGCGCAGCCCCGCCGCCAGTGCCGGCGAGCCGCCGGCCGACACGGCGACGACGATCGGTCCGCAGCGCAAAATCGCGGGAGAAATAAAATCAGCCGGATCGTCTGATTCTTCTCCATCGGCGCGCTGCACGAGGATGCCCCTTTTTCGAGATTCGGCGACGACGGCGTCATTAACGGCTACCGAGTCGGTGGCGGCGAAAACCAGTGCCGCTCCATCGAGATCGGCCGGCTCGAAGTTTCCGATTTTTTTTGGGACATCCTGTGGAAATTCGCGGGCGAATTTCGGCGCGACGGCCCGGACGAGTTTTCCGTTTGCGGCCAGGATTCCCGCCGCCTTTCGCGCCGCCACCGCCCCGCCGCCGACGATCACGACGGTTCGGCGGGAAACATCGAGAAATAGGGGGTAAACGTGGGACACAACCCGCGGATTCTAACTGATTTGCGAAGGCGTGTCGCGTCGGCAAAGTTATGGGTTCTGTTCCCTTCCCCTTCGCGTCCTTCGCTACTTCGCGGTTTATCTTTTTGGGTTTGCCCCGCGCGCCGGGGAGTGTCAAATACGGATTACTGCGAAGGCGCGAAGAACGCGAAGGGGGATCGCAGCCCGACGCGGGAGTCGAAACCTTTCGTTGCAATGTTTCGGTGTTCGCCGGTGGGGAATCGCTTGCCCTATGCCGCGGCTTTTCGGTCTTCGCGCAGGGCGGCGCGGTTGGGGGCGGCGATTTCTTCGGCTATGAGATAAAGGGGACGATGCTGGGCCTGGCGATAGATTCGGCCGATGTATTCGCCGAGGATTCCGGTGCAGAATAACTGAACGCCGCCGAGGAAAAACAGAGCGCAGATTAAATACGCGGAGACGGTGAAATCTCCGGCAAGGAGAATGAGGGAGGCGAGTACGCTCAGCAGGATCACGAGAATGCCGGCGACGGAGGCGAGGCGCAGCGGGGAGATGGAGAAGCCGAAGAATGCGTCGAGAGACAGAAAAAAGAGTTTGAGGATTCCGTAGTGGGTCTTGCCGCTGGAGCGCGGGGGGCGGTCGTATTCGATGGCGGCGGTGCGGAATCCGGTCCAGGCGACGAGTCCGCGGACAAAGCGGTCCTGCTCGCGGCATTTTCGGAGGGATTGAATGACGCGGGCGTCCATCAGGCGAAAATCGCCGGCGTCCAGGGGGATCGACACTTCGGAGAGAAAATTGAGAGCGCGATAAAACAGCCACGCGGCGGAGAGTTTCAGGCGGGATTCGCCGCGCCGGCGGCGGCGGACGGCGTAGACGACCTGATTCCCTTCCTTCCATAACTGGAACATCTGCTCGATCATTTCCGGCGGGTCCTGAAGATCGGCATCCATGAGGACCGTGAGGTCGCCGCGCGCGGCGTCCATGCCGGCGGTGCTGGCGGCTTCGTGGCCGAAATTGCGGGAGAGACGGAGGCCAGTGACGGTCGGGTCGCGGGCGACGAGTTCGCGAATGATCTGGTCCGAGCCATCGATGCTGCCGTCATCGACGAGAATGATTTCCCGGTCGCAGCCGATTTTTTCGGCGACGGCGGCGAGGCGGCGGTGGAGTTCGAGCAGATTATTTTTTTCGTTGAGGAGGGGAACGACGACGGACAGGAGCATGAGTTTTCCTCTCGACCGAACGCCTACGCCGCCACATACCAACGACATGAGTTCAGGAAATTCTTCGAATCTGTTTCCGAGTTCTGCGCGGAAGCGCCGCGGATCGCCCGGGCGATCGCCAGGCCCGCGATGGCGGTCAGCATGGGGACGCTTAAATTGACCTGCAATACCTTTGTCAGGGCGGGGTTGATCAGGAGCAACAGGAAGAATGCGATCCAGAGCCGGATGAGCCAGACGTCGCCCTTGGGCAGCGGCTGGGACGAATCGCGATCGATCATTTCAGATGCCAGCAGGACCGCCGGAACGGCGAGGAGGAGAAGGTCGTAATCCAGATAGTACGGCATGATCAGCGGCGCGGTGGCGATGACGGCGGCGATTATGCGGTCACGGGAGGTGGATTTTCGGTTGCGCCAGATGCACAGCAGTAAACCGAAGGCGACGGGCATGGAGCAGAGGATTGCCAGGTATGTGGCGGTTGATGACGCGATCTCCGGGCTGAGTTGATTCAGCGTCACATGCCAGAACCCGTTGAACGTCGCGTGCCGCTGCCAGATGTAGGGATGCGTAGCCATCATGTATTGCACGTTGGGGCCGAGGCGATGGAGATAGTCGGTCAATGTTCCGGGCAGGGCGAGGACATTCAGGAGCAGCAGGGATCCGAGGCTGGCGCAAGCGCCGGCGAGAGCGCGCCAGCCGAGGGTGATCGCCATGGCGGCGAGAACCAGGGCGGCGAGCTGGGGTTTATAGAAGAGTATTCCCGCGGCGACGCCGGCGGTAAAGGCGCGCCCATCGCGCCAGGAGACGACGGCCCATGTCATCAGCAGCAACGACACGCCTGTGTTTTGCGCGTGGCCGATGGTCTGCAGGAAGGGGAGCGACACCAGCATCAGGGCGGGGACGAGCGCGTAATTTTTCCAATCGCGCAGAGGCTCCAGATTGGGATCGAGATCATATTCGGCGGGGATGATTCGACAGAGCAGAGCGGCAGCGCCGGCGCAGCAGGAAATATTGATCAGCAGCCAGATGACCAGCGAAGGGGTGTAGCCGAGCATGGCCAGAGGCGCGAAAAGCAACGCTAAGAACGGGGGATTCAAAAACGGGGCGTAGTTATTTCCCAATGAAAGGTTCTGGCGCTGAGCGAGGGCGGAATCGAAATTCCGGGTGTCCTGAAGATCATAGAGACGATCGGCATGACCGGTGTGGACAAGCATGCCCGCGCGATAAAATGCGATGTAATCGAGTCCGAAGCCACTGCCCTTGGCGGGCTGTGGGCCAGACATCACGAAATCGAGAATGAAAAGCGAAGCGATGAACAGCGCCACTGCGAAGCAGCCCTTCCAGAGTTTAGTGCGCAGTGAGGAGGGCAGTCTTTCGGAACGCATACTTGGACTATCGGTTTGTTAAAACGGGAGGTTTAGGGCAATCGTAACGTGGTGGGAAACAACCGGATCGTCTATGATTTGCGGGCATGAGCGAGGTGAAAATCGGTATTATCGGCGGGACCGGGGTCGGGGAACAGTTGTCTAATGGGAAAGGCCGGCCGCACGAGATTGACACGCCGTTCGGACCGCCGAGTGATGCGATCGTGGAAATGGAATGGGAGGGTCTGGCGGTGCTGGCGCTGGGCCGGCACGGGCCGGGGCATTTCATCCCGCCGAGCAATCTGCCGACGCGGGCAAATATTTTTGCGCTCAAAAAGCTTGGCTGCACGCACATCATCGCGACGGGGGCATGCGGAAGCCTGCGGCAGGAATTCAAGCCGCGCGAGCTGGTTGTTCCCGATCAGATCATCGACAAAACCGCTCGGCGCGGGGCGACTTTCTTTGAAAAGGCGGCCGTGCATGTGGAGCTGGCGGAACCTTTCTGCCCGGTGATGCGTCGAATTCTGATCGAGCAGGCCGCGGCCGCGCCGGCGATCACGGCCCATGACCGGGGATGTTATGTCTGCATGGAAGGCCCGGCGTTTTCGACACGGGCGGAAAGTCTGATGCACCGGCTGTGGGGCGGAGACCTGATCGGAATGACGGCGATGCCGGAAGCGAAACTGGCGCGCGAAGCGGAACTCCCTTACGCGCTGATCGCGCTGGTGACGGATTATGATTCGTGGAAGGCGGCCGCCCCGCCCGCGCCCGGTCAGACAGCGCCGGCGCCGCTGTCGCCGATGGCGCTGCTGGAGGAGATCATGGCGAATCTTCGCGCGGCGTCGGACCAGGCGATCGAGCTGGTGCGCCGATTTCTTCATCATGTCGCGGCGGACCCGACGCCGTTGCTGGCGTGTCCGGCGCGGGATGCGCTCAAGCTGGCAATCTGGACGAATAAATCGCGGATCGCGGCGGAGGAAATTCAGCGGCTTTCGCCGCTTTGGGGGCGATATTTCAGCTAAGATGGAAGTGTCATGGTCGCGCGTTTGAAGATGTCGTGGATCGCAATCGCCGGAGCGGGGATTCTGGCGGCCGCTTCCGCATCGACGGGGCAGCAGGTGATGGTGCAGGGGCAGGTGAATCTGCCGTGGAACATGCAGGTTGCGCCGATGGCGGCTCAGACTGATACCGCGGTGGTTTACGTCCGGGATTCGGCGATCGCGATGGAGAAGCTGGCGCTGGCGCGCCGCATGGAGCGGGCGCGCGAATGGGGCAAATCCGCGGATGTCTATCAGGAAATTCTCGAAAAATATTCCGACCGCGTTGTTCCCGCCGGGGAGGATCCGCAGACGCATGCGATCGTTCATTACACCTCGGTGACCCAGACCGTGCGGGAATCCCTGTGCAAATGGCCGATCGACGGATTGGTGGTGTATCGCGGTCGTTATGAGACCCCGGCGGCGGCGCTGCTGGCGGAGGCGGGAAATGATGGATTGAACAAGCTGCACGAGGTGATGGCGCGATATTTCCCGACGGATGCGGCGAAGATCGCCGGGATTCGGTTGATGGACCTCTATTTCGAGCAGGGAGATTACGCGGCGGTCAATGAGATCGGAACGCAACTGCTGCAGTGGCATCCGAATCTCGTCGCGGAAAGGCCGATGGTGCTCTACCGCACGGCGCTGGCGGCGAAGCTGGCGGGCCGGACGGATGATGCCGGCCGCCGGCTCGATGAGCTTCGGCGGCAGTTTCCCCAGGCGACCGGCGCGATTCGCGGAAGCGACGTGCTGCTTGCGGATTCGCTGGTGAAGGAACTGGCGGGGGCGAATATTGTTCGAGGTCAGACGGGCGATTCCTGGTCAACGGTCGGCGGGGATGAGAGCCGGGGGAGAATCTGCACATCCACCGTCAAACCGGGCGCGCGTCTTTACTCGATTCCGCTGATGCGTTTCAACTGGGGCCAGATTCAGGATACGCCCAATCGCCAGCAGATGCAGAGTTCGGATGATGAGCAGCGGAAGAGAGGCGCTGGTCTTGGCATCTTGCCGGTGGTGGACAACGGAGAGATGTTTTTCCAGGACAACATGCGGGTGTATGCGGTGGACCTTGACAGCGGCGTCCCGCTGCCGGCGTGGGTGGAAACGAACCCGGCCGACAATGGGGCGTACAAGGCCCCCGGCAATCCACCGCCGTCGCCGATGCCGCTGGGCAAGCAGTTGTGCGTGAGCGTCAGCGACAAATATGTCGCGGCGGTGATGGGGTTTTCCGATCAACTGTCGCCGCTTCAGCCCCCGCCCAGCTCGGATTCGCGGCTGGTGTGTCTGGACCGCAAGACAGGGAAGGAACTCTGGACGTTTACGCCCGACGATTTTCCACAGAGCCAAAGCTCGCTGCATGAATTGCGGATGGGCGGCGCTCCGCTGATGGTGGGGGATAATGTTTATGTGATGGTGCATGGGGCCAGGGGCCAGTTCGAGGATTGCTATGTCGCCTGCTTTACCCTGCACAGCGGCGAGTTTCGCTGGGCGGCGTTTATCGCCAATTCGAGCATTAACGAAAGCTATGGTCCCTTCGCGGATGATTCGCCTTTATTTTCCGATGCGGTTTCGCACATCGCCTACGCCGGGGGACGGTTGTTCGTGGTCTCCAATATCGGAGCGATCGCATCGCTGGACGCCTTTACGGGGACGATCGAATGGCTGAACATTTATCGAACGGGAAATCCGGCGGCGGCGATGAATTTCAACGTCAATCCCGCGCTGATGCGGGCGATGGCGGCGCAGCAGCCCAATGGAATCCCCATGGCATCGACGTCGGTGCCGTGGATTTACAATCCGGCGATCGTTCAGAACGGAAAGGTCTTCGCCCTGCCCAGCGATTCCCGCAGTCTTCTTGTCTATGACGCGGGCACCGGAACGCTGCTCAAGCAAATCCAGTTGGCGGACTCCGATCTGCAGGAGACGCGGGACTCCAACGGATCCTATATTCCGGACATCCCCACGACGCTGCTGGGCGTGCGGGATGATCTGGTCTATCTGGCCGGGGCGCGACAGGTGTGGCAAATTCCGTGGGCCGAGATCGAACCGGACAAAACACCGGACGTCCTTCCGGGATATTGGCGATCGGCGGATTCGCTGGACCCGCTGATGCAGGTGCGCGGGCGGGCGTTCGTGACCGGCGACGCGGTGTATCTGCCGACACAATCCTGTTTGAAGCGCATCGTGCTTTCGACCGGCGAGATCGACAGCTCGTTTCCGAAAAATGGGTGGGAGACGGGGAAGGAAGGGCCCGGGAACGTCATCGTCACCGAAGATCATGTGATTGTCGCCGGGGATGCGCAGGCGGCGGTTTATACGGATATCGCGCTGGCGCGCGCCAAGCTGGATCGTGAGATCGCCGATGCGCCGGCCGACCCCGATGCGCGTCTGCATTATGCGGAAGTGATGTTCGCCGGCGCGCAGATGGATGTCGCCCAGGCGCGGCTGGAGGAGGCGTTTGAGCTTCTGGGCGGATTGCAGGCGCTGCGGCCGGGACCGAGCCGGGAGCGGGCGTTTCATGATGCGATCGGGTTCGCGGTTCGGTCGGCGCAAAAGAATGAAAATTCGCCGCGGATCAATCGCTTTTTCGATCTTGCCCAAGCCGCGGCGTTGTCGCCGGGCGAGCAGGTGGAGTATCGGATGGCGCGGGGGGATTTCGAGTGGACCCATCCGTCGCGCGATGCCGGGGCGGCGATCGAGTTGTATCAGGAAATCCTGGGCGATCCCGCGCTGCGGGAGATTGCGATGTCCGATCCTCTGACCAACAACCCCAGCCAGGCCGGCGCGGTCGCGGACAAGGCGATACAGAAGATACTGGAATCTTCCGATGGGCGGGAGGCGTATGAGAAATTCGAGACCCTCGCCGCCCAGAAGCTCCGCGATGCCGCCGCCGCGGGTGATCCGGATCAATTGCTGGATGTGGCCAGGACTTATCCCGATTCCCGCGTCACTTCGGATGCGATGATGTCGGCGGCCGGGCTGTATGAAAGCCATGGCAATCCGAAGATGGCGACGCAGGTGCTTCGCCGGCTTCTGCGGGTGCGGCAGGATCAGGACCGCGTTGCGGTTCTGGAAGCGCTGTCGCGGAATTATCTGAAAATGCCCGGCCATCTGGACGTGGCGGTTCGCCGGCTGCAATCGGCGGCGGATTTCGCGCCCCTGGGTATGTTGAGCCAGCCGATGACTTTGCCCAATGGCGCGGTTCTGCGGAATATTTCGCTGGTCAGCGCCCGCGATGCGCTGATGAGATATGAATCGCTGGCGAGCGTGGAATCGCTTCCCGATCTTCATCTGCCCACCCACAAACAGGACGACGCATGCAAGGCGGCCACGGGACAGTGGGCCGAGCCGTTTCAGCCGGAGACGGCGAATTCAAAGATCGACGGCGTGGATTCGATGGTCGTTCCGATGGACGAGTTCACGCGCAACGACCGGATTATCGCGTGGTCGGGAGCCGACGGGCTGCTGGTCTACGCGGCCGGTCGGAATAAGCCGCTGTTTACCTCCGCCGGCATCAATCAGGCGCCCGCGGGCGCGGCCTGGATGCCGGGCGGGCTGGCGGTCTGGAGCGATGGATTGATCTCGATGATCGATGCAAACTCCGGGGCGCAAAAGTGGTCGATCGATTTGTCGAAGCCCCCGCCGATCGTCAATGCGGGCGATGCCCCGGCAGATGTGGCGCAAGCCGGCGGACCGGAAGTGATCTCGCAGGTCGCGCCCGCGGGCGACCGCATCGCGGTCACGACGACCGCCGGCCGGTTGATGTCGATTGACTCCAGGGCCGGGCGAATCGTCTGGCAGGTGCGCGTCAACGATCCGATCAGTTCCCTGTTGACCAGCGATGATTTTACGGTCATTCGATATCAGGACGGACAGACCATGCAGCTTGAGGTTTATGACTCGCTCAGCGGTGATCTGCTCGGGAAAAAATCCTTCGGCATGGAGACGGGAATTTATCCGATCAATCTGGCGCTGGCCGCGGATGGAACGCTGGTCTACACGCTGCCCAATCAGCTTTGCATCCAGGACGTTGCCAAGGCCAATCTTTCGCCGCAGGGAATGGACCCGGACGTGGTCGCCGAAGCGGGACCGCCGCAGGGACAGATTCTGCAGGGCGGAGGGCAGCCGGAACCGGATCAGCTCCTGATCCACAGCGGCCGCATTTTTGCCGTCGCCAACAGCGGGAAGGAAGTGCGCATCTTTTCCATCGAGACCGGCGATCCCTGGGTTTACCGGTCGCGCGACGGACAGACCACCAGCGGCGTGTTCGCGACGGAATCGACCAGCCCGAATGTTCGCCTTCACATTTCCGGAAACTATCTGTTCGTCCTCAGCCCCCGAAACCTGATGGCGTATCGCATCGATCCGCCGACGGAGCCCTGGGAACCGTATTTTGATGCGATGAAGGATACGAATTATCAGCAAGCGCTTTTCGGCCGGGACTATCTCGGGCTGGCGGACCGCCCGAGTCAGCCGCTGTCGGAAAGCAATCGCGCGGGGAATAAGCTGACGCTGAGCTTTTTCATCCGTTCCGTGAAAAGCCTGCCGGATAAAGAGTCGGGCCTGATGCTCTACACGGTGGACCTGCCGGTGCTGGAAAACAACGTCGCCGTGCAGGCGATCGACGGCGGGGTCGCGTATTTCACGGGACATACGATTCATGTTTTTGCGGGGGCGCGGGATTTTCTGCCGAATGTGCCGCCGATTTGAAATTGAAACGGCGCGGGGAAATTCATTTTTAGCCACAGATGAAAATCAGATGCACACGGATGGGATGTCCCAAATGTCCCAAAAGGTCTCGTTTGGGCGCGTGCGCTTTTGGGACATTTTTGGGATCGAAAAAAAACCCGCGTTTTTGAGCGAATTTCCCACGACGACAAGTGGACAAGTCGCGGGCGCTCATGGCTCGCAAAACGGGAAACTTTTGCGACGATAATCACCGAGAAAAGAAGGTCTCCCTATATATATGTCCGGCGGGTGAAAGTTTTGGACGTGTTTTTCGGAATTCGGTGGATTTTATTTGAGGTTCTCAGAAAAAAAACGCCGGGCAAGCCCGGCCGCTAAACGGAATGCGGTTGGCCTGTCAAAGACGGTTTGGGAGATTGAGGATTTGCTGAAGCTGATCGACTGAGATGCGATACAATTCCCGCTGATGAAACGGTTTGGTCGATGGTTCGCCAACGGAACTGCCGCTCTATCTTTTCTCCTGCTCGTAATGACGACAGTTTTTTGGCTGGATAAAACGCCAACCACTATGCGGAATCTTTTTCTGCGCGTACCCGGTGATCTGTGGCGAATTTCAGCGGATCGTACCGGCGTTCAAATAGATTACTTTCGTCCATGGCGATTTCACGGACAGTCAAGTTTTGGAATCCGATGCCGTCGAATTGATTTACGGCAAGCTCCCCCTCTCTTTGCAAAATCACTACGCACACAATTTGTCGGACCCTGGGGTGACCTTCACCTCATTTCTGGAGAGATATCCTTCACGGTGCCGCAGCCACGGTGGGATTCGCCAATTTTTGCAATCGGAAATCCGGGATACCGAAATTTGCATCCACTGTCCGTTCCTGTCTGGCTGTGGGTTTTGCGAATGCCTTATTGGTTCGTGATAGTGGCTTTCGGTTTCCTCCCGTCAATTTGGATTATTTCCATTTCACGAAATTTGCTGAGAACAAAACGATTGCCGGGTCATTGTTTGGTCTGCGGCTATGATCTCCGCGCCACACCCGACCGCTGCCCGGAGTGCGGGACGACTCCGCTAAAAAAGTAATTTTATTTCAAACTGAACGAGTGCCCCAATTTCCAGCAAGTTGCTGGCGATTGCCTTAGGGACACGAAACTAGCTGCGTCCCCGTTTCATGTCCCGTCCCCGTTTCATGTCCCCCGTTTCATGTCCCATTGCGCTTGCCTCTCAGATTATTGTAAAGTTCGTTCACCGCGCACTGATCTACCGATATCCAATCCGACCACAAGTCGTGCTTCCGGTGCGGATAACTTAGAAGCCAATTGAGCGAATTATTTACCGCGAGCACGACATCACCAGGAGGCGCATTTGGCAGTGGCCATTCGTCGGCGATGCGGCGCACCCGTTCGCGCGTAATCCCGAAGATCGTTTGAAATTCCCAATCAGGAAAGAACGGCCCGTCTGCGGCAGCGTGCAACACTTCTTTTATGGTATCGCTTTCTCGTTTAGACAATCGCTCGAAGTGCATACCGGCATGAAATTTTAACCGGCACGTTCGACTTCGGCTATTATTTTTCAAACTGACCCACTACCCCTATTTCCAGCAAGTTGCTGGCGATTGCCTTAACGTCTATAATTAACCGGCTCGTCTTATGGCCACTTTGATTTCCAAACCGAGCAGTGACCCTTCCATTCGGGAGAGGGTTCAGGACGTAATCGATCTGATTCGGCCGGCGGTGCAGGCGGATGGGGGGGATATTGAGCTGGTGGATGTGACCGGAGCTGGAGTGGTCCAGATTCGGTTTCATGGGGCGTGTCATGGGTGCCCGAGCAGCCACATGACGCTGCACATGGGGATCGAAAAAAATATTCGCGAGCGGATTCCCGAAGTGACGCAGGTCGTTCCCGTCCAATGACTGACATTTCCCTCATGCAGGAAGCGATCGCCGAGGCGAGCGCGGCATTGGCGCTCGATGAGGTTCCCGTCGGTTGCGTGATTCTGCATGTTCCATCAAATAAGATTATTGCGCGCGGGCACAATCGCCGGGAGAGCGATGCCGATCCGACCGCGCACGCGGAGATCATGGCGCTGCGGGATGCGGCGGCGGCGATGGAGAGCTGGCGGCTGAGCGAATGCGCGATGGCGGTTACGCTGGAGCCGTGCCCGATGTGCGCGGGGGCGATCGTCAATGCGCGGATGGGCCGGCTGATTTATGGATGCGATGATCCCAAGGCCGGGGCGATCCGGACGCTGTATAAAATCTGCGACGATCCGCGGCTCAATCATCAGGTGGAAATCACCGCGGGAGTTCTGGCGGAGGATTGCGCGGAGCTGCTCCGGGATTTTTTCCGGGCGCAGCGCGCTTGCGGAAAGAAATGAAACGGGGCGGCGGGGCCGGATGATTGAACATGAGCCGTCGAACGGTCGTTCTTATCCTCGGCGCGATTCTGGTGGCTTGGACGGCGGCGGTGTTCCTGCCGGCGCGGCATTTCGATTTCGTCAATTGGGATGACTATGACGAAGTCATTGAAAATCCGTTGCTGCATCCGCCGACGGACCAGCATCTGAGGGAAATCTGGTCGGGGCCGTATCTGCGGATGTATGCGCCGCTGTCGTACAGCGCGTGGTGGGCGATCCTGCGGATTCCGAGGGCGGCGGATAATCCGGGGCTGTTTCATTTGCTGAACATCGCGCTGCACCTGGCGTGCGTCGGGCTGGTTTTTTCGATTCTCCTCGTCTGCGTGAAATCTCCGATGGCGGCGTTCGGGGGGGCGGCCATCTTTGCGCTGCATCCGCTGCAGGTGGAAAGCGTGACGTGGGTGTCGGAGATGAGCAATCTTCTGGCCGCGGCGCTGTCGCTGGGGGCGATCCGTTTGTATCTGGCGTTTCGGGTTTCGCCGGGCAATTCCCGCTGGTGGTATTTCGGATTCGGTTCGGCCGTGTATCTGCTGGCGCTTTTCGCCAAGGCCACGGCGGTTGTCGCGCCGCTGATGGCGGCGATTCTGGAT
>Ga0302325_10013607_pt1 | contig 17342 bp, 12 predicted proteins | sample Palsa_T0_2_FD_201948 | JGI IMG/M metagenome (GOLD analysis project Ga0302325, IMG submission 201948) | Peat permafrost microbial communities from Stordalen Mire near Abisko, Sweden - Palsa_T0_2 | ecosystem: Environmental > Terrestrial > Soil > Palsa > Peat permafrost | place: Sweden: Abisko... | reverse complement strand
TCCGGAGGCCATTCGGGCCGGCGCCGGTGGGCTGGACAGCCGCCAGCGCCTTGTCGTTCTCGAGGGGCGTGCTCACTGGGTTCCTCCTCGCGGCCGCCAGTCTTTGGCCGGCGGGGATAGCGGGGCAGTCGAGCCTGCGAAAGCGCGCCGGATATGCGGCCGCCTGCATTCTGCCCTCAATCGGGGTCGCCCTCCTCATCGCCATCTTGGTCCCGGGCGGCAACCATCGGCACATGGAGGGCCACTGGTGCGAGGCGGCTCAATATGGAGCCTGGTACTATTTCCTCAACCCCACGCACGCCCTCTTTGGGATCGATTCCGTGGGTCCGCGAACCGTGATCATCCTGGGAATCCTCAAGGTCACGCTGGTGGTGGGGTCCCTTGTACGGAGCCGGGGCCATGCCCGGACTCTTTTCGCGCTGCTCATGGCTTTCGACCTCGGCAATGCTCTGCTCCTCGGAATTGGGCGGTACCATACGGGCCTTCCGACGGCGATGTCATCACGGTACCAATATGCGTCCCTTCTCGCATGCCTGCCGGGCGCGGCCTTCTGGTTCTCCCTACAGTTGAAGCGGATTCCGGTGCCGGTCGCTTCCCGCACGTTCATGTTTTCTTCCCTGCTCGCCTCGGCCGCCCTCGTGCTGTGTCTCCAGTGGCGCGCGGACCTGGATCCATTCACCCTATGGCGGGGAACCGATTCCCGCCGGATCCTTCTCGTTGACCCCGCCCATTCGCAGGCGGTCCCCGGCTACCCTGGGTTTCCCATGGAAAGAGCCAGGGAACTCATCGCAAAATACAACCTGCACTAAGAGTCCGGCCGCGGCCCGGTTTAAGCTGGGACGGCGCCAACCGATCATGCGCAAAAGTTCTCGTTCGTTACCTTACCGAAAGGCGCTCGTGGCGGCCTCTGCTCTGTTCGTCCTGAGCGCCCAGGGCGGGGAGGCCCCGCTTCCAATTCCCATCCCGGTCATGGTCATCGCGACCTACGAGACGGGAAAGGACCGGGGAGACACACCCGGAGAGCTCCAGTACTGGGCTGAACGCCAGGATCTCAGCCAGGAGATCAAGGTGCCGGGTGTGGACCACCCGTTGCTCACAAATGGAAAGGGGCTATATGCGATGGTGTCGGGAACAACCTCGCGGTGTGCAGTCCAGATCATGGCGTTGGCGGCGGACCCGCGGTTCGACCTGACCCACACGTATTTCGTGCTGAGCGGGATTGGGGGCGGCTTCCCGAGGGTGATGTCCCTGGGGAGCGCCGTGTGGGTGCGGCGCGTGCTCGACGGCAACCCGGCGTTTGAGATCGACAGTCGGGAGATTCCAGCCGACTGGCCCATCGGGTTGGTGGCCATCGGCGCGACGAGGCCCGGCCAGGGCTCGGCGAATGTCGACTCCGTCCCAGCCGCCGGAGCGTCGGACAACTCTTCGGGAGGGGTCGGAACGGTCGCGTTCAGGCTCAATCCCTCCCTTGTCGAGTGGGCCTACGCACTCACGAAGGACGTGCCCATTCCCGACAGCGAGGCCCTGCGCGGATTCGGCCGAAGGTTCGTCGGCTACCCTGTGGCCCAGCAGCCCCCTTCCGTGCTCATGGGCGACAGCATCGGTTCGGACCGCTTCTTCCATGGTGAGATCATGGCCCGCTGGGCCGAGGACTGGGATCGAATCTACACACGGGGCTCCGGCAAGCTGGCCATCTCCGATTGTGAGGACGCCGGAGCCTGCATTGCCTTTCAAAGGCTGGCGCAGATGGGCCGCGTGGACTTCAACCGCCTTCTCATTCTGAGGACCGCCTGCAATTTCACGGTCCCTCCGACGGGCGTCACCGCGGAGAAGAGCCTCTTTGGCGACACGGTCTCCGATTCAAGCGGGGTCGCGTACCTTCCTGCGCTTGAAGCGGATTACCGGGTCGGCAGCGTGGTCGTCCTGAACCTCCTTCGGGAATGGCCGAAGTACCGGGACCAGGTACCCTAATTCCTTCCGCGGGCGATGGGCTGGCGAAAGACCTCCGTGCCGACCGGCCCTCTTCGGCGGTTCGCTAGGCGGGGGACCTGCGCAGTGATTCGATTTCGATTGCAACGAGCCGGCCGCGGCGCGCCTTTCTCGCGATTGCCGCGACCGCGTTCGGAGCGTTGTCAGGATGCAAGCACGCCACCTGGGTTGAAGCCGGAACGCGGGAGGGGATCGTCTGTTTCGCAAACGACGCGGAGGCTGCCAATCTGGACCCCCACACGAACGTCGAAGGCACGACGGAGTATATTCTGAACTCGCTTTTCGAGGGCCTCGTGGGGAAGGCGTGCCCTACGCCCCGCTTTACTTCTGGGACAAGCCGGTGCTTGTCATGCCGGTCGTCCGGGGATGGGCGGAAAACTTTCTGGACCACATCGAGTGGATGGAGATCTCGCTTGGACCGTGAGCCCCGCACGACGACAGCCGAACTATTCGTCGGGCTTGCGGCCCGTCGCCGCGATGAGCCCGTTGGGCAGGTCGTGGATGACGACCTCCGCGAATCCCGCCCTCGTCATGTAGGCCAGCAGCTCCTCGCGCGACGAGGACATGCTGAGGTGGGCCGGCCGGTTCGCCAGAGGGTACATGGCGCCCTGGGAGAAGACCTGCCAGCCATGCTCGCTGTCCAGGGGAAAGTTGTCGAAATAGGCGCGCCCCCCCGGACGAAGGACACGCATCGCCTCCTCGACATAACGGTAGCGGTCCCATTCGAAGAGGTGCATGAACACGACCGTGCAGTAGACGACGTCGAACGCGTCCCCTGGGAATTCCTGCAGCCCCACGGTCGCCAGTTCGACCAGCGTCGTGTTGGGGCAGTCCTTCAGGCGCTTTGCGGCGTGCCCGAGCATGCCTCCCGATATGTCGGCGCCGAACCAGTGCAGGCACAACCGGCTGAGGGGCTTGCCGACGCGCGCAATGCCGCAGCCGATCTCGAGGACCACGTCCTCGCCATGGAGCCCGATCGTCTTGCGCAGGGTGGCGATGGTGCCCTGCGCGCGCTGGTCCAGGGTTTCCTCGCCCATGAAGCCGCCGACGGCGAGCGACGCGACGTCGAATTCGCCGGCCTGACGGTCCCAAACCCTCTTGTAAGCCGAGCGCTCGCCCAGGGCCGAGGTGCTTTCCTGCCAGCGTGCGTGTGCCTCCTCGAGGCTCATGGGCTGCCCGGCTCGCACCATATGGACGTGCACATGATGGTGCGCCACTCGGCGCCGGCAACCTGGGCCTCGATTGCGAGCATGTGGCGCCCGGGGAGCGTCTCAAATGAGACCTCGAAGCCGGGCTTGGGGTTTGCGGGCTGGGGACCGTATCGGGCGATCACCTCCGGCTCCTCCCGGCCCAAGCGCCCCGCGAAAAGGCGCCCGTCGAGGTTGGCCCGAATCGCCGTGATGGCGCCCCCTGCCTCCGGCCAAGCCCAGCCCCTGAGCGTGAAAGTGCCGCCTCGATAGATTCGAAAGGGCGACGTGTGGAAATAGTAGGTGAAGGCGCCTCCCTCGGCCGGGGGAATTGTGACGGCGCGCGGCGCGCGCACGGGAGCGGGAGCCGGGACAAACATCCGAGCGATGCGCCACCAGAAGGAGGCCTTGATGCGCTCGATCTCGGACTGCGCGGCCTCGGCCCTCTGGCTCGAGGCCTCCAGCTTTCGGGTCAGGACCTCGAGGTCCGAGGAAGCCTCCTGCCCACGCTTGACGAGGGCGGCGCGCTCCTCGCGGAGCGTGTGCATGTAGGTGTTGCGCTCCCCGCGCTCCAGAAACTCGTGCACCATCTTGGCGCGGAACGAGGCCTCTCGGCGCTTCACGGCGTCGAGCTCGGCCTGGAGCGTCGCGGCGCGCTCAACGGGGTCCCCTCCTGCGGCGCTCATCTCAGGTGTCCCAGCCAGGGTTTCATGGTGCGCGACAGGTAAGCCGGCGAGAAATCCTCGCCGACAAGCGTCAGGTTCGGGTTGTAGGCGGGGTCTGTCATCAGGAGATTTCCCCAGGTGCTGGTCATGTAGTCGATTTCGGACTGGAAGCGGGATCTCTTTTCCGGCGTGTTGTCCGTTCCCCGTGTCGCGGATTCATGGTGGTAAAGCTCGGCGTACGGCGTCCAGAGGTTTCGGTATCCCGCCCTGATGAGCTTGCAGCACAGGTCCACGTCGTTGAATGCAATGGACAGGTCCCTCTCGTTTAACCCTCCCACCTCCAGGTAGCGGTCCCTCTGGATCACAAGGCATGCGGCCGTGACGGCGCTGTAGTTCTGCACAAGGCGCAGCCGGTTCTTCTGGCCCTGGTCGCCTCGCGGAAACTCCTTGTAGGGATGCCCGGCGACGCCACCCAGCCCCAGGATGACGCCCGCATGCTGAACCGTGTTGGTGGGATAGTAGAGCATGGCGCCCACGGCCCCGATCCCGGGCCGGCAGGCCTGGCTCACCATCTCGGAGAGCCAGCCCTTCTCAATCGCCTCGACGTCGCTGTTCAGCAGGCCCACGACCTGGGCCCTGGATTCGCGGACGGCAAAATTATTGATCGCGGAATAGTTGAATGGCGCAGGGTAGGGAATCACGCGGACGCGCGGGTTGCCCCCCTTCGAAAGGCCGTCGAGGTAGGCGATCGTGGCCGGGTCATCCGACTCGTTGTCGACCACCACGATTTCAAAGCTCGGATAATCCGTGATCGCGAGGATGCTCTGGATCGCCTGGCGCACCAGGTGCAGGGCGTTCCGTGTGGGGATGATGAGCGAGACGAAGGGCGGGGGAGACGGCACCGGGTACTTTATCCGCCAGTGGTCACCCGGCACGGTCAGGAGCTCGACGGTTTCGCCCCGACGCCTGAAATGGTCGGCGAGAGCATTTCTCGCCGCCTCAACCGGGTATTTTTTCTCCGCGAGCTGCAGCGCCGTCGATCCGGGCGCGGCCCGCCAATGGTAGAGAAGCTTGGGGACATGCCTTATCGCCGAGGCGGGGATCCTTTCAATGGCGCGAAGGAACAGGTCCCAGTCCTGGCTGCCCTCAAATCCCTTCCTGAATCCCCCGAGCGCGCGGATCAGGTCGGTCCTGTACACGGAGAGGTGGGACGTGTAGTTCTGGCCGCTGTTCAGGTCCGGGTTCCAATCAGGCTTGAAATACGGGTCAAAGCGCCGGTCCTCGGTGTCGATCTTGTCCTCGTCCGAGTAGATGAACTGCGCGTCGGGATGGGCGTCGATCTCGGACGCGACCTCATAGAGCGCGGTCTTCGCAAGCAGGTCGTCATGGTCGAAGAGGGCGACAAAGTCCCCCGTCGCCAGCTCCAGCGCGGAGTTGGTCGCCTCGCAAATGTGTCCGTTCGTCGGCCTGTAGGTCACCTTGATTCGGGAATCGGCCGCCGAGAAGCGCTCCAGGATTTCCCGGACGTGGGGCTGCGTCGACGCGTCGTCGGCGATGCAGAGCTCCCAATGGGGATAGAGCTGCCCTAAGACCGACTGGATGGCCTTCTCGAGCAGGTCTCCCGGCGTATTGTACACGGGCATCACGACCGAAAACGCCGGCCGCCTCCCGAGGGTCTCAATGTGTTCGGCAATCGCCGCAAGGTCCGCCTCGGCGAGAGCCTCATGCTGCTCGCACCATTTTTCGTATTCGCTGAGCTCCGTGGGATCCCCGGCCTTTCCGACGTGCACGACCGTGTTGAAATAAGGGTGCCAGCTGTCCCCGTGCTGCACTTCTACTATGAGCGCGTGGTCGCCGAGGTGCGTGCGTATCTCGATCTTAACGCCGCAGTACTCGGCCTGCTTCATCCCCGTGGAGGCGAGGACGTCCAGGCGCTTGGAACCGTATATCCCCTCGATCGTCTCCTCTCCAAAACGGGCCCTGATGCCCGTGATGGCCGCTCCGGAATTCTCATAGCACCATCCCAGGATCAGGAGCTTGTTTGAGGCCGTGTTCCAGCTCCTCGGGTGGTCGAAATTGAAGGTATAGGCAAAGGCGGGTGGGACCGGTTCCGCCTGTGCGGGGGCGGTCGCCGGCGCCTCCTGCGCCTGCGGCGCGGGCACCACGGGCTCTGCCGCGGGGTCACACGAGGTCTTTCTCGGAAACAGCCGGCGAAAAAAAACCTCAATATCACGCAGGGGAGCGGAAAGCTTCCATGACCTCGACTGTACGATGGCCTTCAGCCGGCGCTCGCGAGCCCTCAGCTCGGCGTCCATCTCGATCATTCTCGCGGACAGTTTCCCATGCTCCCGGGAGGCGGCGGCGTTCTCGAGCGACACGGCCTCTATCTGTTTGCGGGAAGCCTTCTCGATCTCGCCCATCTTCATCTCTAGGTTCTGGATATGCCTCTCGGAAAGCCTTTTCTGAAGCTTTTGCTGGCGGTCCTGGAATTCGACCTGGGCCTCGATGTTGCGCACGTGCGCGTTCGTGAGGTCCCGTTGGAGCTCCAGCTGCCGGATGGCCTCCTCGAGCCTCATCCGCGCCCTGTCGCGCGCATCCGCCTCGCTCGAAAGGCGCTCGTCCTCAAGCCTCACGATGACGGCGAGGTCCGCCGCAAGCTTCGAAAGGTCCGCAGTCGTCCCGGCACCGGGCTTGAGGCCGTCCGCGAGTTCATTCGCGATCGCCGTCAGGTCGGAGGCACCGCTCCCGCGCAGGACGCCCCAGATGGGTCGTTCCGAGGCCGCGAGCACGCCCTCGTAGGTTTTGAGGAGCCCGGCCGTGTTGGTCGCGAGGTCGAAATGCCTCCGCGCAAATGCCGCACCTTTCCTGCCGAGGCTCGCCGCAAGCGCCGGGTCCCTGAAGATCCGCTCGCAGCAGTCCGCGATGTCTTCGGGCGTGCCGCTCGAGAGGAACACCGCCTCCTCCCCGTCGCGCATCTCGAGGGCGATGTTGGTCGGCGGCAGGACGACCGGACGGCCCGACGCAAGGAACTCAGGCAGCTTTGACGGAAGGCGGTAGTCGTTGAACGGGCCGGGTTTTCCAGGCTGAACGAGCGCGTCCGCAATGCCGAGAAGCCTCGGAAGGCGCGCCTTCGCGATGAAGCCGAGGTCCAGCACGTGGGCCGTCAGCTCCGTTGTCAGGCTCTCAAGGAACTGGGGCCTGTTGAATCCCGTCCGCACGAGCCGTGTCGGGATGCCCCTCCCGTTGAGGCCATGGACCGCCATGTAGAGGTCCCTCATCTCGGGCTCGTTGGCGAATGTGTTGCTCCCCGTGAACACAATCACCCTTTCGTTGGGGGCGAGTCCAAGCTCTCTGCGCAGCTCCGGATCCGCCTTGAATGGTTTCAGGTAGCTGGGATCGACTCCGGGCTGGAGAACCGAGCAGGGGACGTGCTCCGGGACAAAATCCCTCAGCCGGCCCACAATCACCGTGGCCGCATCCGCGAGCCTGAGGAAGGTCCGGTGCCTGACAGGGTGGGGAAGGCTGTCGGACATGATCGAGTCCAGCTCCGCAAATCCCATCGACGTCAGCTCCATTGACGAGCGCTGGGCATATCCCGAAATGAGGAGTTCCTCGTTGTCCTCGAGATGGATGATCAGCCTCGCGCTGCGCTTCGCGCCCCTCTGGTAGGCGACGACGAACTTGCGCACGCATTCCCTGGGCGTCCACGCGTGCAGGACGTCCGCGGTCCCCCTGTCGGGAAAGATGGCCGGCTGGGCAAGAACCTCGTCGTAAAGCGCGGCGATGAACGCCGGGTTCGACACAGCCGAAAGCGTCTCCTTTCCGGAGGGGACGGCGACGGCGCAGGAGTGCCCGAGCTCGGCGAGCCCATGGGCGAAGCCCCCGATGTGACTCAGGCTGTTGGTCGTGAAGTCGCCGTAATTGACGAAAAGGATGTTCACCGGGTGGGCCTCGCGCCGATGTCTCTCAGTAGGGCTTGAGGGTGCTCGCGGCGTCGCCGACGACGGCCGACTTGGGCTTGGGCAGATTGTCGAATCCCCCGGCATAGCGGGCGACGACGGCGTCCCACGGGGTGGCGCCCCTCTGGGAGCGGTTCGGCGTGAGGCTCCATTCCATTATCGCGACGGCCATCACGCAGGGATCGGAGACGGGGAGGTCGGCAAAGGAGCTTTTCCGGGCCTCAAACGGCGCCTCGGTCGAATCCATCCGCCCCCGGAACTCGGCAAGTGCGGCGTCGTCGGCACCCGGCGTGAAGTCGGGCGATAAGGCGCTTCGGGCCGCCTCGGCCTCGGACATTTCGCCGGCCTCGGCATAGATCTCGATCACCTTCAGCTGGCAGGCGCGCCGCGTCTTCTGGGGAAGGCCGTTGTCGCGGACGTACGTGCCCACGTCGCCCATGCGGCCGGCGTCGGCGAGATACTGCAGATAGGCAAGGTGGGCGTCGAGAGGGTCGGCCGATTCCGGCGCCTTCCCCTGCGAGGCGAAATAGACCGCGAGCTGGGGAGCGGCGGCATCGAGACTTCCGCTGAACAGCCGCGGGGCCACGGCGACGACGTCGTCCCGCAGTGACGTGTTCTGCACCACGATGTGGACCGTCTGGATCGCGCTCCCGAAGGAAATGTGAAGCACCTCCATCCGGTGGATGAGGATCTCCCGCTGCACGATCCCGGATAAGGCGGCCTGGCGCACCGCGTCGTCCGGATGGTCGGCAACGAACTTGTAAAGGTCGGAGCGCGGCCGTCCCTGCAGCGCCATGGCCTCGGCGAGCAAGGGATCGAATCCCGCCGACTGCCTTTCCGCCGGCGTCGTCTGCGCGGTCATCTTCTTGACCATGTCGGCGACGCCGTAGAACGCGGCCACCTTGAAAATGCTGCGCAGGGCGAGCGGACGGTGGGCGTCGAGCACCGGAAACCGGAGCGCCTCCTGCCAGCGCTGGCGCCGGGCAAGCACCTCAAGGATGTCGGCTAGGGCCTCGTCCCTCCTGGCATCCGTCCTCGTCTCGTCCCTTCCGTAGAGGAATATCGCGCAGTTGACGTCATCAAACGCCCCCAGGCGCTTCACCTCGAGGTTGTACAGGACGCGGATCTTGAAGTAGTCGAGTGGGTAGGGCCCCACCTTGAGCTCGCCCCTGCCCAGCGCCGAGGCCGTCGGGGAATCGGGATAGACCAGGCGGATCCGATCGATGTTGGACTGGGCGCGCTTCCAGTAGAACTGCAGGTAGTCGTACGAATAGTCCTTCTCCGCCATGTTGCTGACGTAGTCATTGGCCTCGGCGTAGAGGCGGGCGGCCTCGTCGTTTCCGACCGCCGTCGACGACCCGTCCAGGTTGGCCGCCTTGGCGCCCGCTTGCAGCGCGAGCGCGGCGACGAGGAGACTCATCAGGCGTATCCGGGTGGGCATAAATGAAAAGGCGGACCCTCAAAATTGCAGGAGTCCGCCCGGTAGGTAAATGACGAAAGCTTGGGCGTCAGAGCGTGTAACCGCACTCCGCAGCGTCCTTTGCAAAAGTCTTCACCGTGTCGAGCGAGAGCTCCGTCAAGTCCATGCCCAGCATTTTGGCGGCCTTGGCCAGGATGTCGTGGGGCACCGTGATGATGGCGCAGCCGGATTCCTGGGCATGGAAGATGTTGAGGACCTCGCGTGTGCTGGCCCAGAGAAGCTCCGCCTTGTCGTGGCCGTGCAGGAGCGCGCTGCAGGCCCGCATCATCGGCATGGGATCGACGCCCGTGTCGGCGATGCGGCCCGCGAAGACGGAGACGACCGACGGAACCTTGGGGTTGAGCGCCTCGGCGACGCCGGCAACCTGCCTCAGCGTCAGGATGGCCGTGACGTTGAGCTTCACCCCCTGGGCCGCCAGCTCCCTTATCAGGGGCAGGGAGGACTCGCCGCGCGAGTTGGTGATCGGGATCTTCGTGTAGACATTCTTGGCGAAGGCCGTGATCTTGAGCGCCTGGCGCTTCATGTCCGTGAAGTCGTCGGTGAACACCTCGAGCGAGATGGGCTTCGCCGTGACCGTCTGGAGGATGTCCTTTGCGAAGGCCTCGTAGTCCTTGATCCCGGCCTTCTTCATGAGGCTCGGATTGGTGGTCAGGCCCTTGATATAGGGCTTGGAATAAAGGTCGAGGATGCCGGCCTTGTCGGCGCCGTCGGCATAGAGTTGTATCGTGAGGTCGTTCAGGGATTTCATGGAATCGTGTAGGGGACAATTGAGGTCAGGGTTGGGGATCGGGCAAGGAGATTAGGCAGTCCTGTCCGCACTCAGTATCACGGCGGCGGCCTGCTGGAATGTCTTAACCGTATGATCGGCGCTCGACTTGAGCTTCTCGTCATACCCGAAGTCGATGAACACGGTCTTCACGCCCGCTCGCTTGCCGCATTCCACGTCGCGCCAGCGGTCCCCGACCATCCATGAGCCCGGCAGGTCGATTCCCAGCGCTGAGGCGGCGTCGAGGACCATCCCGGGCTCGGGTTTCCGGCGCGGGGACTTTTCTCCCCGACCGGGATCGTAGCACACCTCGATCCGGTCGATCTCAGGGATGAGCTGAAGGAGCATGACGTGCATCGACTCGATCACCTCGCGGGCGACGTCCCCGCGCCCGACGTCGGGCTGGTTCGTCGCGACCACGAGCGCATAGCCTGCAGCCTTCAGCGCCCGGCAACCCTCGGCAACGCCGTCGATCAGCTTGAAATCGTCGAGCCGCGAGGGCGCGAACGGCTTTCCGTCCCTCACAACCTGGACGTTCAGCGTCCCGTCGCGGTCCAGGAATACTGCAGGCCGAAGCGCCATCCGCCTAGGGCTTGGCGGTCACCGACTCCCACTTCGTCTGGTTAACCTTGAGGTCGGGATGCGATACGAACAGGTGCCAGATGACGGCCTGGAAGGCCTCGCTGTGGGGCGTGACGTTGTTGGGATTGACCGTGGGCACGATCACGCAGGCGTCGGCGACCTTCGCGGTGTAGCCGCCGTCCTTGCCCACGATGCCGATGATGCGCGCGCCCACCTGCTTCGCCAGCTGGAGGGCCGCCACAAGGTTGGGCGAGACATTCTTCTCAATGTTGCCCCCGCCTACCGAGAGGATGAAGAGGCAGTCCTTGCTGTTGAGCTTGCTGGTGCGCAGCCATTCCACAAACACGCTGGCCCAGCCCTCGTCGTTGGTGCGGGCCGTCAGCTCGGAGACGTTGTCGGTCGGTGCATAGGTCTCGATTCCGGCGATCTTGCGGAAGTCATTCACGGCGTGCGACGCATTGGCGGCGCTGCCTCCGACTCCCAGCATGAAGAGGCGCCCCCCGTGCTCCCTCACGGCACGTAATTCGGCGACGCATTTATCGCAGTCGGCTGGATTGATCTTGGCCACGATCTCGGCCGTTTCCTTCAAGTGCTGTGCTGAGTATGACATAAAGGCAGGATGCAGAAGAGGGTTGCGAATGCGAGGCGGGAGTCGCCCCCTATGCAGAATTCTTGAGGAGCCGGTCGAGCTCCTGGAGGCCCGCGTGGGAGCCGATCTCGTAGAATCTCTCGGCAATCTCGAAGCCCGCGAGCTGATGGCGCGTGAGAAGCGCGCCCTGCACGTCCGCCAGGTCGACGCATTCGCCGCGCGGGAAACCGTCGAATGCCGAGCTTCGGAACACGCCCAGGCCGTAGTCAATGTGGCGCATGGTCGGCAGGCGGACCCTCTTGTCATAGGCCCTGAGGGCGCCGTCCTCGAACCAGACGTTGCTGGAGTCGTAGAGGCCCTTGTTCTCAAACACCGTCATGAGGCCCAGCTTTCCCGAGTCGAGGAACGCGCGGCCCACGGCCTGGTAGTCGATGGGCAGGTAGCTGTCGCCGTAGAGCACGTAAAACGCGTCGCCGAGTTTCGGGAGCGCCCGGATCAGCGCGCCCCCGGTGCCGAGGAGCTTGGCCCCGTCGAACGAGTACTCGATCTCGACGCCCCATTTGGAGCCGTCGCCGTAGAGCTCGACGACCCTTTCTCCAAGGTAGCCGATGCAAAGCACCAGCCGGGTCAGGCCGGAATTCCGCAGCAGGCGGATCTGGTGGTTGAAAAAGGGCTCGCCTGCGACTTCGACAAGGATCTTCGGCACCTTCTCGGTGATCGGCTTCAGGCGTGTGGCGAGGCCGCCGGCAAGTATGGCGACCGGCAGTTCCGCGTGCTTCATCCCCGGGGGCTGCTAGTTCTGGGCGACGACCTTCGTGCCCTCAAAATCGAACCTGAAGCGGACTTCCTGAAGGCCCTTTTCACGCATGGCATGGCGCAGGCGCTTCTTGTCGCCGGCGTAGAACATGAGGAACCCGCCTCCGCCGGCGCCAATCAGCTTTCCACCCAGGGCCCCGTTTGCCATGGCGTGGTCGTACCATTGGTTGATCTGCAGGTTGCTCATCCCCGAGCTGCGCGCCTTCTTGCGCTGCCAGTGGACATCCATGAGCATCGCGAACTCCTCGAGGTTGCCACTCTCGAGGCTGGCAAGAGACTTGTAGCCGAGGTCCTTTGTGAAGTGCAGGTTGTCCAGCATGGACGAGTCGTTCTTCTTCGACCTGTCATTCTGGTCCTTGAGTATGGAGGACGCGCTCCTCGAGTACCCCGTGAAGAAGAGCAGCAGATTGTCCTCGAGGTTGTAGAGGGTCTCCTCAGCGATCTTGCACGGGCGGAACTCGACGCGGCCGTCCTTGTGGAACGTGAACGCGGTGATGCCGCCGACCGCCGCGATGTACTGGTCCTGCTTTCCGATGGGTTCCCCCAGTTTGTTGATCTCGATGTCGCAGGCCTGTTCCGCAAGCTCGGCCGGAGAGACAAGGTTCTTCTTGAAGGCGTGAAGCGCGCGAAGAAGCGCCGTCGTGAAGCTTCCCGACGAGCCCAGGCCGGTTCCCCCGGGGATGTCGGCCATCGACGTCAGCTCGATGTGCGGGTCGGTCACGCCCACGAGCTTGAGGGCCTCGCGGAAGATCGGATGCTCGATCTTGTCCACCGATGCGACGCGCTCGAGCTTCGAATACTTGACGATCACCTCCTCCTGGAAGGTCGTGTGCTTCGTGATGTAGACGTACTTGTCGATCGCCGCGGCGACGAGGAAGCCCCCGTGTTCGCTGTAGTAGCTGGCGAGGTCCGTGCCTCCGCCGCCGAGGGAGACGCGCAGGGGAGAGCGAGTGATTATCATGGGGTGGGGTAGCCGCTTTTCCTGTAGATCACCTCGACTATTTCGAGGGTCCTTATGCCTTCCTGCAAGCCCGGCGATGGCGTCCTCCTGGCCTGGATATCCTCGACAAACGCGGCCGTCTCGGCTGACCAGGAGCCGTCGCCGCCCGGAAATTCCCAAAAGGTCGCCTCCGGCGGCCCCATCTGGGGAAGCATCTTGTAGTAGGCGAGCTTCTCCGTCCCGTAGCTGCCTCCGAGGCCATCGATCGAGATCTTTCCGTCGCGGCCGTATATTTCCAGGGAGAACATGTTCTTCCACTCCGTGCAGCTCACGTGAAGCCAGGCCGTCTGGCCTGCCGCCGTGCGCAGGCTCAGGAATGCGTTGTCGTCCACTTTCATGTCCCAGAAGAGGGTGGAGGCGTGCCCCTCGACCGTCTTGAAATCACCCATGTAGGAGAGCGCCAGGTCTATCAGGTGCACGCCCTGGTCAATCAATTCGCCGCCGCCTGAAAGCTTCGGATCGGCCCGCCACTCCCGCTCGTAGCCCTTGCGGCCACCGTGGCCGTAGCGGCCCCTCATGAACATGAGCGGGCCAAGAACTCCGGAATCCACGATCTCGCGGGACTTGAGCAACGCCGGGTGGAATCTGTGGTTGTACCCGATCCGCACGCGCGCGCCGCTCCTCTCGGCGGCTGCCTGGACGTCCTTCAGCTGCCGGGAGCTTAGGGCGCCGGGCTTCTCGACCAGGACATGTTTGCCGGCCTCGGCTGCAGCCAGGGCTACGGGCGCCAAAGATGAATTCACCGTGGAGACTATGACAGCGTCGAGCGCCTTATCCGCTAGTGCGACCTGAAATTCGGTCGTAGGGCGACATCCGGCGCAGCTCTTGGCCAATTCCGCGGCCCTGGCCGAATCGAGGTCGCAGGCATAAAGGAGCCGCGTTCCCGGGACCTGAGCGAGCGCGCCCGCGCGCTTCTTCCCAATCAACCCGCAGCCGACGATGGCGAAGGACAGCGATCGGTCATTGGGTTGGGTCATGGAGACAGAGAAGGGGAACTGGCTTTGCAGGGGCCTCGGCTCGTAGCAAGTGGATTTATCGGCGCGAGCGGGGGCTGCGGCAATAGCAGTAATATCCCCCCTTGCGGCTTGTCAGGCATCCCCCATTGCCCCTTTGCTGAAACGAATGTCGTCCCCAGTGCCGTCCACCCCACGGCGAACCCCTTGGCCCGAGATTGCTCGAATATCGATTCTGGTCGCGTCCGCGCTCGCGATCATGTTCCCGTTTTTCACCAGCCACATCATCGGGGGCGTCGATGCGCGGTGGTACGCCTACATGCTCGCCGACTACATCGAGCAGGCGCGCCTCGGCCGAATTCTCGTGACGGTCGGGCAGGGGTCATTTGCGTGGAACGGCTCCGTGCATCTCTTTCGGTCCGCCCCAATCTACATGGCGTTGGCGCGCGCATGCGACCTTCTGACATTCCAGCGGCTCAACCCTTTCGCCCTGCAACACATGACCGCTGTCGCGAGCGCCGTGGTGGGCACTCTCGGATTCTATCTTGCCGCGGTTAAACTTATCCCCGGCCGGCGCTGGATCGCCGCGGGCATGGCACTTCTCTATCTCGGCACGCCCGCCTGGCTCTCCACGGTTCAGTACACCGAGGCCTACATGTCGTATATGGCCTACGCCGCGATGCCGCTTGTGCTCTACGGGAACGCTCGCACCGTCCTGCGCGGGGACGGTCGCGGCTACATACTGCTCGGCGCCGGCCTCGCCTTGATCTGGATGTGCCATCCGCCGATTGCATTCAATACCACCATGGTCACCCTTGTGATCCAGAGCGGCCTAATCATGGGGCGAGGGGTCGTCTCGTGGAAAAACCTGACCGCCGGAGTCGTCACCTTTGTGGTGCTTGGAGCCTATTATTTCGCATCGATGAGCGAGGTGCCGCCCCAATCGCCTATTCACTCGAAGGCGGCGGAGCTGATTCAGATCCTCGGATTCGCGATGTTTTTCACCGGCATAGGCCGCTATGCTCTGATTCCGAGATCCTACGGGTGGGCCGTCTGCGCCGCCGCAGGGTCGTCCGCACTCTGGATGACATCTTTCCCGTGGCTTTGCTGGGCCGCGGCTACGGCCGCCATCTGGCTGATCGTTGTTCTCCTGTTCAGGGCCTGCCGCCGGCCCGACCTGAACCGTCATGCGTTCGTAGCCTTGTTTCTGTGCACTCTGGCGGGAGCGGGCGTAGCGGAAGCCTGGGTGGGCCGGGATGGTATGTTCGCCATCGGCCTCCAGACCCTTTCCTATAACACGGTGAACTTCCCCGACCTGCTGACGCCCCTGAAAGCGTCCTACGGCCAGCTGCACTTTTTCCAGCCTGGTTGGGGTCTCCTCGCAGTCTTCGCGGTTGTTGTCGGCTCCCTGTTTGGGCGCAGGCCCTTGGGAGCGAAGCTTTTCTTTGCTGCCGCGCTGGGACTCGTCGTTTGCTTTCTGCGGGTTCCGCTCGTCAGCAATTTCCTGATTGGAAGGTTTCCGATTGATTTGGCGGCCATGGCCGGCGTTCCCCTCCCGCTGCGCATCGCGCCGGTCATCATGAGCTTCATAGCGATGGCCGGCGTCGTTTGGATCTCAACCATGGATTGGGAAGGCAGCGCCATACCGTTCACCCTCGGATCGATCCTGTTCGCGTCCGTGGTGTGGAGCGCGTTTCAGGACGTCAATTTCATAGAGCACTCGCGCGCAATGGATGGGGGGGGCGATTACACCGACAGGAACCTGCGCCCGGAAAACGCCATGCTCGACGCCTACGCCTATCTGTTGCTGCCCATCCCCGCCTATTTCTCTCATGGCAAAATCGATCCGATGCTCGAGAGCCGTCTCCTCGATGAAACAGGCAGGCTCGTGGTGGGACCCACGGAAGATGCGATGATCATGGAGCGACATGGCGTTCGCGAAATCCGCATGACCACCAGCACGATTGCGAACTCTGCAACATGGTTCGCCGCCGAGCCAGGCATCACGGTGCTGCCCGGGGAACACCTGCTGCTGCGCTTCGAGTTTGATCCGACACGGAACTACAGCGGATATTTCATCCTACAGTCGGAACACGCTTATCGCGAATATCACCTGCCCGATTCGGGAATGGCGTCCGCCTTCGGGATCGGCGGCTCAAGAACCACGGTGCTGTCGCTCTGGAATACGGGAGCGGAGCCGGAGCATTACAAGTTTTCCCTCAGCGGCGCGCCGGGGAACGACGTCCCCCATTCGGGGAGCCTCTTCGCAAATCTCTATGTCTCGAGCCTCGACAGCTCCGCGTTGCCCGTCAGCTTGAAATCGTTCATACCGTACCGGGCCCGGGTCACCTCGGCGGCTCCGGAGACATTGGAAACGTTTCGGGTCTACATGCCGGGATACCGAGCCACCATTGACGGCAACGAAACGCCGGTTGAGGAATCGAAGGAGCACCTGGTTTCGATGCGGGTGCCTCCCGGCACCCATGACGTCGAACTTCGGTTCGTCGGATCCGCTCGTCTGCGGATTGCAGCGGTGATAAGCGGGATCGGCTGGTTCGGGCTCCTTGCCGTTTGCGCCTTTGAATCATATCAAAAAAGGCGTTCCGGCTTTTTTTGACTCGTGGCCAGGGCGCGGTTGTTTCACTGGGTCATTTCCTTCGCAAAGTCGACCATGCGTCCATGCCTCAGCAGGATATGACTGATCCTCTATTCAAGCCCGCCGTGTTCGAGAAGTATCGCCGGATTTTTTCCGGGCGAATAACCCGGTTCGCCTGCGTCGGCCTGATTGTCGCCCTCTTCTTTGCGGGACTCAACGCCCTCTTCGGCCGGGTATTCGGTCTCGGCCCGCAGCTCTCGTTCTTCATCGCATACCCGCCGGCCCTGGCCGTCCATTTCTTGCTGAATAAACTGTGGACGTTCGGCGACCGATCCACGACCACGCATCTTCAGCTGGGCGAGTACCTTTTCTCGGTTCTCGTCACCTTTCTGATCCAGTGGCCCTCGTTCCTCTTTTTTCAGAGGGCAATGGGCCTTCCCGGATGGGTTGCCGCGTTCGGGGCGAATCTGATTCAGATGTCCGTCAGTTTTGCGCTTCTGCGCTGGCGGGTCTTCAACGGCGCCGCGGAGGGCGGAGGGCGGAGGCTGTCCAATCCCTGGCACAGGATTGCGATCCTTGCCATCCTTCTCGGGGGCTTGTCCCTGGTCTACTGGACCGCGATGGGCTCCTGGCAGGCGCCTCACTTGCGGAAGGTGGAAGACGACTACTATAACCTCCTGGTCGACGGCTTCAGGAAAGGGTCGCTGGCGCTGGACGTGCCGGTTCCCGAGGCACTGAAGAATGCGGAGAACCCATGGGA
>Ga0302325_10013604_pt1 | contig 17343 bp, 16 predicted proteins | sample Palsa_T0_2_FD_201948 | JGI IMG/M metagenome (GOLD analysis project Ga0302325, IMG submission 201948) | Peat permafrost microbial communities from Stordalen Mire near Abisko, Sweden - Palsa_T0_2 | ecosystem: Environmental > Terrestrial > Soil > Palsa > Peat permafrost | place: Sweden: Abisko... | reverse complement strand
CCGCCTTGCCTGAATCGTCAAGCACCCGCTCGACGCCGGGAAGGGCGGCGATCAAGGATTTAACGTCGGCAATGCGCTGCCTGTCGCTCACGTAGATATGGGCGATCTGGTGGTCGGCGACAGCAAAGGCGGCGGAAGCGCCAGGGTCCAATTGCTCGCGCCCCAATTCCTTGCGAACAGCAATCAGACCGGCGCGCCGGAGCGCTCGGTTGATGTCGATTGCCCTATTGACCGGCGTGATGCCGTATTCAGACAGGACGATGATCTGTGCGCCATCGCGCCGCGCGTCCTCGATGATTTCGGCGCACAACGAGTCGACTTCGCGCAAGTCTTTTGCGGCCCGCGGGCTATTCGGCCCGTCGCGTTGCAGCACGTAGTCGAGATGCGGCAAATAAATGAGCGTGAGGGTAGGGTGGCGTTCGCGCCGAACATAGAGCGCGCTACGCGCGATCCATTCGCTGGCTTTGACGCTCGTGGCCGGGCCCCAGAAGCTGAACAGCGGAAAGATGCCCAAGCGGGCGGTCAATTCGTCGCGCAATTCGCGCGGCGCGGTATAGCAATCGGGGATTTTGCGGCCGTCGGCGGGATAGGCCGGGCGCGGTGTCACGCCGATGTCCGCCGAAGAGTACATGTTGTACCACCAGAACATGTTCGCACATGTGAACGCTGGATCGCGGCGACGGGCCGCGTCCCAGACGCGTTCACCATCGACCAGCCGGTTCGATTGCTTCCAGAACAAGACTTCCGAGAGATCGCGGAAATACCAGCCATTGCCAACAATGCCGTGATCGCGCGGCAACAGGCCGGTCAGGTAAGTGGTCTGCACCGGGCACGTGACGGCGGGGAAATTCGCGGTCAGCGGACGCATGGCGCCGGCAGCGGCAAGGGCGCGCAACGCCGGCGTATCCGGACCAATCATGCGCGGGGTCAGTCCAACGACATTGATGACGATCGTCGGGCGCATGAGGTTGCTCTTATTTTTTCAGCGAGCGCACATAAGCGATGATATGAAGAATTTGATCCTGAGTCAGCCGCTTGCCGAACGGCTGCATCGCGCCTGCGCCGCCGCCGTAAACGATCTCGAAGATGCCCTTGTCCGTGGTGAATCGCGGATAATGATGGGTGTCGCCGATCAGGCTCGGTCCGATGCGGCCGCTACCGTCCGGCAGATGGCAGGCCTGGCAATAGGTGTCGTAGAGCTCTTTGCCCTCGGCGAGCGCCGTTGCATCGCCTTTGTAAGGATCTTCGCCGGTATCGTAGAATTTCTGCACACCGTCGGTAATCTTCTCATCGGGCAATAGCTTGATTTCGAGCGGGCTGTCATCAAGCGCGCTGGTGAATTGCGGCACGCCGGCAGCGTGCGCCATCATCATGAGCGCGGCCAAGACGGCGGCGGTCGCCAACGCGCGAAACCACACCGGCCGCGGTCGTGAGGTGTGCGGCCGGTGGAATGCTTTCATGCATTTCATCGTTTTAATTTACCACAGCTTCCGCGCAGCCTGCGCCGCCGCTCCGCAGGGAGTTCCGCGGATGCACCCACTGCCAGTGCACCCGCGGGATCGCATGTCGGACTAAAGGTCCGCAATCGCGACTACTTCACCGTTTTCGCGACTTCGGCGCCAGCCGGCACCTTGTCCGCTTCGACGACGCGCCAGAGCGCACCCACCGGATTGGCGAGCGGGCCCTGATCGGCGGTGTAGAAGCAGTAGCAGTTGGTGGCGACGACCGTGCCATCTTCAAGGACGTTGCCGGCGGTGAATTGCAGGTTAGTCTGCGCCAATTCCTGCAATTGCCACTTGCCGCTGTCCCAGCCGATGCCCCAGAGGCGTCCGGTGCACCAGTCACCCGCCAAATACGCGCCGTTCAAGCCGGCGTAATTGGCGACGCCGAGGCCGATCACGGCGCAACCGAATCCGGCCGTCTCTTTGGGCGCGCCCGGATATTTCGTCTCATGCGGATAGTTGGCGACCGGCAACACGCCGACCTGCGGGCAGGTGGTGTGGGCGTCGATGGTCGGGAAGCAATGCGCGCCGGCATTGATGGCCCAACCGTAGTTCTCGCCGCCCTTGCTGGTGTGGGGCTGCCAGAACACGTTCTCCCAGTGGTTTTGGCCGACGTCGGCGATGAACAGATCGCCGGTCTTCTTGTCGAAGTGGAATTGATAGGGATTACGCACGCCGTAGGCCCAAATCTCAGGCTTGGCTCCGATCTTGATGTGAGAGAATTGCTCTTCGGTCACGCCGAAAAGGAACATCAGCCGGTTGGCTTGTGCGGCGTTGAACGGATTGTCGTTCGGCACCAGGTACGGAATGCTGTCGTCCGGCACATGCACGTTGATGCGGAGGATCTTGCCCCACCAGTTGTGAATGTCTTGTCCGGCATTGAGCGGATCGCCTTCCCATCCGCCGTCGCCGCGGCTGATGTAGAGGTAGCCGTCCGGGCCGAATTGAATCATGCCGCCATCGTGATTGTAGTAAGGCTGCGGAATGAGCATCACAACCTTGTTCGTCTTCACGACTTGATCCGCGCTGACGACATCCGGGCTCGCCGGGTCGACGGTGACGCGAAGGATGACACCGGCGCCGTTGAACGGCAGCGACGAATAGTGGACGTAGAAATAGTGGTTCGTCTTGAAGTCCGGGTCGAACGCGATCGACCACAGGCCTTGCTCGACGAAGCCGGTCTGCACGTCGTTGCCGAGCGGGTTGATCTTGGTCAGATCGAGAAACGGCTTATCAAGCAGTTTGCCGTCTTTGGTGACAATGCGAACGCGGCCGACGCGCTCGCAAATAAAGATGCGGCCGCTGCCGTCAAATGCCGCCGCGACGCCGACCGGATCGTGTAGGCCGTCGGCGATCTTCACCAGCGCAACTTTTGGATTATTGGCTAGATGGCCGCCTGGATAGGCGACTTGGTCTCTCGATGTTGGAACGGTTTGAGCGGCTGCTGTTGACACAGCAAACCCGACTGCGGCGACCGCAGCCACGGCTGTAACTAATCGCATGGGTACCCTCCCGAAAAATTTTCTTGAGACGCCACAAGCGGCGACAACGATAGCGTCGGCGAATTCCACCCTAGCGTGGGCCGCTTAAGCGCAACCGCTCCGCCGCAGCGAACTCTGCCACGTTCCCACGAGGTTCGGCAAGGACGATGACTGCGCCGCTTGCGTGGGCGCTGCCCATCGTTGCGGCATCACGCAGTCGTGTCCTTAGGGCTTAGGCAGTTTTTGGTCGATATTGGTCTTGTCGACGATGACGTGTTTGATGAAGACCCGCGGCTCGACCTTGTCGCCCTTCAGATACGTCGCGAGCACGTCGACGCCGAGCCGGCCCCACAGGAACGGATTGAGCTCGACGGTCATGGCGATCTTGCCGTCCTTGATCGCGTGCAGCGCCGGCGGCACGCCGTTCATGCCGGTCACGATCGTCTTGTCGGCGCGCCCGGCCGCCTCCACTGCCTGCGCGGCGCCGAGCGCGACGTCGTCGTTGGCGCAGTAGATCGCCTTGAGATCCGGGTTGGCGACCATGGCGTCTTCCGCCTGCTTGACGCCGCGCTCGCGCGTCATCGGACCGTCGGCGCGAAACGCAATCTGAATTTTCGGATGCTTGGCCATGGTCTCGGTGAAGCCTTCGGCCAAATTGCGGAACGTCGGCGCGCCGCTCGGGCCGAGCAGCATGGCTACTTTTCCTTCGTCGCCGATGGCGTTGGCCGTCCATTCGGCGATGTCGCGGCCGATCTGCTTTTCATCCATCGCAACGTGGATGGTCTGGTTGGGTGAAGTTGCGCCGCGCGCGATTGATACGATTGGAATGTTGGCTGCCTTTGCCGCGTCATAGGCGGCATTGACGCCGACCGCGTCGATTGGCGAGATCAATATGCCCTTGACGCCGCGGGCGACGAGGTCCTGCACGCCGTTGATCTGTTTGACTTTGTCCTCATTGGCCGAGACGGTGACGACGTCGAAGCCAAGCTCGGCCGCGCGTGCGCGAATGCCCTTGAGCATGACGATGTAGAAGGGATTGTCGTCCTGCGCCAGCGAGACACCGATGGTGGTCTTTTCCTGAGCCGAAGCGGGGCCCAGCCCAAGCGCCACCAGCGCGATCGCCATTACAGTCGAGCGAAGATTCAGCATGCAGTCCTCCTCAATGGCGGGAGCGTAGCCGATCTGCCGCGGCGGCGGCAATGATCACAACTCCGATCGCGACGCGCTGCCAGTAGGAATCAACATTGAGAAGATTGAGGCTGTTGCCGAGCACGACCATGATGAAAACGCCGATAATGCTCTTGTAGAGGGTGCCTTCGCCGCCCTGCAGGCTCGCGCCGCCAAGCACGACGGCGGCGATCGCGGTGAGTTCATAGAACTCGCCCGCGGTCGGCTGACCGGATTGCAGACGGGCCGCCAACATGACGCCCGCCAATCCGGCGAGCCCGCCACACCACACATAGGTCGAAGCGATGATGCGGCCGACCGGTACGCCTGACAAATAGGCCGCTTCCCGATTGCCGCCGGTGGCATAGACTCGCCGGCCATACGGCGTTGCCGCCATGACCCAGGACAGAACGATCAGGAGAATGGCGGGCACCCAGACGAGATAATGGATTCCCAGAAATCGCGCGGAGCCGAACGCCAGAAAGGCCGCCGGCAGCTGTTCGTCTCCCACCGGCGCACCGCCGGTGACCAAATAAACCAGCCCGCGCACCAGCACCATCGTGCCAAGCGTGGTGATGAACGGATTGACGCCCAGATAAGCGATGATGACGCCATTAATCAGTCCGACCGCAATGCCGGTCGCGATGCCTGCCACGACGCCGGCCAACAGGCCGAATTGAACCATGGTCATTGCAGCGAAGCACCCGGCCAAAGCGACGGTCGATCCGACCGAAAGATCGAAGCCGCCGCCGACGATCACGAACGTCATGCCGATAGCGATGACGGCCATGATCGATGACTGCACAAGAATGTTGCTGAGATTGAGCGGTGAAAGAAAACGATGGGTCAAAAGCGCCGTAATGAGACACAGCGCCAACAGCGCGATCAGGGCGCCTTGTCCGGAGAGAGTGCGCTTCAACGACGCCGTCATGTTCAAGCGCCGATTGCGGTATGCAAACGCTTCTCATCGAAACCGTCGGCGCGCTCCAGACGGTCGGTGGTACGCCCTCGATGCACCGCCAGGATGGCGTCGCAGACCAGCGTGAGCTCGGCAAAATCGCTGGAACGAAGAAGCACGCCGCCGCCGCCTTCCGCGAAGGCGCGGATCAAACGGTGGATCTGCGCCTTTGCCGCAACGTCGACGCCCTGGGTCGGCTCTTCGAGCAGGAGCACGCCCACTTCGCGGGCGAGCCATTTGGCTAAAATGATTTTCTGCTGATTGCCGCCGGAGAAAGCTGACGCCGAAAGGCGTGTGTTGCGTGGGCGGATATCAAGCAATTCCATCAGCTCTCGTACCAACCGGTCGGCGCGGGCGCGGTCAATGCCGCCGCCTCGACCGCGCGTCAGGCGGTCGAGACTCGGCAGCAAAATATTGTCGCGAGCCGACAGATTCATAATGAGGCCCAGCCGGCGCTCACCAGGCACGAAGCCGATACCGGCGCGGACCGCATCCGCCGGACTGGCGAGGCGCCGCATTATTCCGTCGCGCCGGATCGTGCTCGTGCCGCCGCCAATTCCGAATAGCCGCCGCAGGATCCCACTGGCGCCACTGCCAAGAAGTCCGGCCAGGCCGGTCACTTCGCGCGGGCGCAATCGGATCGCATCAGGCCGCTCGACAGCATCTTCAAGTAGCGCAGAACGCGGCGCCTGTTCCGGTTGATCCGCCGAACCCAAAAACGGCGAAGGAAAAAAGCCCTCGCCCTTGGCCGCGGCGCTTCCGGTCATGGCTGCAACGAGGTCGGTCACGTTGAACGAGCCGCGCCGGCTTGTTGTTGCGACGCGTCCATCGCGCAGCACGGTGCAGCGGTCCGCCAGCGCGACAATTTCGTCAAGCCGGTGCGAGACGTAGATGATCGCTGTCCCTTGGCGTTTCATGCGCGCGAGCACGGCGAACAGGCGTTCGATCTCGCGCGTCTCCAGCGCCGCCGTCGGTTCGTCGAGGATCAGCACGCGGCATTGCCGGCGCAGCGCCCTGGCGATGGCGATCAGCTGCCGCTCGGCAAAGCTCAGGCGATCGACGCGGATGTCGGGATCAGGCGCGAAGTCGAGCTGCGCCAGCTCATCGCGGGCGGTTTTGCGCATGCGCGCACGGTCAATGGTGTTGAGGCCCGCGACACGACGCAGCGGCGGATCGCCGAGCGTGAGATTCTCAGCGACCGACAGGGCGGGGACAAGCCGCAATTCCTGCGGGATTGTTATGATGCCGGCGGCGATGGCGTCGCGCGGACCATTGAAGCGGCGGACTGTCCCGCCGACCGCGATCTCGCCCTGGTCCGGCCGATGTACGCCGGAGAGCACGCGAACCAGCGTCGACTTGCCGGCGCCATTCTCGCCAACGAGCGCGTGCACCTCGGCGGCCTGCACGTCGAAGTCAACGCCGTCAAGCGCGTGCGTTGCGCCAAACTGCTTGGTGAGGCCGCGTCCGCTGACCGCCGGTGCGCTCATACCTGCTGCGCCGTGACGATGGTTTCCGACATGGCGTAGCACCTTTGAGGTTCGAAGATCCGACGGCAAATCTTAGCAAAGATTGGGAGCGATGATAGCGGCGGCCTATCCGCGCAGGAAACGGTGAGAGCCGTTCATACCGCGGGCCTGCCGGCCGCTCAACGCCGGGAAACGCTAATTCGTCGCCCGTCTTGAGTTCGCCAGATTTCACCTCTTGTTCTTAAGCCGATTGCGGTGCGCCAGTTGTTTGGCGCGATTGCCGCAGACCGCCATGCTGCACCATCTTCGCGCTCTGCTTCGCGTATGGTCGGCGAATACCAGCGTGCAGCTAGGTCCTTCGCACGCTTTCACGTGAGCGAAGTCTTCTTCACATATGAATTTTGCCAACGCTTCGGCAATCGGCAGCAATAGAGATTGGGGAGATTGCCAGCGCCGCATGGCGCGCAATTCGAAGCGCTCGCCATCTTTCGCGCGCTGACGCGATATCTGGCTGAATGTCTCGTCGCCTTGAAGAAGCTTGTTCAACGGGCCCAATTCCTCGAGCGCCTTGGGTGGAAGCGGGCGGCCCATATGCTTGCGGACAAATTTTCTGAACCACTCGCGCAAGGCACGAGCCTGATCCGCCACCTTGTCCAACTCACCGGGCATCGCACGCGCCTTCAATCCGTTCAGCGTGTCCGGCGGCACAAGCTTGGCCTGCGCCAGCCACCTCAAAAGTCCCTCGCCGTTGTCGAGCCAGTCGACCGGAGTATCGAGCGGTGTCGCGATCGAATTAAGGAAATCGAGGGCGAGCGAGTCGCCGATAAAAATTGCGGGCGGTTTAGGTTTCACAATCGGCCTCGGCAGAAGCCAATCGCATAACCGGTCTAACTGTCATTGACAAGTTATGCTGCCGCGGCATAACCTACCATGAACTCTTAAAGAGGTTATCAATCCCGCGAGAGCAGTTGCGAGACGCAGATGTCAATCGAGAACGTCAGCGTGGTGCTCGCCCACGGCGCATGGGCGGATGGGTCGAGCTGGGCGCGGGTGATAACCGCACTCGATGCCTACGGCACGAAGGTGGCGGCTGCGCCACTCCCGCTTACATGCCTCGCCGACGACGTTGCGGCGCTCAACCGCAGCATCGAACGGATGCCGGGACCGGTCGTCTTGGTGGGACACGCCTATGCGGGTGCCGTCATCGCGCTCGCCCGACCCGAGCGCGTGAAGGCGCTGGTCTACGTGACCGCGCTCGCCCCTGATGAAGGCGAGAAGGTCGCTGACGTGTTCTATCGCGCCGCGCCGCACCCGCTGGCGCCGAAGCTTGCGCCGGACAGCAATAGTTTGATTTGGCTACCCGAAGATGCTTTCGCCAAGGCGTTCGCGCCGAACGCATCTGCGGAGGACTTGGCGCTGCTCGCGGCCGTGCAGCGGCCGATTTCACTCAATTGCATTACCGTTCCGGTCGGGCGGCCGCTTTGGAAGGACGTTCCGAGTTGGTTTCTGATTGCCGAGGAGGATCGTATGATCGTCCCCGAGACACAGCGCTTCATGGCGGGCCGCATGAAGGCGAAGGTGAAGGCGCACGCTGCGGATCACACGCCCATCGTTACTGCTGCATCAGCCGTCGTCGACATCATCCGCGACGCGGTCCAGTCCGTAGCGGGCAACTGAACCAGGTTTTCAGGACTTCGGCGAGACGGCCGTCGCGATCCACGCGATGACCTCAGCTTCGAGATCGAATTGCAAGAAAGGAGGATCTGATGACGCCTATCAGATACCGCACAGCCAATGTCGACGGCTTCAAGGTGTTCTATCGCGAAGCGGGGCAAGCCGGTGCTCCGAAACTGCTGCTCCTGCACGGCTTCCCGAGCGCGGGCCACATGTTCCGCGATCTAATCCCCCTCCTGGCTGACAGATTTCACATGGTCGCGCCTGACCTTCCGGGGTTTGGGCAATCCGACATGCCGCCGCGGGGAAAATTCAAATACACATTCGACAACATCGCTGGCGTCATCGGCGGTTTCACCGAAGTTGTCGGCTTCGATCGGTTTGCGGTCTATGTGTTTGACTACGGCGCGCCAACCGGCTTCCGGCTCGCTGTTGAGCATCCGGAGCGAATAACCGCCATCATCTCGCAGAACGGCAACGCTTATGAGGAAGGTCTCAGCGACGGATGGACGCCGATTCGCGCCTACTGGGAAAACCCCTCCCAGGCGAACCGCGACGCGCTGCGCGCTTTCCTCACGCCAGAGACAACTCATTGGCAGTACACGCACGGCGTGCCGGACTCGACAATAGTGTCGCCCGACGGTCAAAACCTCGACAACTTTTATTTGGCCCGTAGCGGCGCTGACGAAATCCAGCTCGACCTGTTCGGCGACTACCGAAACAACGTCGCGCTCTATCCCACATTCCAGGAATATTTCCGAACCCACAAACCGCCGTTGTTGGCCGTGTGGGGCAAGAACGATCCGTTCTTTCTTCCGCCAGGCGCCGAGGCGTTCAAGCGCGATATTCCTCCCGCCGTCGTCCGCTTCCTGGATACTGGCCATTTTGCGTTAGAGACGCACGCCACCGAGATCGCCGAAAGCATCCGCGATTTCCTCTCGGCTTGAAGAGCTTTGGGAAACACTGTCAGACGCCTGCCGAGCGCGCAGTTCATGAGCATCCTGACCGGAAGCCATAGGAGCACTTGATGCCACTTGCCAAAATCTAAGTTCGCGAAGGACGTTACTCCGAGCCACGCGTTGACGCGATTTCCGCATCGGTCCAGGCGGCGCTGATCAACACTTTGGGTGTGCCGCCCGACGATTTCTTTCAGCTGATCTTTGAAATACCTCAAGGCCGATTTCGGCACTCCGCCGGCTTCGTTGGCATGCACTACACGGACGATTTCATCATCATAGAGATTGCCTTCATCGAAGGGCGGCCGGCCGAGAAAAGGCTCGCGCTCCTGAAGGACATAAATACGCGAGTTTCCCAAGCCGCGAACATCTCTCCGGACGATATGATGATCGCGATTGCCGAAGCGCCTGGAGTGAACTTCTCCTTTGGCCGCGGCGAGGCGCAGCGGGCCAATCTCGCCAAGGCCTAGACCGTGTGTCGGAATCGGTTGTGGCAAAGGTCTATGAGCGCGATCCAATAGTTGGGGAAACAAGAATGAGTACAAACGACGTTATGAATCAGTTGAACCAATTCATTCTATACGTTTCGAAGTTCGCCCTGTTCCGGAGCGATCTTGACCGTCATCTCATCCGTGCGGCGATGGTTTTTACGTTCTTCGCGTTCAGCATCCAAAAGTGGAACCAGTACACCATCGAAATGCTGGTCCCGATGATCAGCCATAGCCCCGTCGTCTTCTGGTTGCTGCCAGCTTTCGGCCTTCGGGGTGCCGGCTACTTTCTGGCGACGACCGAGACGATCTTCGGCGCTCTCATTTTCCTCGGTTATTGGAGCCCGAGGCTCGGCATCTTGGGCGCGCTCGGGTCGATCGTAACCTTCACAGGCACCGTGACCATTATTCCTTTCCTGCCCGATGCCTGGGCCCGTGAGGCTGGCGGATTTCCAATTATGACGTTGCCACTCGGCTTCCTGATGAAGGACTTTCTGTTCCTCGCCGCTTCATTTTATCTGCTCAAGCAGGATCTGACGCGCGCAGCACACGAGATATCACGCGGTTGAGTTTTGAAGTCTCGGCTGGAAAGGGGACAATGCGATGAAGCGAAAACCGACAAAAGCCGCGCGCGGCGGCGAAGCCGTCAAATCAGCGAAACGGAGCGGCCAAGGCGGCGACCTGGAAAAGACGCTCTCGTTGATCAGGGCGCGTCCGGGAATTCGGCCTTCCGAAATTAATCGGCTTCTAAACAGGGAGGAGTCCGACGGTCTGCGCAATACGCTGATTAAGCGTGGACTCGTACGCAAAGAGAAAGACGGCTCGGCGACTCGGTATTATCCTGTTTGAGCGGCAGCCGGCCGCTCATTCCGCTTGGCCTGCGGCTGCGCGGACGAGCTTGATGCCATCGGCGCTGGCCCATTCCGCCGGACCCGCCATTTCGCCGATTTCGCAGCCGGAAGGGTCGACTAGAAGCGTTGTTGGCATCCCAAACGCCTTGCCCGCGGCTTTCAGCGCTTGAAACACTTTGGCGGTGTCGTCGGCGTAGTAGGCGAGGTGGGCGATACCGACGTCCTTGAGAAAGTTCAGCGGCTTTTGCGGATCGCGGGTATCGATATTGACCGCGACCACGTCGAACTTGGGGCCGCCGAGATCGGCTTGAAGAATATCGAGCGCCGGCATCTCTTTGCGGCAAGGCACGCACCACGTGGCCCAAAGGTTAAGAAGCACGGTGCGGCCGCGCCAATCGGCCAATGTGTGGTCATGGCCGGAGCTGTCCTTGAAGGTCAGATCGGGAAGGCGAAAGGGCGTGCGCGCGACTGCTAGAGCCGCGACCTCCCCCTGGACGAGCGGCGCAATCCGGCTCGCCGTCTCCACCGCGGGTGCACATTCGGCGGCCGCCGGATTGCTTCGCAGACGCCCAATCCCGTATACCCCCGCCAGCACGGCTATGACGGCGATGGCGCAACACGCCACTACGGCCAACAAACGCCGCCGGTTCTTATAAGAGGAGTCGGCGGAGGGCGCGGTCATCGAACGGTTACTTCGGCGGACTTGATCATGAGCAACAAAATGTGGGGAGGGCGGTTTGGCTCAAAACCCCATCCTCTTATGGAGGAGATCAACGTTTCGATCGATTTCGACCGCCACCTGTACCGGCAGGACATCGCCGCAAGCAAGGCTCACGTGGCCATGCTGGCCAAGACCGGCATTATCGGCGCGCAAGATGCAAAGCGGATCGCTCACGGTCTAGACACGATCCTGTCAGAAATGGAGGCGGGCAAGTTCAAGTTCCGCCGCGCGCTGGAGGACATTCATATGAATGTCGAAGGCCGGCTCGAAGAGCTGATTGGTCCGGCGGCCGGGCGGTTGCATACGGCGCGCTCGCGTAACGACCAAGTCGCAACCGATTTCCGGCTGTGGGTGCGCGACGCCATCGACGACATCGACGCGGCGCTTAAAGGTTATCAGCGCGCGCTTGCCGAGAAAGCGCTCGCGCATGCCGCAACCGTGATGCCGGGCTTCACGCATTTGCAGACGGCGCAGCCGGTCACCTTCGGCCATCACCTTCTGGCCTATGTGGAGATGGCGGAGCGCGACCGCGGACGTTTCGCCGATGCGCGAAAGCGCCTCAACGAAAGTCCGCTCGGCGCGGCCGCGCTCGCCGGCACATCGTTTCCCATTGATCGCGCCATGACCGCGAAGGCGCTCGGCTTCGACCGGCCGGCGGCAAACTCGCTCGATGCGGTCGCCGACCGCGATTTTGTGCTTGAAACGCTGTCGGCGGCGGCCATTTGCGCCGTGCATTTGTCGCGCTTCGCCGAAGAGATCGTGTTGTGGTCTTCGCCGCTCGCCGGTCTCATTAATCTGTCGGACAAGTTTACCACCGGCTCCTCAATCATGCCGCAGAAGCGTAACCCCGACGCGGCGGAGCTCGTGCGCGCGCGCGCCGGGCGCATTATCGGCGCGCTCACGGCGCTGATGGTGGTGATGAAGGGACTGCCGCTCGCCTATCAGAAAGACATGCAGGAAGACAAAGAAGGCACCTTCGACGCGTTCGGCGCCCTTTCTCTGTCGATCAATGCCATGGCCGGCATGGTGGGCGACATAAAGCTCGATACCGCGCGCATGCGAGAGGCCGCCGGCGAAGGCTTCGCCACCGCCACCGATCTTGCCGATTGGCTGACGCGGACGCTGAAACTGCCGTTCCGCGAGGCGCACCACATCACCGGCCGGATTGTCGCCAAGGCGGCGGAAGCGGGGCTTCCGCTCGAGCGGCTGCCGCTCGCTGCCATGCAGGCGGTTGAGCCGCGGATCACGAAAGCGGTCTTCGGCGTGCTTTCGGTCGAGGCCTCGGTGAAAAGCCGCCGCACTTACGGCGGTACCGCGCCGGACAACGTCCGCCGGCAGGCCAATCGCTGGCTCAAACGGCTCAAAAGCAAAGCCTAATTGCCGTTTTCGGCGCTATAACCGCCCGGCAAGGTATCGCCGCCAAAATGTCGCCGCGGCGATGCGATCTGGTATGGTCGGGCGCTCGGAAGCGTTGGGGAGCATTTTTTGGCGCACAATCGTTTGCGGGTCTGCGTTGCGGCGTTAGTCCTTGGCGCCATCGCCTTCGGGCTTGCCGGCTGCGGGCGTAACGGCGCGCCGGAAAAGCCGACGGGGCCGGGGCTGTGGCCGTGGCCCAGCACGCAACCGACGGCCAACGCTGCACCTGCCGATCCGGCAGCGGCGCCGCCGCCCGGCGGCGTTGCGTCGAACCAGGCGGTTCCCGGCGCAAACCCACCGCCTGGGCAAACGACGGCGGCGAAAACCGGCTTCGATGCCAATGGCAACCCCGTAGCCGCGGCCGGTCAGAAAAAATCGTTTTTGCTCGATCCCATCCTTCAATAACGATCGCGCAAGTTGTCGCGCCGGTCGCGGCCGCCACGGCGGCCGTCGGGGGTGGCATTTTTCCAACCATGCTCTAAACAAACGCGCATGCATCACTTCGCTTACCGCAATGGCGTGCTGCACGCCGAAGACGTGGACCTGATCGCGCTGGCGGATGCGGTCGGTACGCCGTTTTATTGCTACTCGACGGCTACGCTTGAGCGGCACTACCGCGTGTTCGCGGAGGCGTTCGCCGACGTCGACGCTCTTATCTGCTACGCGATGAAGGCGAACTCCAATCAGGCGGTGATTGCGACGCTAGCGCGACTTGGCGCCGGCGCCGACGTCGTCTCCGGCGGAGAGCTTTTGCGCGCGCGTTCAGCCGGCATTCCACCTGAAAAGATCATGTTCTCCGGCGTCGGCAAGACAGAGGACGAACTTGCGCTCGCCGTCGAGCACGGCATTCTCTGCGTCAACGTTGAATCGGAATCGGAGCTCGAGCTCCTTGCAGCCATCGCCGCCAACAAAAATCGCCGTGCCGATGTGTCGATCCGCGTCAATCCCGACATCGACGCCAAAACCCACGCCAAGATCGCGACCGGCAAGGCGGAAAACAAATTCGGCGTTCCCATCAGTCGGGCGCGCGCGGTTTATGCGCGCGCCGCCAAGCTCGACGGCATTCGTATCGTCGGCGTCGATATGCATATCGGCAGTCAGATCACGGCGCTTGAGCCGTTTTACGATGCGTTCGCGCTGCTCGCTCACTTTGTCGAAACGCTGCGCGGCGACGGCCATCGCATCGAGCACATCGATCTCGGCGGCGGCTTGGGCATTCCGTATCGTGAGGACGATGAGCCGCCGCCGGATCCGGATGCTTACGCGTCAGTCGTAAAAAAGGCTACGCGCGGGCTCGGCTGCCGTCTGATCTTCGAGCCCGGCCGGCTGATCGTCGGCAATGCCGGTATCCTGGTGACGCGCTTGCTTTATTTGAAGCGCGGTGAAGCCAAGATCTTCGTGGTCGTCGACGCGGGCATGAACGACCTCGTGCGCCCGACATTATATGAGGCCTACCACGACATCTGGCCGGTGCGGCAGGCGCCGGTCGGCGTGCCGCGAATCTTCGCCGATGTTGTGGGGCCAGTCTGCGAATCAGGCGATTTCCTCGCGCTCGAACGTTCGCTTGTGCCGCCAAAGCCGGGCGACCTTCTCGCCGTCATGAGCGCGGGCGCCTATGGCGCGGTGCAGGCCTCGACCTATAACAGCCGCCCGCTCATCCCCGAAGTCCTTGTCAGACAAGATGAATGGGCGATCGTTCGGCCGCGGCCATCTGCCGAAGAATTGATCGCGCTCGACCGCATGCCGGCGTGGCTCTGATCTGGCTCTGAAATTGCTTGTTTTTTTCCGCATGGCAGGCTTCCTGCGCTGCGGGCCGCCTTCGAATGGCCCCGATGCTAAAGTGTTGTCGCGCAAGGTTTCTCCGCGGAGAACGTGGTGACGGAGACGACGTCGCAGCAAACTCATTCCGCCCCGCCGCAAAGGCGATCGGCGCTCGACGCCAAATCGCCGCTCGGCACCGCGCTGCGCCGCGCACGCTGGACCATCCTCTGGGAGCGGCTGTGGCCGGCATTGGCGCGGATCGCAACGGTCGGCGGTATTTTCCTCACCCTGTCCTGGCTCGGGCTCTGGCTCGATCTGCCGCCGCTTGGCCGCGCCATCGTTCTTTTCGCGATGGCGATACTCGCCCTCGCCGCGCTCGTGCCGCTGGTGCGATTGCGCATTCCGGCCGCCGCGGAAAGTTTGAGCCGGCTCGATCGCGGCAGCGGATTGCCGCACCGGCCGGCGACTGCCATCGCTGACGAGCTTGCGGTCACGCCGCAAGATCCCTATTCGCTGGCGCTTTGGAAAAGCCATCTTGAGCGTACCTTGGCGTCGGCGCGCTCCTTCAGGGCTGGCTGGCCGTCGCCGCGCCTGTCGGTGAGCGATCCTTACGCGCTGCGCGGTCTCGTCCTTATCGCGGTCATCGCCAGCTTCTTTGCCGCCGAGGGCGAGCATTGGAAACGCATCGCGGCCGCGTTCGATTGGCAAGGCGTGGTGCTGCCGGCAAATTTCCGCGTCGACGCTTGGGTCACTCCGCCGGTTTATACCGGCAAGCCGCCGATCATTCTTGCCGGCCTTCATCCCGGCGAAACGGCGCGGCAGGATGCGCAAACCGCCCAGGTGATTGCGGTGCCCGCCGGAAGCACGCTCGTCGTGCGCACCACCGGCAAGGTCAATCTTGATGTCGCCGGCAAAGGCGGCGTTACGCCGGCGCAGGATGACGTCCGTTCGCCCGCGGGTACGCAGGAATATCGTTTCAAAATCACCGGGACCGGAATCGCGACATTACGTGGCGCGGGCGACGATCTCGTCTGGGCGTTCAACGCCATTCCCGACAAGCCGCCGACCATTGCGCTGACAAAAGATCCCGAGCCGCAGAACCACGGATCGCTGCTTCTGTCCTACCGCGTCGAGGACGATTACGGGGTGACCGAGGCGCACGCGACCTTCGCGCGCAAGGACGAGCCGGCGAGCGAGAAGCCAAGCGCGCGGCCGTTATTCGGACCGCCGGATTTCGCGCTCATTCTGCCGCAAGCGCGGACCAGGAGCGGCGTCGGCCAGACCATCAAAGATTTGACGGATCATCCCTGGGCCGGCGCTGAGGTGGTGATGACGCTCGTCGCCAAGGATGAAGGCGGCAACGAAGGCCGCAGCGAGCCGATCACTTTCCGTCTGCCGGAGCGCAGTTTCACCAAACCGTTGGCGCGAGCGCTGGTCGAGCAGCGGCGTAATCTCGCGCTCGACGCCGGCGCGCGGCCTGTTGTTACGACCGCGCTCGACGCGCTGGCGCTGGCGCCGGACAAGTTCACCGCCGATGCCGGAATTTATCTCGGACTGCGCTCGATATTCTGGTCGCTGGTTCGTGCCAAGACCGACGACGATCTGCGCGAGGTGACGGCGCGGCTGTGGCAGATGGCGCTCGGCATCGAGGATGGCGACATGTCGGACGCGGAAGCCAGCCTGCGCAACGCCGAGGAAGCGCTGCGCCAGGCGCTCGAGCGCGGTGCCAGTGATCAGGAGATTAAGCAGCTGATGGACCAGCTGCGCGCGGCCATGGATCGCTACCTGCAAGCGATGCAGGAGCAGATGAAGAACGCCCAGCAATTGTCGAGGCCGCTCGACCGCAATGCGCGCTCGCTCAGTCAAAAAGACCTCAAGAGCATGCTCGACCGGCTCGAAAATCTTGCGCGCAGCGGCGCCAAGGATGCGGCGCGGCAATTGCTGCAGGAGCTCCAGCAAATGATGGAGAATCTGGAGATGGCGACGCCGGGCCAAAACGGCGACGACATGGACGACATGATGTCGCAACTCGATGAGCTCGGCGACATGATCGGCAAGCAGCAGGACCTGCGTGACCGCACCTTCCGGCAGGGCCAGGATCGGCGCCGGCAAAACGGCCAGCGCGGTCAACAAGCCCAACCCGGCCAACAGGGCGATCAGCAGGCGCCGTCAATGGACGATCTGCGGAAGAACCAGCAAGCGTTGCGCGACCGCCTCAACAAGCTGCTCGACGAATTGAAGAAGCGCGGTATGGGCCAGGGTCAGCAGGGTCAGCAAGGCCAACAGGGTCAGCAGGGCGAAAAAGGCCAAGGCCAGAACGGTCTCGATCAGCTGGGCGACGCCGGCGAAGCCATGGGTGAAGCTGAAGGTGAGCTGGGCGAGGGTAACGCCGAGGGCGCCGTGGATTCGCAAGGCCGCGCGCTCAATGCGCTGCGCAAAGGGGCGCAGGGACTAGCGCAATCCATGCAGCAACAAATGGGGCAGGGCCCTGGACCGGGCCAGAATGGCCGCACCGGATTGCCGCGCGCCCAGCGCGATACCGATCCGCTCGGCCGGCCGTTGCGCGGCCGCGATTACGGCGACGATTTCACGGTGAAAGTGCCCGGTGAGATCGACGTGCAGCGCGCCCGCCGCATCATCGAAGAACTGCGCCGCCGCTTCGGCGACGTGCTGCGCCCGCAAGACGAGCTCGATTACATCGAGCGGCTGCTCAAGGACTATTGAGTTTTCCCTCCCCGCTGCGCGAGGCGGCGAGGCGGGATAATGACAGCACACCCCCCGATTTCATCGACGCTCGATCCAGGCTAAGCTTGCGCACGGGGCGACGGCGACTATCCCGCGCGGGCAGCGATGGCGGAGATCGCCGACTGGCTTGGCAAAGTCGGGCTCGGGCAATACGCGC
>Ga0302325_10013603_pt1 | contig 17344 bp, 13 predicted proteins | sample Palsa_T0_2_FD_201948 | JGI IMG/M metagenome (GOLD analysis project Ga0302325, IMG submission 201948) | Peat permafrost microbial communities from Stordalen Mire near Abisko, Sweden - Palsa_T0_2 | ecosystem: Environmental > Terrestrial > Soil > Palsa > Peat permafrost | place: Sweden: Abisko... | reverse complement strand
ATGGGCCCATCCCAACGACACAACGGCCTCTCGATGGGAGTCAATCCCGGCAAGCTCACCGACGCCGCCAAACAGATTCTGGATTTTGACTCTCGTGATATCGTCGAGTCCATTTCCCACGGCGTTCCCGCGATGGTTTCGCTCAACCATGTACACGACAATACCGGCGCTCACATGGAGGTGATCTACGGTGTGATCTACACCCCGACGTACGATGCCAGCGGCGCTGTCGCCGACGCCGCGGCGAGTCCGAATCACGCCTCTCGATCGATGGACGCCGCATCGCTTCAGTCCTACACGATCACTCAACTCAACCTTGTCGATCCGGCTAACGGGAAGGTTACGGTCATGACCGGCAGCGACTTTCAGTCAAAATGCGGCTACGTTCTGAGCGAAACCGGCGTCAAGCGAGCGCTGGACGATATTCGCTCCAGCGTTACGGTGAGGTAGCTACCTTCTGGTGGGTGCCCGGCAAATCCCAGTCGGATGCAAGTGCGCAACCCCCTTCATGGAGATTTGATGATGCGACGTTCAACTGGCTCTCGCGAAAAGTGGCTTGGACGCGTCAGTGCGGTGTTGATTCTGATGTTGGCAAGCGCGGGATGTCGGACGACGGGCGGTCCCGAGCAGCCGGAGGACGTGCCAAAGGGCCAAGTCTCCGCTTCGGACATCCGTCGATCTGTGACGGCGTGTGGTCTCCTCGATTCCTCTGTTCGCGTGTGCCAGATAACTTCGCAATGGACATAGCGGATGACGTCCGGCGAGTCCCGTGGATGGCTTCCGAGAAGACGGATCAGCTTGTCAGTCCGTAGGCCTTGGCCATTTCGGGATAGAGCAGGATGTAGGAATTCGTGTCGTAGCGGCCGCCGCTATTGCCGCCATGCTCGACGGCCCTGTGTCATTCGGCATGAACGGGTTATACGCCGGGCCAACCCGAAAAGATTTTTAAGGAAGCGAATTTCCTCGCGCGAAATGCGGCGGGGCGTGGTGGCGTATAAGCATATGAGGCGATGGCGCGGTTTCGACGGTCGCCGCCCTGGTACCCGAGCGACCACGGAACCGGTTTTGCGTATGCCGCCCGGCACCCAAGGGCGGTCGCTAGAGTTGAGGCAAACCATGAAAGCTCACAGGTTATTTCGCGGTGCGATTTGCTTGCTGTTTTGCGTAGGCGCCGTTGGGTGCGTGCAGACCACATCGGTCAAAGATTCGCCGCGCGCCGCGGTTACATTTGAGACCGCGGCTGGCGCTCAAATTTTCTATGAAGCGTATCTCAGCAAGAACTACGGTCGATCAGGCAAGGGAAATCTCATTGTCTATGTCGACATCCCGCTTCCGTATTGGCATAAGGAGGTCAAGACGGACAACGTTCTGTTTAATGATGCCATCAGCGCCGCGGACACGAATCACGATGGAATTATTTCAGATGATGAAGCCCGCGCATACAGTGCAAAAGTCCATCCGAACGCGCCGCGTAGCGCACCTGTCGTTGCAGCAAAAGCATCTTGAGCGAAATATGCCCGGCCGTCCGGGTGGACGGGATGACCAGCCGTTGCTGCGGACGGGCTCGCGCCGCGGATGGCAACCATACTGAGTTGGCGATTGTCGCCGCGTTGCGTTGCCCGACGCGGCTCGCCTGAGCGCTCGTCGAATTCGGATCAACGGCGCGAAATTCAGCGGGCGTGTGGAGCGTATAAGCATGTGAGGCGATGGCGCGGTTTCGACGGTCGTGGGCCGGGAGATGCACATGCGATATGGGCTGGCTTTGTGGGTGATGGGTTTGTCTGCCACCGTCGCGGGCGCCGATCCGGTCCGTTACGACCAGATCCCCGCGGACGTCGTGAGCTACGCGCACGTCGATGTGGAGCGGGCGCTCTCCTCCCGGTTGGGCCAAGCCCAGATCAACGGCGTCGGGACGACCGAACAGAATATTGAAACCCCGGAGTTCCTTCGGGGGTTCGGGGGGTCGATCGAATCCGCGGCTATTTATGCCCTGGGGAAAGAAGGGAACCCCGTCTTACTGCTTCATGGGTCGGCGCAAAAATTTCGTGAGGAGATCGAGGTTCCCAATTCCACCGACTCGGTGACGATTCAGTACGATCATCAGGAGGTGCATTATTCCTCATCCTGTCTTCTGCCGGAGCTGTTCGGAAGCGAAAAAGTTGCATCCGTGAATAACCCGCGCCCCCGATCCGGCAGTTTAACCATTGGGCTGGGGGGTGGCGGAGCTCGATTTCATGGCGCGTTTTATACAGCGTATGTCGGGCAGGACTTAATCGTCACGGCACTGGACCTCCCGGCCATGGCCGAGGCGCTGGACGTACTGCATGGCAAACGCCCTTCGCTGGCGCAGCAAGACCCCCACGGATTGAAGGCGGACGCCCCGCCGGGGGTCATCATCATCGGGGCGGGCCTCTCCGCCGAGTGGACGGGCGGCAATCTTTCGGGGCCGGATGGAGCCGCCCCAGACCAGGCCGCCACAACTCGTCCGGTCAGGGTCGCCAACTCCGACTTTGGGATGGACCTCTTTGGCTCATTCAAGGGGAAGGCCCGGCTCGCCTGGTTCGACATGGGAGAAAATGACCAGCACGATTACGCCGACGTGACGTTCAAAATGATCGACGCTGACTCGGCGGAGCAATTGAAGAATCTGCTGATGGGCGTGAAGGCGCTGGTTTCACTGACTCAGGCACAGCAAAGACCGCTGATCGATCCCCTCCAGATTGAGTCGGCGGGGAGCGCAACCGTGTTGCAATGGAAGATGCCAACGACCAAGCTGTCGGAATTGCTCCGCCAATCCGCGGCAACGCAGAGCCATGACAATGCACTGCCCACCAACGTCCCGGCAACGCGGCCGGCGCCCTGACCCGACGAGTGTGCAGGCAACGACGCTCATGGAGGCCGCCCGCCGCCATCCTTCGCCGACCAGCACGGCCGAGCAGTGCGCCGATTGTGCCCGCTCCAACGGATGCGCAGCGTGTTTCGAGGAGCTGGTCCGAAGACTTCAGTCGCCGCTGCTGCATTTTCTGATGCGGCGGCTCGGATCGCGCCACGATGCCGAGGATGTATTGCAGGAGACGTTCTTGACCGCGCATCGCAAGCTGGCGTCGTATAGGCCCCCTGGACGATTCAGCACCTGGCTGTTCACGATCGCGTATCGACTGGCCATTTCCAAAAGGCGGCGACGCCGATGGTTCCTCCCGGACGGCGGTCGCAGCGCCAATGGAAAAATCTCCGCTGATGATCCGGTTGCAGCAGCGCGGGACAAAGAGCGCCGGCACAACCTTTGGGACGATGTCGCGCAGATTCTCGACCACGACGCCTTCGCCGCGGTCTGGTTCAGTTATGTCGAGTCGATGTCAGCCGACGAGATCGGCCGGATTCTGGGCCGCAGTTCAAACGCGGTGCGAATCCTGCTGCATCGTGCTCGGGCGCGCTTGACCCAGGGGATCGGCCCGCGCTGGCGGCCAGGAGGCGATTTATGAACCGGAAGAAAGAGCTTGGCGAGTCGGAGGACGCTGTGCGCCAGAAACTGCATCAAGCGGCGATGGCCGAGCGACCGGCGTTCTCGCCGGAGATTCACCAACGCATCATGCACGGCATTGGCAAAGCTGAGTCGCATCGCCAATCTTCGCGGACGAACCTCACTCCGTGGCTGGTCGGCGCGGCGGCCATGCTGTTGCTTTCGGCGGGAGTGACCTCAGTGAACTGGTGGATTCGTTCTCATCGCCTGGGGGAGCGCACATCCACGGCGACGACTGCGGGAAATCGACGTACAGGCGCGCCAATTCCAACTCCAGCGCCCGCGGCATCCCCGCCTTCGGCGCAGCCGATCCAACTGGCGATCAATTTGGGCGGTGTTATTTCGGCAAGAGCGTGGCCCCCGCAGGTGTCCATTGGATCACCAACCGGCGCAGCGGATGTTCCTGCCCCCGAGCAACTCCCGGTCCAACCGATCGATTCCCCCCTGGGCTCGCCGGAATGGCTGCTTGCCCGGCTTCAGCAACCAGCGAGCAGCGCCCGCGCGGCCCTCCTTGGTCTGATGCCACCGAGTCTGCACCCGCCGGTCGAACAGTCCGCGCTTCAACAATGAATTGCTGCAACGGCAGCGGGCGGCGAGCGGGGTGCGCCGCGCGTGGCATGGGCGTCGCGCCGATTTGAGTTGCTTTGAGATTAAGAAAACCTCTATATCAAATGTTACCTACGCTCCATGCAGCTAACACGGGCGGGACGCCCGTGCCACGTTCAGCTGACCAGTCCGTAGGCCTTGGCCATTTCGGGATAGAGCAGGATGTAGGAATTCGTGTCGTAGCGGCCGCCGCGGTTGAAACGCCGGCGGCGGCCGGGCATGGTCGTCGGGGGAGGTGTCGGCGGAGGTGGAGGCGGCGGAAGAGCCGCGGCGGGTTCCTGGACTGCCGAGGGATCCGGCGGGAGCGCGCTGGCGGGGAGATGGGGTTTGTTGTTGTCATCGTCACCCGCGTTGACGCCCCCTTTGTCGAAGATCGCTTCGCGCCAGCGCGTCGGCTCCCAGATGAACGTGCCCTGGCCCCGTCCGTTGGGTGCGTTGAACATCGCGTCGTTGACGTATCGTTTCTTGTGCGAGTACTCCAGGGCCATGAGGCTCAGATGCGGATACCGCACCGCCAGGTCGTTGAACGTGGCCTGCAATTGCCCCGGCTCCGCCTCGGCGTAGCAGGACATGCCGATGATGTCGAAATCCGTTTTCCGTTGCAGAAAACCGTCGACCCACGTGCGCATGGTCAGATCCTCGCGGCCCAGGCTGTTGTGAACGGCGACTCTGATTTTTGGATCGACCTCCCGCGCGGCCTTGCACCCGGCATTCACTAATTCGGCGAACTTGTCGAAGTCGGACATGCGCCCGTCGGGGAACAAAATACCGTCGGTGGTTTCATTTCCGATCTGCACCATTTGTGGCGGGCTGTCGTTGGCCTGCAACGCTTCCAGCACGGTCTTGGTCCAGTCGTGCACCGCGTTGACCAGTTGATCGAAATTGTAGCTCGCCCAAGCCGCCGGCTTGGATTGATGACCGGGCGAGGTCCACGTGTCGGCATAGTGGAAATCGAGCAGGAAGTTCATGCCGGCCGCTCGGATTCGCGTCGCCAGCTTTTTGGTGTGCTCCAGGTCGCAGAACCCCCCGCGGGAGTAGCCGCCCGGGGCCGACGGATTGACGAACAAGCGGGCGCGGATGCTGTTGAAGCGATAAGACTTGAGGATCGCCAGCAGATCTTTCCGGACGCCCCGATCCCAATAGGTCGCGCCTTGCGCTTCATCTTCCAGGAGCCAGGAGATATCCGCCCCCAGATAGTACGGCTGGTCGCGCCCCGCCGCCGCGGCAGACATCAGCGGCGGAACGCTTTCCGCGGCGGGCAGCAGATCCGGAACCGCCAGCGCCAACGCCCCTGCGGCGCACGCCTTCATGAATTCCCGGCGATTGGTAATGGGGAACCTCCTGTGGATCCTCGTCAGACTCGGAAATCGTATTGATTTTCAGTTGCCGCATCAATATTGGAAAGGTGCGGACGGGACGCCCATCTGCCACTTCGTGCCTCCCTGCCTCCGTGCCTCCGTGCCTGACGGCACCGCCCCCTTCATCATATCTTAATCAATCCTTCACTTGCCCCTTGGAAGCAAACAGGTAATGTTTTCGGCCGGTTGGGCTCGTACGGATTGATGGCCGGGAGGCGGGCACTTTCATCTTTGGCGAGGACGATTCATGCACTTTCTGCCGCAGTCGCTCACGCTTGGCGCGGGCCTCTTTCTCATTCTGGCCCTGGGTTTGGCGCTGAGCTTTGAGTTCGTCAACGGGTTCCACGACACGGCCAATGCCGTCGCGACGGTCATTTACACCCACACGCTCCCGGCCTGGATCGCGGTGATCTGGTCGGGCTGTTGGAATCTGATCGGCGTGCTCACCTCCAGTGGGGCGGTCGCGTTCAGCATCCTGGCGCTGTTGCCAGTGGAACTGGTCGTCAACATCGGATCGGCCACGGGCTTTGCCATGGTCTTCGCGCTGTTGATCTCGGCGATCATGTGGAACCTGGGCACCTGGTATCTGGGGTTGCCAGCCTCCAGCTCGCACACGCTGATCGGATCGATCATGGGCGTGGGCCTGGCCAACTCGCTGCTGGCCAAGGGACATGTTTTCGGGGAAGGGGTCAACTGGCACAAAGTCACCGAGGTCTTCACCACGCTGCTGGTTTCGCCCGTGGTGGGGTTCGTCTGCTCGGCCCTGCTGCTGGTGGTGATGAAGAAGCTGATCCGCAAGCCGGAACTGTACACCGCCCCGGCCAAGAACACGCCGCCGCCGATGTCGATCCGCGCGCTGCTGGTGCTGACCTGCACCGGCGTCAGCTTCGCGCATGGAAACAACGACGGCCAGAAGGGAATGGGGCTGATCCTGCTGATTCTCATCGGAATTCTGCCCGGGGCTTATGCCTTGAACATGGGAGCCGATTCGGCGCAAGTGCAAAAGATCGAATCCTCCGCGATCCAGGCCGCCGCTCAATTGGATGCGCACGCCACCGGCGCGGCCGTCACCGCCGACGAGGCGCCCGACGTTCTCTCGGACTATCTTAAAACCACCGGCGTCGTGTCCGATCGCACTTACTCTGCCATCGCTCTGGTCAATCACGAGTTGGCCGCCGATCTGGCGGGAAAGAGCAGCTTCCGCGATCTTCCCGGGGATCAGGTCAAAGCCGTTCGCACCCGGATTTATCTGCTTGGCGGCGCGATCGCAAAGCTCAAGGCGCAACACTTGATTAAGAAAGACACGCCGGAGGAAAAATCGCTCAGCGCCTACCAGGCTGAGCTGACCGACGCGACGCAATACATTCCCACGTGGGTGAAATTCGCCGTCGCCATCGCCCTGGGCCTGGGAACCATGATCGGCTGGAAACGCATCGTGGTCACCGTCGGTGAAAAAATCGGCAAGGAACACCTGACCTACGCCCAGGGCGCCTCCGCCGAACTGGTGGCCATGGCGACCATCGGCGGCGCGACGTGGTTCGGTCTGCCGGTCAGTACCACACACGTCCTCTCCTCCGGCGTCGCCGGCACCATGGCCGCCAACCACTCGGGCTTGCAGATGAACACGCTGCGCAACCTGCTGCTCGCCTGGGTGCTGACCTTGCCTGTCTGTCTGATTCTCGGGGCCGGGTCGTTTTCCGCTGGCTTGTTCCTCATCTTCACAACGCCGCTGCGAAGACTGATCTCCATCGCCGCCCTCGCCGTGATCGGATTGATCGTCTGGCGACTCTGGAATGCATTCCGCCTCACGACCTGCAGCGCCGACGCCCACAACGCGGTCACCGCCGCGGCGTGATCGAACGGCGGGGACGTCCTTTCACCTTTTAGCGGCGGTCCCGAAGGGACGCGCTTCGAACGCCGAAGCGCGTCCCTGCGGGACCGCCGCTAAAAAGGCGGCGAAGATTTGACCGCTGCTTTTGTCGCGGCTAGTTTCCAGCCGTGACCTCCACGGCGGTCGATGAACTGACTCCCGTCCAATCCACCGCAACCACCGAGCGGCATTTCCGCTATTGGTCGTGGTGGCTCCTGCTCTACGTGGCGGCGTGGGCGGCGACCTACGGCTCCCTGGCACACGAGCCGATCGCGCTGTTCAGGCACAATGCCATCTTCATTTTCGTCGGCTTCTGCGGCGCGGTGCTCGGCAATATCTCCGCCGTCGGCGGCGGGATCGTGTTCATCCCCGTCATGATCTTCCTCTTCCGCCTGGGCGCGGTCGATGCGTTGAAAATCGCGCTGGCCAGCCAGGCCTTCGGCATGACCAGCGGGGCCATCGGGTGGATGCAGAAAAGAGTTGTCCCCCTTCGCGCTCTGAAATTAACCGTGCCGGGCCTGTTGTTGGGCAGCGCCGTCGGCTCGCTGGTGATTCATCCGAGTGCGCTCCTGGTCAAGTGCCTGTTCGGACCGGTCTCCATTCTACTGGGCGTGTTGACGATCGTCCTCGCCAAACGCGGAACCGGATCAGCGTCACGGACCGAGATTCCCCCCAACGCCGCGGGGCCGCTGTTTGTCATCGCCGTGATCGGCGGGCTGATCACCGGCTGGATCGCCATCGGCGAAGGCGAACTCGTCGCGGCCCTGCTGATGCTCGCCTACGGCGTCAACGTCACCGCCTGCATCGGCCTGGGCGTCGTGCTCCTCTCCATCAACTCCATCTTCCTGACCCTGATCCACCAATTCTGTCTTGGCGGAATCCCCTGGCAGATCGCCGGCTTCACCAGCCTCGGCTGCGTCTTCGGCGCCCGCCTCGCCCCCTACCTCAGCCGCCGAAGCAACCCCATTGTCCTCAAGACCATCTTCGCCATCATCGCCATCTGCGACGGCATCCTGTTCATCGTGCAATACGCACTGATGCACCACGGGAGGTGAAGAAACCCGAATTCCGAAACCCGAATCCCCGAATCAAATCACAATTCCCAAAATCCGAATGAAGAGCGCCAACTCTTCCACCGCTTGCGGTTTCGCAGCGCGGGCCAGCCGACCGCGCGCCACGACAGTGTATCGCGTCTTCTTGGGTCATTCGGACTTGGGATTTGATTCGGGGATTCGGACTTCGGGCTTCGGATTTATATTAGGGCTCCCGCTCACCTGAAGCTGACCGGCACCGCGCTGACGGCGGTGTTGTTGGTGCGCGGCAACTCGTTGAACGCATCATTCGGATCGACCACCGCGACAATAAATTGATTGCCCGATGGGCTGCCCAGCGCGACCGGCACGCTAAAATGCAGCTTCTGCGAAGCATCCGGCTTGAGGTCGATGTGCGATGTCAAGCTCGCCGCCTGGATGGGATTTGCCCCGTCGCTGCTTGCCGACAGCTCGAAGAGCGTGTCGAGCGTTCCCTTGGCAATTTCGTTCCCCAGGTTCTTGATGTCGAGGTTGACGCTGATCTTGCCGCCCAGATGACCGATGGGCGGCACGGACGTGACCGCATTGCTCAGATCGACATGGGCCGGCGTCACGGCAGTCGCCGTCCCCGAAACGCCCTGCACCGTCTGCGTCGGCGTGGTGACGCGGGCCAGCAGAAAATAGTTCCCATCAAGGTTCTGGGGAAACGAGCCCACCTTCAGCGCCACGTCCTTGTTGGAGCCATCCGCAATGTTCAGGCTCTTGGTCAACACCGCCAGCTGCGCGTCGCTGCTGCTGTAGGCTCCGTTGGGTGAGGCATAGAGCGTCACGCGGGTGCGCCCGCTCAGCTTGCCCGGCCCGTCGTTGGCGATATTGACCTCGATGTGGTCGTTGACCTTCGCCCCGGCGATGGCCGACGCCGGCACCGGTCCCGGCACCGTCACCAGCAGCGTCGGCGTCCCGCTGAGAAGCCTGCGCGACTCCAGCGACTCGATCGCCGCCCGCTGCGAGAGGGAAATTCCGTTTCGTGTCCGCGACCAACCTGAACGCATAACGTCTCCTTCAAATTTGAAAACGACCCATGTCCGGACTGTAGCGAACAACCGGCAGACCGGGAAGGGCCGCAGGATAAATCCGAATTCCGAAATCGAAGATCCGCCGTGGCGGACCCGAATCCCCGAATCAAACCAGAATGACGAATGACCAAATGGAAGCGTACGCGCCCCATCCGCCGCTTGCGGTTTCGCATCACGGACAAGCCGAATCCGTGTCGAACTTCAGACCAAGGCCGCAGACCGAGTCTTCCTTCGGTCATTCGTCATTCAGTCATTGATTCGGGGATTCTGGTTTCGTCATTCGGGTTTGACTTGGGTATTCCTGGATGATCGAGCGAACAAGAACACGATGAAATCCGGACGAACCCTTTACCCTGTGGGGGTCAAAAGATGCCCACGATTGCCCCATCCTCGCGACCATTGCAGTTGGAATATGCCGCGGGACCGCCTCCATGGCGGAAACGCGCACACCGCTTTTTGCTGGGATTGATGCTGCTGGGCACGGCGGTTTGCATCTGGCGATGGGGCCCGCACGCCTGGCATCAATCTCAACTGCTCTATTGGCAGCGGCAGTGCATGCGGTTCACCGAGCCGACGGATTTCGTGGTCTACGAAGAAGACCCGGCCGCCGCCGCAACGCTCCTGCACGACGACGCCGAGATGTCCCCGTATCCCTTGCAGCGCGATCGGCCATTCAGCGTCAACGGTCCCGTGAGCGCGAATGCCGCGGCTTTCGAGCCCGCCGGAGAACGACTCGCAAGCCGCGATCTGTTCTCCGCCGTACTCGAGTATGACATTGGTCCACATCGAGTTCTCGCCGCCGCCGGGCAACACCCCGCGCTCGATCTTTCCCGTGAGCAGGCACTCGGGGTGAAGCTGGACCGTCACCGCAAGCTTTTCCAATGAAACGGGCGTCACCGAGGCGATACCCATTTGCTTGTGGGCTTCGTCTCGAACCAGGACGTTGTTCTTTCTAAGATCATCGTACGAAACGTGGGCGATGCCATTGGCGTCGGTTTTGGCGATGTCGTCGTAACCATAAGTCATCTTGTCTTTGGGATTCTTGCCCTGATGCCTTCCCATATGAATGCAAATGCTCGCCCCCGGCACCGGCTTCCCGCCCGGATCAATCACGGAAATGGCGACGGCCTTTGAAAAGCCCTTGAAATCGGCGTCCGCTTTCAGGAACTGGATAACAAGGGTGCCTTCGAGTGTGCCTTCGGTGGCTGCCCTGAAATCACTCGGCCGTCGGGGGTTCGATCCGAATTGACAGCAAACCAATAGGCGATCACCCTCAATCTGATAAATTCCCGGCAGCGTGCATGCGGGGTAACTTACACCCGCAAACATTTCCCCCAGATCAATGGATTCAATTTTCAAATCGACCGACCCGGGACCGGCCGGATCCAATATGATCGTTCCCTTCACGTCTTTGGAAATGCCGTACCAGTGTGAGAAAATGAAAGCCCCATCGCGGATCGTCACCTGCGAATCCCACACGGTCGACAGCATCGGCCTCCACTGGCCAACGCCATCCTTCACCCAATGGAAGTCTGCACGGTCAAACAGCCAAACACCGTTCCAAGCCGACGCATTCGTCGGCGCCGTGGACGGCGCGGCAGCCCCCACACGGGGCGCCGCCACGGCCGCAATTACTGACGCCAAAACGCCAATTGCGATCCGGTTGTTCATTTGGCGAACCTCGGCTCGCGCATTCCGTGCCGTCGGCTAATGCCGTGTCGGCATGTCACTTCGGCGCGGATCCCGAATTCGGCGCGGTCTTCGGCTCCGCCCGCAATCTTTGCTGTTCCCGCTCAAATTGCTCGCTGCGCTGACGCCAATATTCGATCTCCTGCTCCGGTGTCAGGCCCGAGAGGCGCTGCCGCAGCAACTCGGCCCCTTGCCGTTTCATTTCGACACAGTCAAATGTCTTGGTCTTCATCTTCAATCACTTCCGAGGGCGAACGAATATCCAGCGCGCCATACCGGTGCAGGGCGTTCACCGCATTATAGAGCGGAACCTTCTGGTAATGCACGATGTGGCGAAAGTTCCAACTGACAATGAGGGGGCACTCGCCGACAGTCGCCAACGCGACGTGCAGTGCATCGTTGCCGGACTTGGGTGTGACGATCCCGGCCTCGATATACGCTTGGCGCAGAGCCAGCGAGTTGGCGGTTACGGCCACGGAATCAGCCGCTACGAAACTGGTCAAACCAATCGCGGACCGACGGCGGCGCGGCCGCTAATTCGGCCTCAACCAGCGCGGAAGCGACAAGTTGAAAACGTCCGTCACTAACTCGGTCAAAAAATGCCCGGCTCGGCTTGGCTAATTCGACGTCAAACACTCCGCCATAGATCGATGTGTCGGCATAAACGCGAATCGGCTCGGTGGATGTCAGGGTCATCTGTCGCTCCGCAGAGAAATGATACCACCACTACCGCGGACAAGCCCCTCGCTAATGCGGTGCTGGCATCGCTTCATTCAATCCCTGAAACGTCGCGGGGAGTTTGCCGGTCTCGGCGGCGTAGCGTAGGGGGTTCACGCGCTCGACGCAGATTTCCGTGGCGTTGGGTTGAGTTTTCAGGATTTGCATCACCTCCGTTACGAAATCCTTCAGCGGCATGGCTCGCGGGTCGGCGGCTTGTTGTCCGCCCATCAGCTCAGTTTGGACGTAGGGGGGAATCAGCTCGATGACTTCGGCGGTGGTGTTTCTCAGTTGCCAGCGGAGGGACATCGTGTAGGAATGAATGGCGGCTTTGGTGGCGCAGTAAGTGGGGGCCATGGCCAGGGGGACGAACGCCAGGCCGGAGGAGACGGTCATGATTGTGGACCGCGGCTGCCTGCGCAGCAGGGGGAGCAGGGCGGCGGTCAGGCGGAGGGGGCCGAGGATGTTGGTGCGGATCATCGCCTCGGCGTCGGCGAGATCGGGGGATTGGAGATTCTCCGGGCGCGCGATGCCGGCGTTGTGGATGACGACGTTCAGTTTGGGAAAGTCATTGGCCATGCGGGCGCCGAATTCGCGGATGGCGGCGGGGTCATCCATGTCGAGCGTGGCGGATTTCATGCCGGGGTTGGCGGCGGTCACTTCGTCGAGATTTTGCCGGCGTCGGGCGGCGATGATGACCTGGTTGCCGGCCTTGTGGAACGCCTCGGCCAATCCGCGTCCGATGCCCGATCCGCCGCCGGTGATGAGAATGGTGTTGTTGGTGATGTTCATCGCGTGGCTCCTTTGCGGGGACGATAGGGGTGCTAATTGCGTTTGGGAAGGGGAAAGAATCTTCACCACGGAGTCACAGAGAGCACAGAGAAAACGTTCAGTTGGCAATGCTCGAACGAAGATCATCAGCGTGATCGAGCCAACTAATCTGCAGCGTACAGCTACGCCGCGATTTCTTCGTTTCGGCGCAAGATTTTTCGCACCCCTCTGAGACAAGAACCGCGAAGGCGCGATGGCGCGAAGACAGACGCGAAGAAAATACAAGGAAATGCTTGGCAGGAGGTTGGCCCGACGACGTGGCACGGGTTTCCCAACCCGTGGCTTGGAATCTGCGACACCGTTTGGGCAGGCCGTGCGACTATCTCATTCGTTCTTTGCCGACTTCCTCTTCGCGTCTGTCTTCGCGCCGTCGCGCCTTCGCGGTTCTGAGTTTTGGTTGTGGCCGGGCAACGCGAGGCTGCGCCATGCGTTCAATATATTCTCTGTGGTCTCTGCGTCTCCGTGGTGAACTTCCCCTTCCGCCGCGATACCATCGACCGTTCGCATGTGGTTCGCTTCACTTGTCTGGTTGCTGGCGCTGATCCCCTGGGCGGTCTTTTCGATCTGGCTGCTCTGGGGGCGGCATCCGAATGCTTTCGTGCCGTTTCTGGAATTGTGGCGCGGGGCGGTGGTGGAGCGGCCGCCGCGGCGCGGGGTGCAGACGCCGCCGTTGGCGACGGTGCTGGCGGTGTTGGCGATGTTGCTGGGCGTTCTCGCGGCGGCGGGGCCGCGGTGGCGCGGCGGCGGGCGGACGGCCGTGCCATTGTGCGTGGTGATGGATTGCGGATTCACGATGTCGGGTGGGGCGGCGGGGGTGCCACGGTTTCGAGCGATGGCCCAGGAGCTTGCGGATGAGTTGAGCGCGCGTTCGCCGGGGTTGGTGTTGCGGGTGGTCATCGTGCCGGGGGATATCGAGAAATTGACCGACGCGGGGGATTTGGTGTCGGCGATGGCGGACGTGCAGCCCTCGGGTGTGCGGACGGATGGTCTGCTCGGTGCGGTGGCGACGCGGGAGCTGCGCGACGGTGCGGATCGGGTGATTGTGGTGAGCAATCAATTGTTGGACGTCGACGATCCGCGGATCATTCGCATGGGGTCCGATGATCGATTGCAGGATGTGGGCATCTCGGCTTTGGCGGCGCGGGAGATGCCGAAGCCGCAGGTGATGGTGCGGGTGTTGAACCAGTCGGACCAAACGCAGACCACGCTCGATGTCGTGTCCGTGGGCCGGCGCGTCGCGCAGAAAATCGATCTGCCGGCCGAGGGTGGGGAGAAGAATTATTTCTTCGACTTGCCGGAACTGGGAAGCACGGTCGAGGCGTCGCTGGCGGCGCGGGATGATGTGCCGGCGGACGACCACGCCTGGCTGGTGCGAGAAGAACGATGGCCGGCGATCCAGACGCAGACATCGATCGATCCGGCGCTGGATCGGATGATCGAGATTTACAGCAAGCAGCGTCCGCCGGTGGTTGGCTCGGCGCCGGTGGTCATCGTCAACGATGCGTCGAAATTACCGGAGGCACAGCGCGGGGTAATTGTTCCCGAATGGTTTGGTGAGACGCCGGCGAAAGATGCGGCCCTGAGCGTGACGGATCATCCGATCACGCGGGCGATCGACTGGGGCGCGTTGCCGCCGGTCCCGGCGACGACGGACGCGCCGGCGGGGTGGGAGCCGCTGGTCAGCATCGGCCGGCGAGCGGTGCTGGCGGTGCGGGATCGACCGGCTCGGCAGGCCTGGGTGGGATTCTCGACCGAGCCCTGGGCGGAGTCGCCGCAGTTTGTCATCTTCTGGACCAATGTGCTCGACTGGGTCGGGCAGGGGAATGATCGGTTCACATCCTATCCGCTCGAAGCGGACACGGCGGGCTGGAAGCCGCCGGCAGGGGGTGAGGGAATGCCGGGAGTGTACGTTGACGACGATGGGGGGCAACGGGCCTTCAATGCGTTTGCCGCGCCGCTGTCCAACCAGACGGCGGCCGGCGAGGATTGGCGGCGGCAGATCGGACAATTGGCCGACACGCACGGCGGCGTGAGCCTGGCGAAGTGGGCGGCGCTGGCGGCGCTGCTTTGCCTGGCGGGGGCGGCCGCGACATGGCGGAAGGGTCCGACAAATCCGCCGGTGACGCAGTTGGCTGGCTGAAAGATTCGGTTTCATCACAGACGCATGGCCGGCTCGTGGTGAAATCTTTTCCCTTCCAAATGCAATTGACTTTCATTTGCAACTTGGGCATGATACTCGCGCATGCGCCGGATTGTCTCCTGCCTGCTGTTGGTCTGCTTTCTCGCCCTGGGCAGCGGCGCGGCGCTGTATCTTCACGAATTGGACCATCAGCGCGAGGATGCGAAGGAGGCGGCGCTGGCGAAGGCGGCGGGGCTGCCGATTCCGGATCATCCGGATCACGACGACAACAATTGCCCGATCCATCGGCAAATTCACTTGCCGATGATTCACGTTCCCGCTCCGCCGGCGCTGTTGATGCTGCTGGGGGCGGCGATCGCATTTTTCAGCGAGCTGCGGGCGCAGTTGCGCTCCACCCAAGTCCTGGCGGTCATTGATTGCCGGGGGCCGCCCATGTCCGGCTCATCGAATCGTCCGCGGGCCTGAACGGGCTCGCGGTGCATCCCATTATTTCTGCTGCGCCCGTCCTGCGCCGATCTGCTGCGCTGGAAGATCATCGGGCGCGCAACGGGAGTCGGCTCATGACCGGGTTATCGCGTTCGCGGCTCCGCGCGCTGGTGCGCCGGATCGCTCTTCCATTGATTGTGTCGGCGATGCCATTTGTCGGCAGCGCCCAGTCGACCATTCCGGCGACGCCGCCCAGCTCGGCGGATGACACGTTGCCGACGACGGCGCCGAGCTTGCCGACGATTCCTGACGTTGTGCTGCAGACTCAACCCGTGACCACTCAAGCGGTCACGCCGGGGGTTGCGGTCACGCCAACGACACAGCCGGCTTCGGGAGCGGCGAGCACGGAGCTGCCGAATATCGTCGTGACCTCGGATTTGGATCTGACCCGCGACAGCATCGCCCCGCCATTGGGAGCCAGCACCTACACCGTCGGCCCCAGTCAGATTCAGAATCTGCCCGGCGGCCAGGACGCGACGTTCCAACAGGTGTTGCTGCGCACGCCGGGCGTGGTGGCCGATTCGTTCGGGCAGTTCCACGTGCGCGGCGAGCACGCCGACGTGACCTACCGCGTCAACGGCGTTCTGCTGCCCGAGCCGCTCAATGGGTTTGGCCAGGAGGTCGATACGCGGCTGATTAACAACGTCACGCTCATCGACGGCAGCCTTCCCGCGCAGTTTGGCTTTCGCACCGCCGCGGTCGTGGATATCACCACCAAGTCCGGCGACACCCTCCGCGGCAACGAGCTTTCGCTCTATGGCGGGAGCTACAACACCTTCATCCCCTCACTGCAACTCGGCGGCACGCTCGGCAAGCTGGATTATTTCGTCACCGTCTCGCACAAGCAGAATAGTTTGGGGATCGAGAATCCCACCGACAGTCTGCGGCCCATTCATGATGACACCACGCAGGAAACCCTTTTCGGCTACTTCTCCTACCGTATCGACCAGACCAGCCGGCTCAGCCTGCTGGTCAATGCGTCATACTCCGACTTCGAGTTGCCCAACACGCCGGGCCTCAAGCCGATGTTCGATCTGGCCGGCCATCCGTCCGCCGACTCGTCGAACGTCAATGAAAAGCAGAACGAGCAGAATTATTACACCGTGGTGTCGTATCAGCAGTCGATCGACAACCTGTCATTGCAGCTCTCCGGCTTCACCAGTTACGGGCAGATCGATTTCAAGCCGGATAACGTCGGCGACCTGATCTTCCAGGGCGTGGCCTCGCACGTGTTCAACAGCTTCCTCACCAGCGGCCTGCAGGGTGATGCATCGTATATTCTCAATGATCAGCACACCGTGCGATTTGGCGTATTGGCCGACGACACCATCGAAACGCTCAGCTCCAAAACGTCGGTGTTTCCGGTCGATCCGGCGACGGGAGGGCAGGCATCTGACATTCCCTTCACGATTGACGATGAGCATCGCCAGAACGGGGTTGATGCCGGCGTTTACCTGCAGGACGAGTGGCAGCTCACGCCCAAGCTTACGCTCAACTGCGGGGCGCGCTACGACCATTTCGATTCCCCCTTCGATCACGAAGGGCAGCTCAGTCCGCGCGTGAATCTGGTTTACAAGATCGACCCCAGGACCACGGCGCACGCCGGCTACGCCCGGTATTTTGCCCCGCCCACGGTGCAGTACGTCGGCCCGAGCACCATCGACAAATTCCGCGGCACCACCAACGCGCCCCAGACGTTCGAGGACGATCCCCTGCGGGCCGAGCGATCGAATTATTACGACCTGGGCATTTCGCGGCGGATCACCGACCCCTGGACGGTCAATGTCGACAGCTTCTACAAGCAGTCGCGCAACCTGCTGGACCTGGGGCAGTTTGGCGACGCGGTGATTCTCTCGCCGTTTAACTACAAAAAGGGAACCGTCTACGGTGCGGAAGTCAGCAGCACCTACACACAGGGCGGCCTGTCCACCTTCGGCAACTTCGCGTGGGTGAACACCTACGCCCACGACATCGTTTCATCGCAATACCAGTTCGACACCGACGAGCTTGCCTACATCAG
>Ga0302325_10013602_pt1 | contig 17346 bp, 16 predicted proteins | sample Palsa_T0_2_FD_201948 | JGI IMG/M metagenome (GOLD analysis project Ga0302325, IMG submission 201948) | Peat permafrost microbial communities from Stordalen Mire near Abisko, Sweden - Palsa_T0_2 | ecosystem: Environmental > Terrestrial > Soil > Palsa > Peat permafrost | place: Sweden: Abisko... | reverse complement strand
CTATCACCGCCTCTACCCACTGAGCCGTCTTTACCAAAGCCGTAAAATGTTTGGAGAAGTACTGGCAACTTGGCGTCGAATAATTGAAGGGGAGACTGATGAAGCAGTGGAATTGGGGGGAGAACAGAGGGTCCGGTCGTATCTTGTCAAAGTTCGAAATGTTACCTTGGTCGAGGAATATGGGGTGTGGTTAGCAACTCGAAATCCTAGACTGGGCGTGCAAGTTTTCGCCGACGATCGAAGTCTAGTTAAGTTCCAACCAACCCAAGTTGTTCGGATCCTTCGCGAAGGTGCCCCTGGTGCTGTCAAAGATTACCTGGAATATCTAGTCTTCGATAAGCATCATGCCGAATACATTAATGAGCTTATTGCTTACTACCTGGATGTCGTCATGACCAAGCTCGAGGAGTCCAAGGAGGCGAGGGAAATTTTAGCGCAGACTTATGAATCCTATCGAGCGTTACGGCCTCCGAAACCTACGTATCGACAGTTCATAACTGACAACACGATTGATGAGGAGTGGTGGCACAGTCGCCTCCGGCTACTCCAACTGCTTGGAGGGAGTCATGGGTCAGCCTCAGAGTACGATGTTGCTGCCATCCTTGCCAGAATCGCACTTTATACCCAGGAACTTGTTCCTGAAGTCATCATTCTTGATGGTCGACAAGGCCATCACGAGGAAGCTCTAAAGCTGCTGACCCATGGCCTTGGTGATTATGATACTGCAATCAGCTATTGCTTGCGAGGCGGTTCTAGCATCTACTTCCCAATCGTCACCGGATCCTTGGCACGAGAAAGTCTTCCCTCACAGGAACAGCAGGCCAAACTATTCAACTTCTTACTAGCAGAGTTCCTGCAAATCGAAGATGTTAGCAATCGAGTTGAACAAACAAGTAGTCTGCTAGAAAGGTTCGGCAGCTGGTTCGACGTCGGGTACGTCCTCAGCTTAATTCCCGACAATTGGTCTGTGGAGCTTGTTTCTGGTTTCTTGGCCAGCGCCCTGAGGCGGATTGTGAGAGAACGGAGCGAAACCATGATAGCGAAAGCGCTCAGCGGGGCGGAAAATCTTAAGGTCACAGCAGACCTAATTGGGAAGATTGATGCTGCTGGGCCTTCGATCGAAGCTGAGAGTTGATCTAATCTAATTCTAAATATAGAGTAAGAACAAAAGATGAGTAGTCATATTCTTGTACAATCTGGTCTTTGACGTCCGTTGTTCCAGTTTGACAAATCTCCTGCATTTCCTGCCGTCAATTCTCGTCCTCGATATTCAGTTGTTCCAGCGTGTTCTCGTGCACTTCCCTCCTTGAAATCTCTTGACGTTTCTCCAGATCAGAAGGATGGATTGCGCTAGCCATCGAGGCAAGCACTGAGCACGTCCCTTGCTGAGATCCTTCCAGGCAGGAGCGCTCACGTGATCCATACATTCCCAGCAACCTCTCTATTTGTTCTACGTTTTTGAACATCACGAAAAGGCGCCACACCTTTGATATTTCAGACGAAGAACATTTTGGATTTGGCTTTACTTGTTTACGGTTGTTCTAGTTGTTTGGGTGTTTGGGTACTTAGTCTCGCTTATCAAGTGAGAAAAGGGGGTAAATTGTTTATCAACATTTCAAGCGAAAGCAGGGGGTTGGCTTTAGGCCGGGGTAATTCGCTTCTCTTCAATAAATCACGCAAAAAGATACAAACACACACACCTGAAGCTAAGTAACGCGATCAGGCGCGGAGCTATTTTTTCATCTTCACTCGAATACGACTCGTAGTGAATGAACACTTAACTTCAATATTTAGTGCCATTTCATTCTAGTCTACATATTATCCGTTTTGCTCGGCATCCAGCAGGTGCAACTTAGCAGCAAGCTCCCAGAACAAAACCTCTCCCAGCTTCCCATGTACTTGTGCCATCGAGGGGCCTCCAGAATCAAGCATGACCTTCCTGACCAAAGTTCTCGCCGCATCCCACTCCTCATTCTGCGCCAACGCAAACAGTAACATCCTCATGGCCAAATATCCCAGTTTCTGATTCGCACGGTGCAAATTCCCCATAACTCTAAGAGCAAGTGCTGTTTCGCCTACTTCAGCATAGCCTTCAACTACCCGATCCCAGAATACGTAGTCTGTACCACCAACTACCATGGTCGCACGCTCAATTATAGCTCTGACGGCATCGAGGTTGGGGGGGCGCTGACTGAAATGGTATTCAATGATCATAGTGTATATTTGTGGAGAAGGCTGCAAGCCTTGCTGAGCAATTCGCTCCATCACGGCATTCACAACTGACAGATTGCCATGAGAGCTTTGGAGCAGTTGGTAGATGATTGTACCGTAAGTAAGCAGATTGGGCTGCACACCAGCTTCTTCCATCTCAAAGAAGACAGAGTCAACAATCTCTTTCTGTTCCTCAGGGGTATGATGCTCTGAACGTCGAAAAGTTTCGTCTAGAATCGTAGTGAAAGTCGCAACATCTGCTTGAATGCCGGCTTTTTGCATTTGTTGAAGAAGTGCAGTTGCTTGCTTAGTGTGTCCGCTACGGATGAGGGGCCTCAACAAGGCATTATAGGTATTGATATCAGGAGTTATGCCGAACTTGCCACCCCAAGCCAGGACATGATGTACAGCTTCGGATTTGTGCTTGCGAAGGAGACCAGCTACTGCGCCATTGATAGTCTCAATGGTGGGCTTTGCGGCACCATCGACCTCGGGCAACAACTGCAGCTGTTCTAGTTTCATCTTTGGGTGTTGCACTTTGGCTGCCGCTAGCCAGGTGCGGCCCATCTCATCCAAAGCCCGAATGCCAGAGTCGAATTGGTATGCCTCGATGAGTCCGCTGATCCGGGTTGTCCAACATACGACATCGGGCTGTGCTCCCGATGCCAGCATTCTTTTCCACACGACTTCGAGAGTTTTCCAATCTCGAGAGTCCTTACAGCCAGAAAGCATAGCATTCCAAGTTTGTAAGGTAGGCTGGATGCCTGACCTCAACATATGATTCCATACGTTGATTGCCGGGTTCGGCTGGCGAAAAGTCATATAGATCAAGATGAATAGATTGGCAAGCTCTGCTGTGAAGGTTCCACGTTTCATACTGTAAGGCTGAGGTGAATTCGTCACTTTGACAGGCCATTGAACTACGTCCGACCAGATCTCGTTCACTTGTCGCAGATTGCCTCTCTTTAGTGCGTCCTGAAGCCGTTTCTGGACGAAGCTGCCTCTATACGAATCGTCCGAGCCTAGTTTCCGGTTGTCTATAGGTTGTTCCAGCTTGGTTGGGAGGTCTTCTGACATTTGGGAAGCTCGTTCCTTGATTGTTACCCAATTGCTTTTAACAAATTCCGCAACAATGGGCGAACCGTCATCTTTACCATATATATGGCCGAGAGCGATGCCAGGGGTATTGATTATTTGACTCAACAAGGAGACAAAAGGTGAGGCATGTTCTAAGTGGGTACTGGCAAGACTATTCGTAAGGATGACAAAAGTTGCAAGTGCAGCCATAGGGATTGCTTGTAGATGACGAAGCTTTAAGGGAGGGGTAAGTATCCCAAAGGCTGCCTGGGCACCACGCTTCCGATACATTTGGTTCACATCCCCGGACGAGACACGAGGCACGTACGACCAGTTTAAATCCGAGCCCAGGGGCGGAAAGTGGTGGTAGTCTCCTTTCTGGCGACAAACAACATTCCAAGCACCAAGCATATCGGTAATGAGGCGTTCGTGGATACTTGCTGGTGCTTTTTGCTCACTTCGGAGCATGTGCTCGAGTAGGATGAAAATCATCTCACTCCAATCCAGACCAGATAGTATGCCCAATCGTAGGTAGACTTTCGAAATTTCCGTCACGCTAGGTAATCTATCTGACAATGGATCGCGCCTTTTTGCGTCGATGATCTGTCTCACCAACGTATGTGCGGCGGAATTCAAGAACGACGGGGTTGATGTGAAGGCTGGCTTTTCAACATCAGGACCAAAATGCTCGACGAAATAATGCCACGAGTCTAATAGAGGAACCGATCCCGATAGCTTTTCTTTCAAGATTTCAACATGCTTATATGATTCTAGGGAAGGTGCTAGCGGGGATGGCGCATCTTCGGAAACAGCAGGTGGATGTAGACTCTTTTCAAAGAGGGCCTCGAGCTCGCCCTCACAGCGATTGTTTCGAGCCGGGCGAGGTACGCGCAGATTTGCCGCAGGCTTTCTGGTTGAAGGTGTGCCCTTTTGAATTCCTTCGTCCTCCCCAAGCTTCAAGAACTTCTCCGTGGCCTTCTCATCGGTTGTGGTTCGGGTATTGTTGCTCAGAGAGATGAACGTAGCTCGAGGTCGCCATTGGACGGGCCTCGAAGGTCGCAGTGCACCCAGTCTTTGACGACATGCTAAGCAGACATGAGAGGGATTCATTCCACTCGGTGGTGTATTGTGGTCGAGTTCATTGAGGCGATTTCATGGTAATGGATGTTTTTTTTTCCGCTTTGGTCTAGAGCTCGGATGTTGACGATGAAGGTGCACCCCTGTCCCACTACCCCTGCCGCCACTGACATGGGCCTCTAAAGCTTCCCCGGAGAAGCGAGGAGTGGGAGTCAATCCACTTGCCTCAACTCCGCACGTCCAACTCGACAAGCCTTTTGCATTCAGGCTGTGTGCGGCAGTCTGTTTACAAAACAACATGACCACCCTTCAGCCTCGCCCTCCATACTCGGAGGATGAGCTACGGAAGCTCTATCCTCCCGGCCTGCAACTTCAGCTCGTGCAGGTCCTTCTGCGGCATGGCGAACGTTCTCCCGTATCAGCTCGTTTCCAGAATGCTGGGCTCGTTGCATTCTGGCCATACTGCTCCGTTGCTCGCCAGATGGTGTCTGCCACAAGAGAAGCCAACGAGAACCAGTGGACACCTCTTCAATGGCGAAGACGTCTCGAGACATTTGGTAGCGATGATGGACCGGTCATTGCCTCTGGTCCCAAGGGTGAAGTGGATTCTATCTGCAACTTGGGCGAATTGACCGACAAGGGGAGAGAAACCACATACAACCTTGGCCGACGGCTACGACACCTCTATGTCGATCAATTGCACTTCATGCCTCCAGTAATTGGTGACGCAGATATGATATATCTGCGAGCTACTCCGATTCCGCGAGCTCTTGAATCACTGCAGCAGGCATTTTGGGGCATGTATCCTTCCAAAACGCGAGGGAGTTCTTTCCCGGCTGTGACGATTATCACGCGAGCTCCAGCGGATGAGACGCTTTTCCCTAATGACTCTAATTGTAGAAGATTCGCTCAACTCTCGCGGGCGTTTGCTCAGCGTACCGCTGATCGGTGGAACAACACAAGCGAGATGGAGTACTTGAACAAATTGCTTAGCAAGTGGATGCCGGAATCGAGCAAGAGAGTTGCTGTCGATTCTCACCCAAGACTTTCCGGAATCATGGATACTATCAATTCAACATTGGCGCATGGCCCCGAGACGAGATTGCCCAAGGAGTTCTACGATGACAAAGGAAGAAAGATTATTGAGACGATTGGCGTGGAAGAATGGTACAGTGGCTATCAGGAATCGCAAGAGTATCGATCTCTCGGCATTGGTTCATTGATGGGGGATGTGGTTGAACGTATGGTTGGCAGTGTGCAGAGAAATGGCAACGATGGATTATATGAGATAGGCGGGCAGGATGGCTCTATGGGGAGCGGTAGGGGTGGAGAAAAATCTGTTATGCTTGGCCTCAGCGGCTGTCATGATACAACTCTTGCTGGTGTTTTAGCCAGTCTCGGAACATTCCAGGGCGAGCTTTGGCCGCCTTATACATCGCGTGAGTCCCTTCTTTCCGAACCATCATTTTCCTCTCGTTCTTTCGCAACTCTTGCAAGTTCTATACGACATGATGATATCCTCCCACTTGAAAATACTAATCAAAGGCCTTGAAATCAGACATCGCTTTCGAGTTGTTCAAGGATTCAACAAAGCAACCTTCTCCGCTTCTGGAGAGAAGCACGGCGGAAGGAACAACTCCAGCCGCTGCAGCGGGAGATTCTGCAGCTAGAAAAGGTTGGTATGAGAGGATATTTGGGGGCGGCAACTTGGTCAGCATGAAGGATGATAGAAACGCTGCAGTGGGAATTGCTCGCCAAAATATTGAGGTACTACAGGCATCGGAACGAGCAAAATTAGACGGATATTACGTGAGGATACGGTATAATGACAAGGTTATGACTGTTCCAGGTTGCAAAGCAGCAGGAAAGCATTTGAATGGGGATGATTCGTTCTGTACGCTGGTAAGTAGTACTTCCCAATTTTCATCTACAAGACTAAAGACAATCAAGGAAGCCTTTAAGACCATCATTGATAAGTATACCCCTTCACATTGGAAACAAGCATGTTTGTCCAATATGGAGGTACCGGTTTTTCCCGAGAAACCCGAACCCGCTGGGTTTTAAAACCGTTTATAGACTGCGCTCCGAAGCTCTCTTGGTTGACACGGGGTTGACAGAAATTGATCACATAATCACTTCTGAATACATGGAATCTAGGTGATTTAGAAACTCATTTTATATGCCTCGAACGCCTCGCTGTATACGGAACTACTCGCCGTGAGTAGGTGATATTCTAGTCACATCTATTAAATGCACCGCAATATGCCGCAACGCCTAATGCAGGAACACTTGAAAAGCTTCCAAGAAGAGCAGATGCGCTGTACATTTGAAAGCTGGTGAGGTTGAGTTGAGTGTGCCCATGGATACCCAGTTTGCCAGAACTTGCTCCAGCTATAAGCCTGTCTTAAAGCTTGGATGGGTTAAGGGAACCTATGGGAGTCCTCTTCTCGCTGAACGGGGTGCCAGGAGCGTCAGGAGTCTTCTTCGAGAGACATGGGCTCGTTGGGCGGCTTCCAACAACCATACCCAACTCGCCCGCATCCTGGCCCTTCGCGGCCTCCTTGTCCTTCTGGCTAATGAAAGATTCGTCGCCAGAAAAGCGCCTGTGAAAATATTACTTCAAGATTCAATTAAATGAGAATACGCGGCTTACCAGCCTCGCTCTTCACCATCTGCGAGGAAGCTGCAATCACCGTCAACAGTCATAACCCAGCCGCCACCAACACCACGGCCCTCACGCCACTTGATCTCCGGGATTTCGGTCTCAGGGCCCTCCCATTGCTTGACATCCAGGTCTTTGTTCTCCTTTGTCTTTCGGACGAAGGTGGTAAGACCACAAGTGAACGGATTGAAGTCCTGCTCTGAAATATCCTCCGGCATTCGACCAACCAAAGCCCTACCAATAGCAATTAACGGAGCTCCATGAGTGCAAAGAGCAATGGCCTTGACACCTTCCTTGTCGGCCTGCTCAATGATACGGTGCAAAGCGTAAGCGACGCGGTTGTGGAGGTCATCGATGCTTTCGCCATTGATGCTGGGGCGGATGACAGTCTTGTATTCCTCATCGAGGCAAGGGAAGAGCTTCTTCAGAAGAGATAGATCGGCCGGAGAGGGGTGGTCGAAGCGGGCTAGTCCGTACCATTCGCCAAGGCCATTTTCGGCACGAATCTTCTTGGTTTCTGGGTCATTGGTGGTGACGGAGAGAGCTTGAACAGTTGGGACGATTGTCTGGATGCAACGGTAGAAGGGGGAGCTGTAGATCCGTTGTATAGGAGGATCAAGGGTAGTCAGATGAACGGCAAGTTGGTGAGATTGATCAACGCCATGCCCTAGTTCGCGGAATCTCGAATCAGTTCCGTCATAGAAGATAGGATAGGAGCTGAGGCAATATCCTATGGGCAATCTAACCTCAGGGCAAGGCGTCATGAGAGCGAATTGCTCGCGAGACCTTTCAAGTAGAAATTGATAATCGTGAGAATTGGACTTACCGGCGAGAGCTGGATCGCTGGCAATGCCCGTTGGTGAAGGAATGGAAGTGGAGTATTCGCCGGTCTTGTGATCAACAACCCAATTGGAGCGAAACTGTAATTGTTACGTTAAGTTTTATTCCTGTGAACAAAAGACGATGATCAAGGATATAAGGATGGATGATATTAAAGACTTACTCCATGGCGTGTGAGGTATATGAACTCGAGACTCATTGTTGCTTTTCAACGAGATGGAAAACTGAAGCTTGAGTACTCGGGTAGTCTCTTATCCTTGGTGTACCTCGGCACGATAAGCAATAGATGATTGTGGGGAAGGCGGTCTCTATCCACATACGTTTATGGTGCAGAGAGTGTTTTTGTGAGTACAGTAGAAGAAGCATAGTTGATTGAAAGAGGTTTGCAGAATTCGGGTAGTCTAATTCGCATTAATAACCCATATGGAACCAGCCAATGCAATGAAAGTTCCAGTAACTATGATGTCGTACACAACCAAGTCAATTTCGGCAAGCCACAGAACATTCCCGCAACTGGTGAATTCAGCTATTTTGAAAGGGTGTGAAGAGCTTTCAATTGATTGTACTGGATATCTATTGGAAATTGCTTCTCGATGTCCTAGAATCATGGGCGAGGTTGCCGAGCGGCTTTGGAGTCCCTTGCAAGACTTGAGAATGTTCTTTGCAACCTGGTTTCCTCCCATAATCAAGAGTTGAAGGTGATCAAAGATTAGCAATTCTCCGACAATAAAGCAACGGCTAGCTTTTGAGTCTTATGATCAAGGCATATTCCTTACAGTGGTTGGCTTTTCCACATCATATACAAGGGTATGAACCTAGTATTATTATGTACAATAGTCTATAAGTACATTCACATATGCCAGCATGATACACATGAGTTATAGTGCTAGAATCTGCCCGACAGGATGTACTGCCATTCTGGCCAAGTACGCTTCACTCTGAATGCAAGGGGCTCTATCATTCAGCATCCTTCCTTGTGGTTTCGTATCTAAGGAAAAAGTTAGTAGTCTCCAGAAAATGTTATACATGGGTGACTTACCTCTTGCCTCGGAATCCCCAGATACCCCAATTACCACAGCTGATATCTTGGGGATCTAAGTCATTCAGGTCCCACCTAAGGCTTCGGAAGCGATTTTCTCCTGGCTCCATCAAAAGGTCCATCTCCCCACCCACAGTTTTCTTCACCCAGTCTATATCTCTCTCCATGTCATATTGAGTGTATCCTGTGACAAGTATTGGTACTTTCGTCTCAAGGAGTTGTGGAATCGTCTCTTCCCACTCATGTGAGCTGGCAGGATGTCCAAGACCTGGATGGTAGAGCATAAAGCAATCAAAGTAAGGATCATATGGGTAGAAGTGCCCAGCCTTGTGTAGAGTATGGTAGTATTCGACAAAAGTACTAATCTTCAAATGATTGGTTATGCGATCTTCAACAATAGCCCCAAAAGGATTTTCTGGTCTCCGCTCTGGAAGTGGAAACTCGGCTTCTCTGTTTGCCATGCTCTCGGGTCCGATGAATATCAGATGGAAAGCAACTCTCGGAAATAAGTGAGTCAGCTGCACCCAAACTTCTCTTGGGAGAGACGATTCCGCTCGAGCCCCAAGGATGAATATTCTCACAGGTGGTGGAGTGGGCCTGAGTCCTTTGATATCAGGCCCACCACCAGACTTGGGTGGATGAAGAGTATATCGCAGAGCTGAGTTGCGTCAGACAAAGTTATTTTAAAGACGACACTTCAAAACATACCACTCAAACTTTTCAGACCCTCCACAGTCAATCGTCCTTCCTTCTTAATGCTGTAAGGACTTAACTCGTGTAAGACACTCCCTATTGTCACAGGGTATGTCAAGAGTCTTGTTGCTTGCCGTAGACTTCTTTCATCATTGATTGCTCGGAACTCTCTAGAAAATAAAAACGTGTCCCAATTTGTCATGTTGACCATAGCCTCTTCGATCTGATCTCCTGGATATTCAAATTCTGGGAAGAAGCGGCCTGACCGCAAATCATGGTCATCTTCATTGATCTCTCGGAGTGTATCGCATATTTCCAAATGTGCCTCGTAGTCATCTGCCCAATGCTCTTCAGAACATGACACTGGTATTCCACAATCAGGACATTCAAATTTAACATGCGCAGCCGGTAGCGCTCCCTTCATAGACTTGCGTGCTTCGGGATCGTCGGGATTCGTGGGTAAACGGGTTTGATGGTGATCTGGATGAGGGCAATAGGCGTTTTGTTTGATGAAGGCAGCTCTCCGTCTTATTTCCGGTGATGGAGAGCTGGAGAATGGATGGAAGAGATTGTTTGGCATGAGAAGAGGTCGTCCTTCAGTCTCAGGAACTGGTGTTGATGCTAAGCCTGCAGGGCTTCGAAATTCTGGGGGTTCACTCTTGACGGTTTGCCCTTGCGGACCTAGAGATGATACTGCACGTCTACCCGTCGCTCTTTGGAGTTCTTGCTGCTTTGTCCGCACATTTTCAGGAAACCTTATGCTCTTTTCTGTCTTAATGGAATCACTCCTTGCTCCCAGGGTAAGTTGTCTTGTCAGAATCGGCTGTTGTCGTACCCTGGAATTAATTCTGAGAGCATTCAAACACCTATGACAGGTATATGAAGCTGGAGACCGCATTTTCGTATTAAATGAGGCTCCTCACCAGGACATGGAAGCTGTAAAGAAATCATGAGGAAGTCGTACGAAGCTTAATTGAACTATCCCGCTAGTCCTAAAACATGCAAGCGCACTCACTCGATTAATTTTTGTCCTGAGAAAGGCAACGAAACATCAGCCTCGATGTGATTTGAGCTGCGACAAGCTGCCTTGTCAGCTCTATTCGCATCCAAATACACTTGATTCTATTTCCATTAGGTTTAGAAGCTTGAAGAAGCTGCGCAGGCGTCCTGCGCTTCCGAGGCACCATGGCAACAACCTCGTCGATGTTCATGTACAGCTTGACTGTCCAGCCACCAACGGCCATTACCCAAGCTATCCTAGGACAATTTGCAGGAACGAAGGAGCAGCAGATTATCACGGCTTCAGGCTCTCGTCTTACCCTCCATCGGCCAGATCCTTCCCAAGGGAAAATTGTCACGGCTCTCTCACACGATGTTTTCGGGATTATCAGAGCGATCGCGGCATTTAGATTGGCTGGGAGCAACAAGGGTAAGTCATTCATCTTGTCTTATTGAGCTTCACTTAGTGATTTGAAGCATGGATGGCAGCTCGAATTATACCACCATGAATCGTTCCTGGATCGAGGGGTATGGGCAGTGTGGACCATTTGAAGAGCTCTGCTGAATAAAATTTACTAGACTACATTATCATCACTTCAGACTCCGGCCGTATTACCATCGTTGAGTTTCTTCCTACGCAGAACAAGTTTAGCCGGTTGCATCTGGAGACTTTTGGAAAATCTGGAGTACGAAGAGTAATTCCTGGCCAATTCTTAGCTGTGGATCCGAAAGGAAGAGCTTGCTTGATATCATCAGTGGAGAAGAACAAGCTCGTGTATGTTCTGAATCGAAATGCTCAAGCTGAGCTCACAATCTCTTCACCACTCGAGGCACATAAACCCCAAACTTTGGTGTTTGCACTGGTTGCGTTGGACGTAGGATACGCAAATCCGGTCTTTGCAGCTCTGGAAATTGATTATGGAGACTCGGATCAAGACCCAACAGGACAGGCCTACGAAGAAATCGAGAAGAGTCTGGTCTATTATGAGTTGGACCTTGGGCTGAACCACGTTGTGCGAAAATGGACGGATACTGTAGACCGAACTGCCACTATCCTTTTCCAAGTTCCTGGAGGTACGGATGGACCAAGTGGAGTTTTGGTTTGTGGTGAAGATAACATCACATATCGACATTCAAATCAAGAAGCTTTCCGCGTTGCTATTCCCAGGCGTCGGGGCGCCACAGAAGATCCGCAACGGAAGAGGACAATCGTGGCCGGAGTCATGCACAAGCTAAAGGGCGCAGCTGGAGCGTTCTTCTTTCTATTGCAGACCGAAGACGGAGATCTATTCAAGGTCACAATCGAAATGGTCGAAGACGATAACGGCCAGCCAACCGGTGAAGTCAGACGTCTCAAGATCAAGTATTTTGATACAGTGCCTATTGCAACCAGCCTTTGCATCTTGAAAAGCGGTTTCCTGTTCGTTGCCAGCGAATTCGGAAATCATCAGTTTTATCAGTTCGAAAAGCTCGGTGATGACGATGAGGAGATCGAATTCATCAGCGACAATTTTCCAATCGACCCTAAAGAACCTTATACTCCTGTTTACTTTCATCCTCGACCCGCTGAGAACTTGAGTCTCGTTGAGAGCATTGATTCGATGAATCCGTTGATGGACTGCAAAGTAGCCAACCTTACCGAAGAAGATGCTCCACAAATATACTCGATCTGCGGAACAGGAGCTCGTAGCACCTTTCGAACTCTGAAACACGGCTTAGAAGTTAGTGAAATTGTTGAGTCAGAGCTTCCTGGAGTGCCGTCTGCCGTCTGGACAACCAAACTTACACGGAATGACACCTTCGATGCCTATATCATTCTATCTTTCTCGAATGGAACGCTTGTGCTTAGCATCGGCGAGACGGTCGAAGAAGTCACTGATACTGGGTTTTTATCTACGGCTTCCACCTTAGCAGTTCAACAGCTTGGGGAAGATGGCTTGATCCAAGTCCATCCGAAAGGCATTCGGCACATCCGTGCAGATAGGCGTGTTAACGAATGGGCAGCTCCTCAGCACCGCTCTATTGTTGCTGCGACGACAAACGAAAGACAAGTTGCAGTTGCCTTGAGCTCCGGCGAAATTGTATACTTTGAGATGGATTCCGATGGGTCACTCGCTGAGTACGATGAGAAGAGAGAAATGAGTGGAACAGTGACATGTTTAAGTTTAGGTGAGGTCCCTGAGGGACGAGTCCGAAGTCAGTTTTTGGCTGTTGGGTGTGATGACTCGACTGTTCGTATTCTAAGTCTCGACCCGGATTCGACCTTAGAAAACAAGTCAGTGCAAGCTTTGACATCGCCCCCGTCGTCACTCTCGATTATGGCTATGGCCGATTCTTCCTCTGGCGGCTCCACTCTTTATCTTCATATTGGCCTTTATTCTGGAGTCTATCTGCGAACAGTTTTGGATGAAGTTACAGGAGAACTCTCGGATACGCGGACACGCTTTCTTGGGCCAAAACCTGCGAAGCTATTCCGAGTGTCCGTTCAAGGGCAAACTGCTGTGCTTGCACTAAGCTCGAGACCTTGGCTTGGATATTCAGATCCTGTCACTAAAGGTTTTATGCTCACGCCACTGAATTATCCTGGACTTGAATGGGGTTGGAATTTCAGCAGCGAGCAGTGCACTGAAGGGATGGTCGGTATCCAAGGACAGAATCTCAGGTGAGTTTCGAAAATACTCCCCCTCTCTGATAGATACCATGATGATTTTCTTATCGTTAAAATATCCTATGTCCAACGTGGCTTTGAGGATTTAATATTATAAATCCAATTGTTCCTTCTGATGTATCTTGATTCTTGCATAACTCGTGGAGACACTGCAGAAAATACCTTCGCTGACAGTCATTAGGATATTTTCAATCGAGAAGTTGACCGATAATCTTCTTCAAGAGTCGATACCCCTCACATATACCCCTCGTCGTTTCGTCAGACATCCGGAGCAGCCCTACTTTTACACCATAGAAACGGACAATAATATACTCTCGCCTGCGACCAAGACAAAATTACTCGAAGATCCCGCTGTTGTGAACGGCGATGCAACTGTTCTGCCACCGGAAGAATTTGGTTATCCTCGAGGAAGAGGGCACTGGGCTTCCTGCATCTCCGTTATTGATCCGGTTACTGAGAAGAGTGTTCTTCAAAAGATTGATCTCGAAGACAATGAAGCAGCCGTCAGCATAGCAACTGTTTCATTTGCAAGCCAGGATGACGAGGTATTCCTGGTTGTCGGAACAGGCAAAGACATGGTTGTGAGTCCGAGGACATCAACAGCTGGGTTCATCCACGTTTACCGGTTCCATGAGAATGGCAAAGAAATTGAGTTCATTCATAAGACCAAGGTCGAGGAACCACCTATGGCCCTCCTAGGATTCCAAGGAAGACTTTTGGCAGGTGTTGGGAAGGACCTGCGAATTTATGATCTCGGCATGCGACAACTTCTACGAAAAGCTCAAGCAGAGGTCGTGCCCAACCTGATTGTCGGACTCCAAACTCAAGGAAGCCGAATCGTTGTCAGTGATGTGCAGCAAAGCATCTTCATGATTGTGTACAAATTCCAGGAAAACAAGCTCATCCCATTTGTGGATGATACTGTAGCTCGCTGGACCTCTTGCACAACCATGGTTGATTATGAGACTGTAGCAGGAGGCGATAAGTTTGGCAACCTCTGGCTTCTCCGATGCCCTCCTAAGGCAAGTGAGGAGGCAGATGAGGAAGGTTCTGGCCAACACCTCGTCCATGAACGTTCATATCTACAAGGCGCTCCGCATCGCCTGAATTTAATGGCACACTTCTTTCCACAAGACATCCCGATGGCCATTCAAAAGACAAATCTGGTTGCTGGTGGTCGTGACTGCCTGCTATGGGCTGGTTTACAAGGTACTCTCGGCATCCTTATTCCTTTTGTCAGCCGTGAGGATGTAGATTTCTTCCAGACTCTCGAACAACACCTTCGGTCAGAAGATGCCCCATTAGCTGGCAGAGATCACTTGATTTATCGAAGCTACTATGTCCCAGTAAAGGGGGTCATTGATGGCGACTTGTGCGAACGATATACTCTTTTACCAACGGACAAGAAACAAATGATCGCAGGCGAGCTAGATCGATCAGTTAGGGAGATCGAGCGAAAAATTTCTGTAAGGCCCCCCCCCACGCCTTACGCAGTTCAATACTACATGCTAATAAACAACTAGGACATTCGGACTCGGTCTGCATATTAAATGGCGTATGGAGATGCTTGGGCTTTGTGTATGTGTATATTACATGGGGGAACGTATCATGACATCATGATCAGTCTTCAATAATGATAACCAAAATAGAAAATCTCTGAAGTACGAGTCTATTTATCCTGGTTTACCATGATGCAGCGTCATGTCTTTGCCCGGTGAACCTTCGTCTACCAACATTATTTCTTGTCTTGCCTTTACCTTTCACGTCGGATTCTATTGGATGTTCCTTCTCCCATCTCTCATCATCTTTGAAGGCCTCTATAGCAGCCTCGAGGTCGTAGTCGACCTCCTTAAGATACAATAAAGCCACATCGTATCTATATTTCGGCGAAAAGCTACGTCGTTAGCCATCATTGTCTCTTCTTGGTACGAGATTCGAAGGGAGATGCATACTCCGAGACTTTACAAGCCACCATCCATCTCCTTACAATTGCTTTCCTCCTCTCTTCCTCTTCCCCTTCTATAGGACGCGGGCTCAAACTTACTCCCGCTTTGTAAAACTCACCAGGTATGAGAATCGTTCGGCGAGCAAGCAGTAAATGATCTGATGTGATATTGTTTGCTCTCTTCAACGCTGTAATAGGCACTCCGTAACGTAAGGATAACGATTGGAGGTTGTCATGCTCGTGATCTAAGAAATGGAGTACGTCTTCGGTTTGCGAACTTGATTCTTTCTCTGGTGGCGGAGTTTCTGTGTTCGCGAGGGAAGAATAGGAAGGCAGCTCGTCGAGATATCCTGGCGGATCTTGGGATGGAGGTGAGATTTTCAAGGACGAAGAGGGAGTATATGAAGGTGGGTCTCGGAGGCCTTGAGGTAAAGGAGTTGGAGTAGTAGAGACTTGACAAAAGGGGCCTAAATTGTTGTCAGTTGTGGTGGGCGTTTCGGAACAGAGGACTTTGTACAGTAGGTTCCAAATCGCCGGTTACTAGTTATACAATTCCCGCATATCACTCGACCACAACAGTCTAATCTGCGGTCAAGAGCCTTCGGTTTCTCAGTCTTTTCGTCGTATTGTAATAATATGTTCTTAAGGAGCGTTGCACATGTGCAGCAGCTCTCCTCCATGTTTTCGACGGCGTGTTGGTGGAAGCTTCGAGGAGTGTTTGGAAAGGGCGGCCCTTCCTTAAGGGCATAGGGATAGAGGAAATGTATTTTGGGCGTATATATTTGGATGCCGCTGCATCCAATCGATTGCATACAGTGTATGCATCAATGACGATGAATGCCTGCTCTTATCGAAGATCACGTGGATGCGATAACGTGAACCCCTCCGGCCTCCGGGTCCCATCCTGCGAAGGGGTCCGTGCCCTGGAGGATATATCATGACGATGCGAGTTCATCTTCCCCATTCTAACGACATGTTATTCACGAAACCACTATAAGTTGATGGTCACTTCCACCAATTCTATGTACTGAGACATCTACGAAATGGATTCGAGCTCAGATGATGTTGCATCTGTGTTTCCATTCATTCAACTGCCGAAGGAGATCCGTCTGCTAGTATGGGAAGCTACATTTAAACCGCAATATATCCTCCTCAGATTTGTCGAAGGCCGTCGGGCTATCTCTAACATACCCGTCTACGCATTTAAGCCGTACGATGATCCGAAAAACCCCATAGCTCTACAAGTATGCCGCGAGTCACGGAAAATCAGTCTCCAGCGCTACAGGCCGTGGAATTTCCGGTGGTATCTTCATGATCGGGTGGAGAGATCCAAGGTGGTATGTAAACTTTTGGGGGGATACTCCCCCAGAAATTGATTTTGTTATAAAACTTGTTCAATTTTCAATCTCCATCGCTCCCGAATCTTCCGCAGTTACGAGCAAATCCTATTCGTTTCATTGACCAGCGCATATGTCGTACATTTAAACTTCCTTATCATAGCACTGCTGACTCGGAGTCTAGGTCATGTGGGATCCTGCTTGTGACACTGTCGTTCTCCCAAAACAATTTCACAAATATCAACTGGATGTCCTCAAAGTGTCGTGCTACTTTCAGCTGAAGGTTCTCAAGAGTCTTGCTATACCTACCTGTGTCTGGCTCACAGATTATGGCAGCCAGGCGCCATTCAGTATTATGGCGGTAATTGCTGAGGCATTTCCAGCCTTGAAGGAGTTAGTCATTTGCCTGGGAGGAGAAACTGAACGTAAAACCTGGAATCTCTCTGAGATGACATTCCATCCCCCTTTGCCCCGTCTTAGTCCCTCTACTTTTGTTACACAGAATATTGACAACGGATTGGACTGCATCAGAAGGAACTTTCCAGAATGGCCTTTATCAGCAATCAAAGTATGGGAATCGCAAGACGACAACGACATGCTTCACGGAGAAGTGTTTCGAGTAACCGTAGGGCCGAACAAACAGCCTGTCTATAAATGTTGGTGTAGGCCTTCTCGTTGGGATACTTCTATCCATGATCGTCATGCTCCAGAAAGTTAGTATCATACGGGCTTGAAATTTTTTGGGCAAGAGATTGATAGTGGAAACAGCACGGGCTTCTACAGAGGAATCACCACAGC
>Ga0302325_10013601_pt1 | contig 17346 bp, 15 predicted proteins | sample Palsa_T0_2_FD_201948 | JGI IMG/M metagenome (GOLD analysis project Ga0302325, IMG submission 201948) | Peat permafrost microbial communities from Stordalen Mire near Abisko, Sweden - Palsa_T0_2 | ecosystem: Environmental > Terrestrial > Soil > Palsa > Peat permafrost | place: Sweden: Abisko... | reverse complement strand
GCGCGCACGCGCCAGCAGGCGGTGCTGCAGCAGCGCATCGCGCCCGTACCTCCTCCGCCGATCGGCGCACTGCCGGCGGCCGAACCTGTCAGGGCGGCCGGCTATGCCGATATCGCGCAAAAAACGCTTTTCTCGAAGGATCGCAATCCGGATGTGATTGTCGAAGTGCCCGCCCCGCCGCCACCCAAGCCCATGCCCCCGCTGCCCGTGTTCCACGGCCTCCTGAATCTGGGCGACGGCGCTACCGCCATCCTGAGCGAGAGGCCCGGAGCGGAGCATCGCGATTTTCGTCCCGGCGAGCTGGTGGGCGAGTTCAAGCTGGTGGCCGTGAACAACGAGGAAATCGTGTTGGAGTGGGAAGGCAAAACGATTACGAAGAAAGTGGACGATATGATCGATCGTACGCCGGCCCCGGCGCCTCACGCAGCCTCCGCCCCGGCCACCGCCGCCCGCGCCGTGGAGGTTACGCCGCCGCCTTCGCCCGCACAGGCGGCGCCTGGAGACGACCTGGGCGGTCGGGGGATCAGCGCGTGCCAGAAAGGCGATACCTCGCCAGCCGGCACCACCGCCAACGGCATGCGCAAAGTGATCAAGAATAACCCATTCGGCGCGAGCTGTTATTGGGAGCCGGTGAAGTAATACGCATCTTCGGACTAATGGAGTAAATACGACATGAAAATTCTGACCTGTTTGTTATCGATGTTGTTATTGATGGGCGCGGGCCTGCTGGAGGCCAACGATCAGCCTGCCCAGAATGCCCAAAGCGCCCAGCCCACTCCGCCACCGGCGAAGCCCACCAAGCCGGCGGCGAAGACCACCAATCCGGCGGTGAAGGCGGCCAAGAATGCCCCCGCGCCGCTAACGGTTCCAGCGAACGCCGTGCAAGTCTCGCCCGGCCTGTATCGTTGGACCGACAAAGACGGTAAGGGCTGGATGTATCGCCGGACGCCTTTCGGCGTTTCCCGCTGGGAGGAAGATTCCGAGGATACCAAGCAAAAGGCGATAGTCCAGCAGACCACTGCGGTGGAGCAGGGCGACTCGGTCCGCTTCGAGCGCGACAGCCCGTTTGGAAAGCAAACCTGGGTCAAGAAGAAGACCGATTTGGACGAGACCGAGCAGAAGATCTGGGCACGCCAGCGGCAGAACAGCTCGGCCAGCCGCACATCGGATAAGGAGTAGGCATTTGACACCCTGCATCAGAGGTATTCGAGGCTTCCTGGCGGTATCCTGCGCGGCGTGCGTGCTGTGCGCGCAGCAGAATCCGCCTATCGTGGTGCCTCAGCAACCGGCCCAGCCGCAGCCGAGGCCAGGGCCGCCACAGCCCACGCAGCAGCCCAAACCCGGCGATGCCGGGACCGTCCCCCAAAGCGCTCCGCCGCGGGCCGCCCTGACGGATACCGGCGGCTTTCTGCTGGATAATGTTTCGCTCTCCGAGCTGATTGACATCATCGCCCGGCGGTTGAAGATCAACTACCTGGTGGACCCGAAGTTTAAGGGAGGCGCCGTCACCATCCGCACTTATGGCGAAGTGAAGCCCACCGATCTGATGCCGCTGCTTCAGACCATCCTGCGCGTGAACGGCGCGGCCATTGTGCAGGTGGGCGACCTCTATCGCGTGGTGCCCATCGACAGGGTCACGCAGCTGCCTATCCAACCGTCGGTCAATGGAAAGGAGTTCCCCAGCGACGAACGCATGGTGTTGAACCTGATCTTTCTGAAGTTCGCCATCGCCACGGAAATCGGCAAGCTGATCACGCCGTTCCTGGGTGAGGGCGCCGCCATGGCTACCTACGATCCCGCCAATTTGCTCATTTTGCAGGACAATAGCCGTAACCTCAAGCGCACCATGGATCTGATCGGGCTTTTCGACAGCGACAAGTTCGTCAGCCAGCGGATTCGACTGTTTGAGACCAGCCACGGCCGGCCTTCGGACCTGGTGAAGGAACTGGAATCGGTTTTCAAAGCCTTCACCCTTTCCGAAAAGACCGCGGCGATTAAGTTCATACCTGTGGACCGCATTAACACCATCGTGGCGGTGGCGCCCAACCCCGGCATTTTCGAAGAGGTGGATACCTGGCTCAAGAAGCTGGACCTCCCTCCGAAGCCGCCCGCCGGTGCCATTGATAATTACGTCTACCGGTTGAAATACGGCCGCGCGGAGACCATAGCTATGGCCATCATGGCGCTGTACAGCGGCAATCCTATGGCGTTGATCGGGCTAAGCGCGATGAGCGGCATAGGTATGGGTGGTAACGGCCTCGGGCTCGGCGGAGGCGGTATGGGCGGGTACGGCGGAGGCGGTATGGGCGGGTACGGCGGCGGTATGGGCGGATACGGCGGAGGCGGAGGGTACGGCGGGTATGGTGGCGGCGGATATGGAGGTGGCGGGTACGGCGGTGGCGGGTACGGCGGCATGGCAGCCATGGGCTACGGTGGCATGGGTGCCGGCGGCTACGGCGGATATGGGAACAACACCTTTGGCGCTTATGGCGCTCAGCAGTACTCCAGCCCCATGGTCAGTAGCGGTCCGTCGCTGACGGCAGCCACGGCGGCTTCGACCACAGCCAGCACCACCGGTTCCTCCGATCTCACCGGCTCCTATCTTGGCGCGGGCGGCGTCGCGGGCCTTCCCCGGGGCATGCCTCACATCATCCCGAATCCTCTCGACAATACTCTGCTGGTGCAAGGCACGCCGCAGGAATGGGAACAGATCTCCCGGCTCCTGGCGCAGTTGGACGTGCCGCCGCGCCAGATCCTGGTCGAGGCCAAGATCTACGAAGTGCAACTGTCGGGTGCGCTGCAATACGGCGTCGAAGCTTATCTGCAACAAAAGGGAGCCGCGGTGCCCTCCGGCTTCACCGCGCCGGGCACTCCCGGCGGCTTCATCGGCAACACGGTGGGCCAGGCGCTGACGCTTACAGGGGGACTTCTGGTCGGTCATAGCCGGGAACTGCTGGCTGCACTGAACGCGCTCGAGACCACTGGCAAGACGAAAACTATCGCTGCGCCATCGCTGATTGCTACCGACAGCATCCCCGCCACCATGAATGTGGGCGAATCGGTTCCCACCTTGAGCTCAGAGGCGGTAGCGCAGGGCGTGCAGTCCGCCGGCAGTTCGCTATTTACCAATACCGTCTCGAATGCCAACACCGGCGTGACATTGACTATTCTGGCGCGGGTCAATTCGAGCGGCATCATTACCATGATCGTCAACCAGCAGGTCAGCTCGCCGATTCCGCCATCGTCCAGCTCGGCGATTCAATCTCCGTCGTTCAGCACCCGCAGCTTCCAGACCCAGATGACGGTGCAGGATGGCGATACCGTGGCGATCGGCGGAATTATTCAGGATCAGGTCATCGACTCGTCCGGCGGCATCCCCTTTCTGCAGCGCATACCGGTGCTCGGCGCGGCTTTCGGCAGCAAGTCGCACCAGACGTCCCGCGACGAACTCATCGTCTTCTTCACCCCGCACGTGATCTATGACACTTCGGATATCGCCGAAGCCAGCGAAGATTTGAGAGGCCAGTTGAAGCACCTGCGCAACATGATGAAGGACCAGTAGGGCGCCTGCGCTAGACTAAAGACGCAAGGCATGAGCGCGCACACGCTGCTGGTGGTGGACGACGAAGTCGCCACACACGAGGTGCTGGCTGCGGCGTTGAGCCGCAAGGACTGGCAGATCAATGACGCCTACGACGGGCTGGAAGGGCTCGCCTGCGTCGAAGCCCGCTCGTACGACCTGGTGCTGACCGACATACACATGCCGGGCATCGACGGTCTGGAGCTGCTGCGCCGCATCCGTGAGATCCGTCCCGAGGTCAAGGTCATGGTGATGACCGCCGATAGTACGCCTGACAACGTCGTGCGCGCCATCCGCGAGCAGGCCTTCAGCTATTTCAGCAAGCCATTTTCGCCGGAGGCCGTGGCCGACCTCATCGCGCAGGCTGTCAATACCCATCACTGGGAGGACGATATCGAAGTGCTCTCGGCCGCGCCGCAATGGGTCAGTCTGCGCCTGCGCTGCAAGATGGAAACGGCCGACCGCCTGATGCAGTTCGTGCGCGAGATGGGGACCAATTTCCCGCCAGCCGAGCGCGACAATATCGCCGCCGCGTTCCGCGAGCTGCTCATGAACGCGATCGAGCACGGATGCGGATCGGACCCGTCCAAGCGCATACAGGTGACTTACGTACATACCACCCGCGCCATCGTTTATCTCATTCAGGATCCGGGGGCGGGCTTCTCGTTCGATGCCATCGAACACGCCGCCATCGCCAACCCGCCGGACGACCCGGCACACCACCTCGAAATTCGGGCCGAGATGGGTGTGCGGCCCGGCGGCTTCGGCATCCTGCTCACGCGCAATCTGGTGGACGAATTGGTCTACAACGAGAAGGGCAACGAAGTTTTATTCATCAAATATCTGAAGTAGCGGCTGATGTATCACGAGCAGGCTGAGCAGGAGGACCGCCGGCACCCGCTGCAGGGCGAACGCTGCTATGCGCCACGCGATTGCAGGATCTGTCACCAAACCAGGCGAAACTCAAGAATGGATGACAAAAAGACCCGGCGGCCTGCAACTGCCCGATGGTTGCTGGCGACCGGGTATCGCCCGCATAGACGAACCTGCCATCGGACGTAATCGCCCGACGCAGCCATCAATCCGGAATCGGAATGTAAATCGCGGAAGCGGATGAGAGTGTCCATTATGGCACGCCCCGAGCGCGATCCGTCTTTTTTCCTGTGGTTTAGGATACGCCGACGGCGTTCCGCCAAGCCAGTCTTTTCGAGCCCGGCCGCCGTCCTTATGTTAGATTTGAATTTGGGAGATCGTTTGGTCGAACCGCCTGCGCTGCTATTGCAAATCAACATCTGGGAGATGGTCGGCCGCGGCGGTCCGCTGACGATCGCGGTTCTGGCCATTCTTCTGATTTTTTCGATTTTTTCCTGGGCGATCATCTTTTCGAAGTGGAGCGCTCTGCGCACGGCCCGGTCCGCCGACGCGCGTTTTCTGAGGGCCTTCCGCAAGGCCACCGGCCTTGACGCGGTTATGGTGGCCAGCGAGCAGTTCAAGCCCGCTCCGCTGGTGTCGGTCTTCGAGTTCGGTTACGAGGAAATGCACCGCCAGGTCAAAGCTCACGGGATTATCAGTAACAAAGTCTCGCTCGACCGCACGCTGCAGCTCGGCGTCAGCGAAGAGTTGGCCAAGATGGAGCGCAACATGAGCTGGCTGGCCACCACCGCTTCGATCAGCCCTTTCATCGGCCTGTTCGGAACCGTGCTCGGCATTATTCGCGCTTTTCAGGAGCTCGGGATGGAAGGCAGCGCCAGCCTGCGCGCGGTGGGGCCCGGCATCGCGGACGCGCTGATTGCCACCGCCGTGGGACTGGCGGCCGCCATCCCCGCTGCCATTTTCTACAACCACTTCGGCAACAGCATTCGCGAACTCGGCGCGCGCATGGACGACTTCTCGCTGGAGTTTCTCAACATGGCCGAGCGGAGTTTCGGAGAATAGGCGTGGCGATCACGGTCAATGGAGGGAGCCATTCCCGATCGCGGCGCCGTGGCGTTTCCGGCGCTATTTCCGAAATCAACGTCACTCCTTTCGTGGACGTCATGCTGGTGCTGCTCATCATCTTCATGCTGACCGCGCATGTCATGGAGTTCGGCATCGAGGTGGATGTTCCCAAGGTCCGCACGGTCAAAGACAGCGCCAAAGAGATGCCCGTGGTCAACATCACCAAGGATGGCATGTTGTACCTCAACGAGAAGCCGGTCGACATCAATGCGCTCCCGGCGGAGATCGCGCGGCGCTTCAACGGCGCCAAGGCCGTCTACCTGCGCGCGGACAAGGACACGGTCTGGGATTCCATCGCCGTGGTCATGAGCGAGTTGGGCGCCGCCAAACTCCAGGTCAACGTGGTCACCCAGCCGGAGGACACCGCCAACAAGAGGCATAAGTAATGCCGGCGGATGTGGACATCCTCGGCCGGCGCGACTCGCTTCGCAAACCGCTGCTGGGATCGGCGGCGCTCCACGGCGCGATTTTTGGAACGCTATTGGTCTGGGAAGTGCTGAATGCCAGCCATCACGTGTCGTGGGGCGATGCCAATTCGGGCGGCCCTGGCAGCGTCGCCATCAATATGGTCAACAAAATCCCGCTGCCGATGCGCTCCGGCGTCGTCAACCCGCTGGCTAACGACACGCAATCGGCCGTCCCGACGCCTCCGCCGGCTGCCAAGCCGCAGCGCCGGGCGCCCGCCGAAGAGCCCGACGCCATCCCCATTAAGAGCCGCGCGCATCCCAAGCAAGCCGAAGTGGCCAAGTCCGCCCAGAATAGTTTCCGCGCGCAACAGCAGGATCGTCCCAACCAGCTCTACAGTCAGTCGGGCCAGGCGCTGGTTTCGCCTATGATCGGCCAGACCGGCTCGGGCGGCGTCGGTGTCGGGCTGGGCTCCCCCTTCGGCAACCGCTTTGGCAACTACGTTACTATCCTGCGTCAACGCGTGGCGGAGAAGTGGCAAACCGGCGAAGTCGATCCGCGCATCAAGAGCGCGCCTCGAGTAATTGTTACCTTCGACCTCATGCGTGATGGTTCTGTGCGCAACGTGCGCATTGAGCAAGGCAGCGGAAACACCGTGTTGGACTATTCCGCACAGCGGGCCATCTATGAAGCCAGTCCTTTCCCCCCCCTGCCCGCCGGCTTTGAACGAAATGACGCCGTAATCGAATTCTGGTTTGAGTTGAGGCGCTAAATGAAAAGAGTTGCATGGTTCGCTGCTGCGTTTACCGGACTGCTTCTGGCGCTCGTGGCGCAGCAGAGCGATGTCATCATCCCGATTACCAAGGAGGGCGAGCGTCCCGCCATAGCCGTGCCGGATCTGCGCGGCAGCGGTGCGGCCCAGCCGCTCATGAATGCGTTCAACGAGACGCTCTACAACGACCTGGATGGCTCCGGCATCTTCAAGATGGTGCCCAAGACCATGTATCCGCTACAGGTCCCGCAGCAGCCCTCCGATTTCCACGAACAGCCGCCTGCGCAGCCGACCCGCCCCGGCCAGGCACCACGCACGGGTGGCGGCGCGTGGCTCTCGGACTGGTCCTCGCCGCCGGTCTCGGCGACTTACCTGGCCTTCGGATACACCGCGGTTCAAAACGATGTTCTGGTGTTGTACGGCTGGCTGTTTAATGTCGGGCAACCCACCCTGGCGCAGGCCCAGATGCTCGCCAAGCGCTACTTCGGCTCCGTGGACGAGACCGGCGCCCGAAAGATCGCCCATGAATTCGCCGCGGATATTATCGGCCAGTTTGGCGGTACTTCGCTGCTCGGCAGCAAAATCTATTTCGTCTCCAACCGGACCGGCCATAAGGAAGTCTGGGTGATGGATCCGGACGGCTCCAATCAGAAGCAGATCAGCCATTTCAATTCCATATCAATCATGCCCGCCGTCTCGCCGGATGGGACAAAAATAGCCTTTACTAGCTTTGCCCACGGAAATCCTGCTATATTTATTCTCGCGACAGACAGTGGACGGCGACTTCCGTTTTATAATCAAGTAGCATCTTTAAATGCGACTCCGGATTTCACTCCGGATGGAAAGCAGCTCCTGTATTCGTCGTCGGCCAGCGGCTGGGCCCAGATTTATGCCGCTAATATTGACGGAAGTAACCTGCGGCGCATTTCGAGCACGCGCGCCCTGGAAGTCGAGCCGAAGGTGAATCCGAAAACCGGAGCGGACATGGCCTTCGTATCGGGCCGCTCGGGGCCCCAACAGATCTACCGGATGAGTATGGACGGTACCGACGTGCAGCGCTTGAGCAATGGCGAGGGAGAGGCGTCCAATCCCGCGTGGCACCCCAACGGGCAGGTGCTCGCTTTTGCCTGGACGCGCGGCTTCGCCACCGGCAATTTCAATATCTTCATCATGGACGTGGCCACGCGCGGGTACAACCAGTTGACCTACGGCGCGGGCCGCAACGAGAATCCCACGTGGGCCCCGGACGGCAGGCGCCTGGCGTTCATGTCTACGCGCAGCGGGTCGGAAGAGATTTGGACTATGCTCGCCGATGGAACTCAATTAAAGCAATTAACCACGACGGGCAAGAATTGGACCCCGATATGGGCCAAGTAAACTTACGACAACTTCTCAGGAGGTTTTAGTTCATGTTGGATAAACGGAAGATCAGCACCATCGGCATTTGCCTGATGTTGGCGCTATTCGCGGCGGGATGCAAGAAGAAAGCGCCCCCGCCGCCGCCGCCCCCACCACCGCCCGCGGCCCCTGCGCCGGCCCCCCCGCCTGCGGCCCCCACCATTACCGAGTTCGTAGCCGAGCCTTCCTCGATCGAGCGCGGCCAGTCCTCCACGTTGCGTTGGAGTGTGAGGGACGCGACCAACATCGCCATCGATAACGGAATCGGCTCCATACAGGCCAGCGGGACGCGCCGTGTGTTCCCAAGCGATTCCACTACCTATACCCTGACCGCTACCGGACCCGGCGGCTCCAAGACGGCTACGGCTACAGTCAGCGTGACCGCGCCGCCTCCGCCTCCCGCGCCGCCGCCGGCCCCCAAACCAGACCTTGGGCAGATGCTCTCCAGCAATGTCGCCGACGCTTTCTTCGATTACGATAAGAGCGACATACGCGACGATGCCCGCGCCGCGCTGACCAAGGATGCCGATGCGCTGAAGGCGATCTTCGCCGATTTCCCGGATGCGACCATCACTATCGAGGGTCACTGCGACGAGCGTGGATCGGCGGAATATAATCTGGCCCTCGGCGATCGCCGAGCCACTGCCGCCAAGGACTTCCTGACGCAGTTGGGCGTCCCGGCAGATAAACTGAAGACCATCAGCTACGGTAAGGAACGGCCGCAGTGTACCGACCACACTGAGGAGTGCTGGCAAAAGAACCGCCGCGCACACTTCTCCACGGGGCAGTAAAATCATTTAAGGGGCCGGGCGCTATGTCCGGCCCTTCCGCAACCGGCGGGGCGGTTGGCCCGTCCCGCTAACGAGGAGAACCTATGACCTTTTGGCGGCTGGTGCCTGCCCTCTTGATTTGTTCCTCCCTGGCGCTGCCCGCCAGTAAAGAAATGGTCGAGCTGCAGCGGGATGTGGCTCTTCTCCAGGAGCAGGTGCGCACGCTGCAACGCTCTCAAGATGAAAAGTTATCCGGCCTCACCGTGCTGGTCCAGCAGGCAGTCGACGCCGCCAATAAGGCCAACACCGCGGTGGCTCTGTTGCAAGGCGGGATGCAACAGACCTTGAAGGACCAGCAGAAGAGTGTGGTGGAACCTGTGGTGGGCGTGGGCGCCAAAATCGATCAGATGGCCTCCGATTTCCAGGCGCTGCGCGAATCCGTAGCCGACATTTCCAGCCAGGTAGGTAAACTGCAGCAGCAGATGATCGACATCGGCAATGCCGTCCGCACCATGCAGACGCCGGCTGTAGCTCCCCCATCCTCAGCGGGAGCCGTGCCCGGTGCCTCCGCGGGGATGGCCGCGGGCGCTCCCCCCGTTCCCGCCGAAACGCTGTATCAAAATGCCAATCGCGACCGCAGCGGCGGAAACGACGATCTGGCGCTGCAGGAGTTCAGCGACTACCTGAAATACTACGGTTCCACCGACCTGGCGCCTAATGCGCAGTTCTATGTGGCGGAGCTGCACCTGAAACAAAATAATCTGGACGACGCCCTGCGGGAATTCGACATGGTCCTGGAGAAATACCCGGACAACAACAAAACTCCCGATGCCTTGTATATGAAGGGCGTAACGCTGGTGAAGATGGGCAAGAGAACTCAAGGTAAGCAGGAATTCTGTGAGCTGGTCAAGCGCTTCCCGGCCAACGATCTGTCCGGCAAGGCTCGCACGCAGGTGAGAAACCTGGGACTCACCTGCGGCCCCGCGGCGCCCGCCCACACTAAGAAGCGATCGTGATTTCGAACACTGTCCAGGCGCCGCCGCTCGTCCGGTATGAGGACCTGGCCAAGATGATCGATCATTCGCTCGTCCGTCCCGAGCTGACCGACGACGAAGTGATCGCGGGTTGCGAGCTGGCCCGCAAATACGACGTGGCCAGTGTCAGCGTGCGGCCCTGCGACGTGGAGATCGCGGCGCGCGTTTTGGCTGGCAGCGCCGTTAAAGTCGGCAGCCTGGCCGGATTCCCGCACGGCTCCAGCACCACGGCCGTCAAGCTCTACGAAGCCCGCGACGTGCTGCGGCGCGGCGCGCGCGAGATCGACATGGTGTTGAACATTGCCAAACTCCGCTCGCGGCAGTTTCAATATGTCGAGACGGAGCTGCTCCAGATGGCCGAAACCTGCCATAAAGATGGCGCGCTGCTGAAAGTGATTTTCGAGAACGCTTGGCTGACCGACGAGCTGAAAATCGTGGCCTGCCGGATCTGCGGCCGCGCCGGAGTGGATTTCGCCAAAACCTCCACCGGCTTCGCCCCTTCCGGCTACACCATCGAGGATCTGCGCCTGATGCGGGCGCACCTGCCCGAGAGCGTAGGGCTGAAGGCGTCAGCCGGCGTGCGCACCCTGGAGAAGGCCAAGGAAGTCTACGAAGTGGGTTGTACGCGTTTCGGCGCTACGGCCACAGCGAGCATACTGGATGCGTGGAGAGCGGAGCTGACTCCCGCAGATGCTGAGCCGCGCGCATAAGCGAGCGGTGACTCCGGCGGTTCTTGTGATATTCTAAAAACTCTCGAAATGGCGCAGACCAGGCCTCTCCCGCGCATCTGCATCGCACTGGGCATCCCCGATCTGGAACGACTGCTGGACCATGCGCGCCGCGAAGCCGAGGCCGGCGAATCGTTTCTGGAGTTCCGCCTCGACTACCTGGAAGAACCCGAACGGGGCGCGCGGGCCATACGCGCTTTCGTCGACCAGTATCCGGACTGCATCGTTCTGGCCACCTGCCGCCGCCATCAGAATCACGGCAAGTTCAACGGCAGCATCGAGGACGAGATTCGCGTTTTGGATTTGGCCGTAAGCGCCGGAGCACAGGCCGTAGACGTGGAAATCGAGAGCGCCGAGATGGCCGCCGCCAGGCTCGGCATGTTTCGCGGGCGGGCCCGCCTGATCGTTTCCTATCATAACTACGAGACTACGCCACAGCTCGAAACCCTGTTGAGCCGCATGATGCGGATTCCCGCCGATGCATATAAGGTGGTCACCACGGCGCGCAAACCTTCCGACTACGGGCGCGTGCTTGGATTGCCCAGAGCCCATCCACGCACGCCGCTGATAGTTCTGAGCATGGGGGAATTGGGCTTTCCCAGCCGCGTGCTCTCGGCGGTATTCGGCGGAATCTATACCTATGCGGCCCCCACGGCGACCCAGGGTACCGCGGCCGGCCAGGTTTGCGCGCGGCAATTGCGGCATCTCTACCGTATCGAGAAGCTGTCCCGCTCCAGCCGGATCTATGGCGTTATCGCCGACCCTGTACGCCATTCGATTTCTCCAGCCGTGCATAATCGCGCTTTTCAATACCGGCGCATCGAGGCGGTCTATCTGCCGTTCCTGGTAGCGCCGCCGCACATGCGCGATTTCCTCGGGCTGGCGGAAAAGCTCCCGATCGCCGGCTTTAGTGTGACCATCCCGCACAAGCAAAAAATCCTGCGCTACCTGGATATCGTGGACCCCCTGGCGCGGCGTATCGGCGCGGTAAACACCGTTTGGCGCAAGAGCGGCAAATGGCGGGGAGCCAACACGGATGTCGCCGGCGTTACCGTTCCATTAGGGCACGAGCTGCGCCTGCGCAACGCTTCCATATTGATTGCGGGAAACGGCGGCGCGGCGCGCGGCGCGGCCTGCGCTCTGGCGGATGCGGGCGCGCGTATAGCGCTGGTGGGCCGCAATCCGGATCGCGTGCGGGCGCTTGCCAAAATCTGCGGCGCCGAGGCGCTTACCATGGAGCAACTCGAACAGCGCTCCTTCGACGCGCTGATCCACGCCACCCCCGTGGGCATGTTCCCGCATGTCAACGAGTGCTTCTTCAACGGCCGTATACCCGCCGGCATCGTGCTCGACATGGTCTACAATCCACTCGAAACCGAGCTCACGCGCCGCGCCCGGCAACAGGGCAAAACGGTTATTCCCGGTATGCAGATGTTTATCGAGCAGGCGGTGCGGCAGTTCGAGATCTGGACCGGCGAGGCGGCCCCGCGTTCGCTCATGGAAAAGACAGCGCTGGAGGCGCTGAGCTGCACGACATGAAGGATAAGATGACCCGCCGCCAACTGGCCGGCGTGATACTAACCGCTACCGCGACTGTGGCTGCGCAGACTGCGCCGTCCATTCCATCCAACCCCGCCGAGGAGTTGGAAGCCGCGCGCGGGCAGAACGGCCGTAGCAGTGAGGCGCTGGCAAAGGTTGCGCTCCCCACCGATACCGAGCCGGCGTTCCACTTCAACGCGTGAGACGCGCCATGGTGGGACCCGGCAGCGAGATCTTCTTCGCCGGCATATCTGAGCTGAACGCCATGCTGCGCGCTAAACAGGTAAGTGCGCTGGAACTGGCGCGTTCCTTTGGCCGGCGGCTGGAGAGCCTCGGTCCGCGTTACAATGCGCTGGCGCTGCCGCTCACCGAGCACGCCATTCGCGCCGCGCACGCGGTGGATGCCGAGGTCAAGCGCGGCCGCTTGCGCGGCCCCCTGCAAGGCATCCCTTATGGCGCCAAGGATCTGCTCAGCGTGGCTGGCCAGCCCACAACCTGGGGGGCCCGGCCCTACGCCGCGCAGGTGTTCGACTATGACGCCACGGTGGTCAAGAAACTCGCGAACACCGGCGCGCTGATCGTAGGCAAGCTGGCCATGGTGGAACTGGCGGGCGGACCTGGTTACCGCTATGCCTCCGCCTCGCTCACCGGCCCGGGATTGAATCCGTGGGACACCGCCCGCTGGTCCGGCGGTTCTTCGAGCGGCTCCGCCATCGCCGTGGCTGCCGGTCTGGCGACATTCGCCATCGGTTCGGAGACTTCCGGCTCGATCCTGACCCCGGCCGCCTTCTGTGGCGTGACCGCGCTGCGCCCGACTTACGGCCTGGTGAGCCGGTACGGCGCCATGCCGCTTTCCTGGACTCTGGATAAACTGGGGCCGTTCTGCCGCTCCGCCGAGGATTGCGGGCTGGTGCTCGAAGTCATCGCCGGAAGCGACCGCCAGGATCCCGGCTCGGCCGGCAAAAGTTTTTATTACACTCCGCAATACGCGCGCAAGATGAGCGAACTACGCGTCGGCTTCGCCGCGGGGGACTTCACCGAATGGGCCGACGAATCCGCGCGGCCGGCCTTTCAACAGGCATTGGAAGTAGTGCGCGGCTTGGGCGTGCAACTGGTCGAGACCAGGCTGCCGGACTTCCCTTACGGATCGATGGTCGGAACCATCATTTCCGCGGACGCCGCATCGGTCTTCGAACCCCTCATTGCCAGCGGCAAGGTGGACCAACTGGCGGACCAAAAGCAGATCGCCGGATTGAAGGCCGGCCTCGAGATCCCCGCCAACGTGTACTTGAGGGCCATGCGCATCCGCAGGCTGGCCACCCGGGAAATCTTCAAGCTCTTCAGCGATCTGGATGTGCTGCTAGCCCCCAGCCGCCTGGGGCCCGCGCCCGCCATCGGCGAGCCCCTGGACCGGCATCCGGACCGCCCTGCGCCGCCTAACCCGGGTCTGACCTCATTGATTGCGGCGGGCAACCTAGCCGGGATGCCGGCACTCTCGCTGCCCTGCGGCTTCGCCGGCAAGCTTCCGGTGGGCATCCAACTGGCGGGTCTGCCGTTCTCGGAAAATATGCTGCTGGCGATTGGCAAAGAATTCCAGAGCCGCACCGACTGGCACAAGCGCAAGCCGCCTGGACTGGGATAAGTTCAGTAGTGCGACACTGGCGGCCGGGCTTATCATCAGGGAGTGCGGAAATCCATCGGCGATAACCTGATACCGGACGGCTGGCCTCTTGAGAAGGGGCTGGCTCTCATCAAGAAGGCGGGCTTCGACGGCGTCGAGCTGTGGCTCGGCGAGAAGCCCTGGTTCAAGATGGACACCAGCGATGCCGGCGTGAGCGAATTGCTCCGCAAAGTGCACGAGGCTGGACTTACCGTTTCCAATGTTGCGAACTCGCTCGATTGGGACGAAAATCTCTCGGCTCGCGATCCGCGAGTGCAGGCCGCCGCGCGGCGCCACATCGAGCGGCAAATCGAAACCGCCCAGTTGCTGAAGACCGACGCCATTCTGGTAGTCGCCGGGGTGGTGACCGCAGCGGTTCCGTACAACGAAGTCTATCGCCGTTGTGTCGACGGCCTGCGGTCGCTGGGCGATCGGGCCGCGCAAGCTAAGGTCAAGATCGGCTGCGAGAACTGCAACTCCGAGCAGCGCTTCCTGCTTTCTCCGCGCGAATTCTGGCAATTTCTTAATGAAGTAAACCATCCCTCGGTCGGCATTCATCTGGACGTTGGCAACGTGCATGACACCGGCTTTCCGGAGCAGTGGATCGAAATCCAGGGGCCGCGAATTACCCGCGTGCATTTAAAGGATGTCATGCGGCACCGCGGCCGGTGCGGCGATCAGAGCGTGTACACCAATATTTTCCTGGGAGATAACAACTGGCCGGCAATACGCGCGGCACTGGACAAGGTTGGGTACGACGGCTGGCTCATTGCCGAAATGGAGGCACGCTACCGGTTCGCGCCTGACCAGCAATTCTTCGATACAGCAGCGGCCATGGACCGGTTCATTGCGGGCAGGTTCTAAGGATGCGCATCTCACGCCGGGATTTCCTTGTTGCTTGTGCGGCGGATGTTGGCCTCCAAGCCGGATGTCCCGACGCGGCCTCTCTCATTGACATCGGCTCCGATTGCCTCTTGCCGGAGTCTCTGGCCGGGTTCCGTTCGGTGATGGCCGGCAGCAAGATTGGCGCTGGACTTGTAATTCCAGGCGCGGGCATGTTGACCAAACGCATGGCCGGCACGGTGCAGCAGCACCTCAGGAGCGGCGGTTCCGTACTGCTTGAGTCGGCGGTTGGACTCATGCAGCCAGGCATTAAATCCTCTTACGTTCCCTACGTGGATTTCAACTGGCCGGTGCGCGCCCAGATCCGGGAGTTCTACCCGCTGCCGCTCCATCCCCGCACGGGCGATGCGGTGATTGCGAGGTTCGCTGGTCAGCCGGTCGCGTTGCGGCGCGGGCGCCTCATCCTGCTGGGATCGCCTGTCGGTGCGGCGCTGCTGGCCGATGATCCGGACGCCCACCGCTGGGTGGCCGGTGTTCTGCGATGGATGCGTGGGGGCTAACTGCCGTTCTGCGGTTGAGTCACTCCGCTGCAAATTTTATCGATAGCTTCAAACAGCTTGCAGGTTATGATCGGTTTCGATACGTACCCGACCATTCCAGCCTCGATGCATTTCTCGCTGTAGCCCTCCATTGCATGAGCCGTGAGCGCAATTATGGGAGTGCAGCTCCCAGATGGGGCCTCGTATTCGCGGATCGCCTGAACAGCCTCAAACCCGCTCATTTCCGGCATTTGCAGATCCATTAAGATAAGGTCGAAGCGTTCATTTCTGGCGCACTGCAGCGCCTCCAGCCCGTTATTCGCAATTTGCACCCGATATCCGCGCTTCTCGAGTATCCGGAAAGCCACGATCTGATTCACCCGATTATCCTCGGCCAGAAGAATGCGTAAACCAGGCGGAGCTACGGCTGCCGTATCCGGGCGGATCGTTACCGGCACTTGAGCTGGCATGGCGCCGGCACTGGCGTGATGGAGCAGAGTTTGTATAAGATCCACTCGCCACACGGGCTTGGCGAGATAGCCGCGGATTCTCGATTCACTCCATCGTTGAATCGATGGTCCCACGCTGCCAGGCTTGATAACCGCGATTTTGCGTTCGATTTCCCCGCTCCGGCCGGCAACTACCGGGCGGGGCTCGTCGTCCACTATGCCCGGCATTTCGGGGCTCGCCAGGATGAGCGCCAACGATTCTTCGGCTTCGTCATCGCGCGCCAGATATTCGCGAGCCGCGTCCGCCGATGCAACACACGTTGCGCGGCAACCCAGGTCTGCGAGCATCTCAGCGAGAATTCGGCGTCCGGTGGTGCTTCCATCGACGACCAGTACTCGCATCCCGTGCACCCGGAACCTGTCCGGCACGGCGATGCCGCCAACCGCCGCCCCCAGGCGCAAGGTGCAGTGGAAGGTGCTGCCCACCCCAACCTCGCTTTCCAACCAGATGCGGCCTCCCATCATCTCCGCGAGCGCCGCGCAAATCGTCAGACCCAGTCCGGCACCGCCGTGGCGCCGCTGGGCCGAAGCATCGACCTGGCTGAATCGATCGAATATAAGCTTCTGCTTGTCGTTGGGTATGCCGACGCCTGTATCGGAGATCCGGCAGTGGAGTGCGACACCGCCCGGCGTGCTCTCGTCCACCTGGGCGCGAATCACAATCTCACCGCGCTCGGTGAATTTAATCGCGTTGCCGATCAGGTTGATCATGATCTGGCGGAATCGCGCCTGATCGCCCAGTAAGGCATCCGGAACATCGGAGAGCACGTGGCAGAATAGCTCCAGCCCCTTCCCCCACGCAAGCGGTGCGAGCAATCTGGCGGTCTCCTCGAGGGAGCGGCGCGGATTGAACTCCGCGATATCGATCTTGAGTTTGCGCGCCTCGATCTTTGAAACGTCCAGAATGTCCTCGACCAGGGCAAGCAGAGCGTTTGCCGACGACTTGACAATATCAAGGCATTCCCGCTGTTCGTGCGTGAGATTGGTTTCAAGGGCAAGACCGGTCATGCCCATGATCCCGTTGATGGGTGTGCGAATCTCGTGGCTCATGTTAGCCAGAAATTCACTCTTCGCCTTATTAGCGGCCTGTGCCGCCGCCAGCGCCTCGGTAAGCGACACTTCTGTTTCTTTCAGCTCCGTGACGTCGAATCCGACACCGTGAACCAGCAGCGGCCTCCCATCTTTCCCGCGGACCATCTTTGCCTGGCACTGAAACCAGATCACTCGTCCGGCTTCGGACATTACTCTGTAAACGGCGCGGAGCGGCTCTCCCGTCAGGAAAAATTTGGCCGCGTCAACGCTCCAACGCAGCTTATCTTCGGGGTGAATCTGCCGATACCACCGGACTGGCTCCTCAAGCCATTCACGATGGGTGAAGCCCAGTATCGCCTCGATGTGCGGACTGACGTAGGCCTCTCCGAGGCGCTTATCCATATATCCGATGAAGACCACCGCCGGCATTTGTTCCAGAAGCATCCGGTATCGCAGTGCGGGGTTCCCCAGCGGCTCCGCATCCGCGAACGCCTGTGGGCCAGCGCCGGAGGAAGGATCCAAGGGCAATTCCGGACCGG
>Ga0302325_10013599_pt1 | contig 17347 bp, 7 predicted proteins | sample Palsa_T0_2_FD_201948 | JGI IMG/M metagenome (GOLD analysis project Ga0302325, IMG submission 201948) | Peat permafrost microbial communities from Stordalen Mire near Abisko, Sweden - Palsa_T0_2 | ecosystem: Environmental > Terrestrial > Soil > Palsa > Peat permafrost | place: Sweden: Abisko... | reverse complement strand
TCAGCTCGAAGCCGCAAACCTTGCTGATGCCATAGCTCGACCGCGGGTGAAAGCGCGTACTCTCGGTTTGGGGAAGCTCCTCCGCCTTGCCAAACATTTCGCTCGATCCTGCGAAATAGAATCGCGACTGGGGCGCCAGGTCTTTGACTGCCGAGAGCAGGAAGTGCGTGCCGTTGATGTTCGTATTGAGCGTCGAAAACTCATCGTCGAAAGAGTAGCTGACGAAGCTCTGCGCCGCGAGGTGGTAGCATTCGTCAGGCACCACTTTGGCAACCAGTTGATAAACACTGGCGAAGCTTTCGAGCGAAGCGGCATGCAGGGCGATGCGGTCCCGCACGGCGCTCAAGCGGAGCAGCCTGTGCTCGGGATCCTCCAAGGCTACGCGCCGGACGGCGCCGTGGACCTCGTAACCTTTCGCTAGCAGAAACTCCGCGAGATACGATCCGTCCTGCCCGGTGATCCCAGTAATCAACGCCCGTTTGCCCATATGTTGTCGGCGGCTCACCCACGCCGCTTGGTCCTTCCAACGAGCGAGGCAAAACCGAACTCCCCATTATAAGCGAGAGTCCTGTAACGAAACACGGCTAGCGGGATCGACAACCGGCTTCGGGGCAATCGTAGAGCGTACGATAGTATGCTCGTAGATATGGGGCAACGGCGGGACTCTGTCCCATTGATCTTGACTGCGGCTTTTGTGTTGTTGGTTCTTGCGCTGAATACCCAGCTTTTCACTCAGCCCATCGTCGAGTACTCGGATTATGCCGCCAATTCCTTGCTGGTGCAGCAGGCCAAGCATTTCACGCTATTGACCGGGCACTACTCACGCTGGCGGTTTCATCACCCCGGTCCCGCTTTCCTTTACTTGTTTGCCTTGGGCGAATTTGTATTTTACGACTTGCTGCATATAGTCCCCGCCCCCTACAACGGCCAACTTTTGATCGCTATTATCTTCGACGGGGTACTCCTCTGCGCTACGCTGTGCGTGTTTCGGCGGCATGCGAAGTTGTCGGTTTCCTTGGCGCTACTCGCAGTCCTGGTGGTGCTTTTGATCGGCAACCCGTCGCTGCTGATCTCCAACTGGATGCCGGATGTAATGATGTTCCCATTTCTGCTTTTCTCGGTAAGCGCCGCTTCCGTACTGGCCGGGGATACGCACGACCTCCGGTATCTTGCCGTTTCGGGAATGCTTCTGATTCACGCCCACTTTGCGCAGTTCCTTTTCGTGGGAACCATCGGCGGCGCCGCGATCGGATACATTCTGGTTCGAGCGCGACGCCAAGACCGGTTGCGCGCTTTTTTTTCCGAGCGAAGGCGCGACTTTGCTGTAGCTGCCGCGATCGTTTTTGCTTTTGCCCTGCCGCCGTTACTCGAAATCGTTCTGCACCGGCCCAACAATCTGGATGCCCTGTTGGCATACCAGCGTCAAGTCGGCAATGTACGGAACACCCTGGGGATGGCGATTGGCTACTTCACTTGCTTTCTTCTTTTCGTGCGCACACCTGACCTTGCTTTAACGAAAGGACCAGCCGGCATTCTGGCGATGGGTTTTTCACGCCCTGGAGTAGTCGCATACTGGATCGTGCTGGCGGCGGTGTTCCTTCTTGCCGTAGCTGCGTGGCGCAAAGCGGCGAAGCCGCAGCCCGCGGTGTTCCTCAGGTCTCTTACCTGGGTCGGGGCTGCAAGCGTGGTGTTGTTCATCTATTGGGGCACGCGCATTGTTGGTGGATTTTACGCGTTTAACGGTAATTTCATCTACGCTCTTCATCTTCTGGTCTGGTTTGTCCTATTGGCTGTGATCGCGCCTTATCTAACCCCGCATGCGGCGAGGATCCTCAACGTCCTGGCGTTAGTCGTATTAGCTGCGCTTGGCATTTTTGAGCGGAAGATGCTTCGTTCTCATTTGGTGGACGCACCGGACGTCCGCCAGGCAGCCATGGCCGTGCCGTTCTCTCCATTTGGGACGCTGGCCATCAAATTCGATCTGGACAACTGGCCCTGGGCCGTCGGCGTGGCAAATTACATGAAGAGAATTGGCAAACCGTTTTGTGTCAGCCCTGACTGGGGCTTCATGTTTTCGAGCGAAAACGTTTGTCCGGATATGCTGAAGGCCGACAAGCTTTGGTTGGCGACCGGGGCGGCCTCTTGTGCACCCCCGTGCCGCTATATTTATCGCAGCGCTGTTTTCTCTCTCACCGACTATCCGACTGAGCCGTTAAGTCTGCCCGTGGAGGTCGGCCTGAGCGAATCGCCTGGGCAGGATAGAACGGGCTTCAACGAGGCGGAGGGGCCCCACCGCTGGTTGCAGAAACACGCCGCGATCCGCTTTCGGTTGTCGCCGGAACTGCCGCCTACGTCGTGTTTTCGCCTCGCGCTCACAGGCTTCGCGTATCCGGGCCGGCCCACGCAGATCGGCGTGAATGGTCGCATTCTTGGAACACTTTCAAAAAGCGTGTCCGACACTGCTTCATTCGTGGTTCCCCACGAAGCCATTCATCCCGGCGCGGTGAATACGATCTCGCTGAATACCGAAAAGGCCGGCCCTGTCGGCGCCGATACCCGCGAAATCGGTTTCGGTTTTGTGAGTCTGGATCTCCGTGCGGCAACTCCGGACGAGAGTTGCGCGTTAGATCCGGCTGGCGAGCCTACGTATTATTCGATCGGTGTCGACTGGGCGCCGAGTTGTTACGGCTTGGATGGACCACCGCCCGGCCAATGGCGATGGTGTGGCCCAGACAGTCTGATAGTCATCCACAATTCTTCTTCAAAGCCCAGACGCCTGACTCTGAGTGCCGATTTTTCCACCGATCACGCCAAAGCTGCGCCGCTCAGGATCCGTTGTCCGTTTTTCGATAGCACCGTGGCCGTCAGCAGCCGCCGGCTGTCTTACGCCAGGACATTTACGGTCCCGCCCGGTGACCATACGATTGTGTTTACGTGCCTTGCCCCCAAGTCGGGACCTGCGAGCGACCCCAGAGACCTTGTTCTGCGTATTGATAATTTCCGGCTGGAACCGGCCCCCGGAATCTTCAGCGCCGTTGACCCAGACTGCGAATCTGGAAAAACTGGATGTTCCCCAAAAACGGGCGCTGGTGCTCGATCCCCGAGCCTACCGTAATCGGTCGCGGGGAATCCTGCATGGGAGACGGCAGATGCATTTCGTCGCGCTTGACGCCGTTGCAAACGATGCTGACCACGTCTCCGTTGAATTCAATGCTCAGATATACGGGTTTCCGCTGCGGCAAGAGCAACTCTTTCGAAAGTCCCCCCTCCGGCCCCCATCCGACGCCTAAACGATATAGGCCGTTCTCCATATGCAGAAATTGGAATCCCTGGTGCATCGGGCTGTTCTCATTGCTGAAGACAGTGGCCAAATGTTCCTGTCTCCATTCGGGCGTAAATATCGCCTCTATTACGTAGTGTGCCGGCAGTTGGACCGGTGAGAGATCCGCGGGTATCCAAGCCCCTCCGCCCGCTTCAAAGCAACGGATTGCCGTGGCATCGCATTTCCTTGGCTCGCCGATACCGGCAACGGTTCGAGCTAGATCGCGCCGGATATAGAATCGCTGCCCGTAGGCGTCCAGAACATGCACGTAACTCGATTGGATGAATGCATTGATCTCCGGAAGGAGTTCAAAGGCGTAGCCTTTCCTATTCGCGGAACTGCCATGGGACGTGTCGACTGCATCAATGAACAATTCGGGCCGATAACGCTGCAGACCACTAAGGTACCCTGCCCGGTAGTATGCCCGAACTTCTCCACTCGTCAGGAACAACTGACCTGAAAAGAGATCCTTTAGTGCCGATACTCGGCCTGCGCCCACATAGGGCTTGGCATTCCATCCCCACACCGTGATCTGCTCATCCGGCCGGACCAGGGTATCAATAATTTCGCTTTCAGGAGCATGCACCGTAGGGGTCACCGCTGCAAAGGCCAACATGTCGGGCGATCCCAACTGAAAGAGCTGCCCGGCAAGCGTCACAGCCGCGAACACGAGCAGGAAGGAAACCCGCCCGTCGCGCCGCTGGGCCAAACCATCTAGTTCCCCGCCAACTAAGGGCTCCGTACTTTCGGAGGCCGCCACGACAGTCCAGGCCATGGCTATACAAATGGGGAACACCAACAACAACAGGTAGTGCCCGTACATACGATGTGGCACATAAGCCACGCACGCCGCCGCCGCTAACACCGCCGCTGCCAGAAAGCCGAACCACCGTAGGGGACCGCCACTCCACTCGGACTTCCAGCACAGCAGAACAAACGATCCTGGCAAAATCAGTATCGCTATCATCACTGCATAGCTCACCACGGCCCCACCCGCGCTACGCAACACCCAATTGGCGGCCACGGCCACAATTCCACCCACCAACGCGATTTGCAGAAAAAGCGCCTGACCGGCCACGGCCTCCCTCCGCGTCCTTTGATACACATACGCCGCCAGGATGGCCAGCATACTTACCACCAACACCCGGATCTCAGTAATACCGAGTGCGAAATCCACGAAGTTTTGCACTTCTGGGGTAAGCGTCCCATGTGGATCTACATAGTAGTAGTTACCGATGATGTATTCCATCCAGAAGTCGTGCCACACTCCTGCCCAAGCGCACACGATCGCATTCAGCAGCAGCAATGGCGCAAGACCTACTCCGAAAAGAAGCGCAGGCCGCCACCACCGTCTTGCCTGGCCGCTTCCGTGTACGTATGCGATGACTATTGCGGCTATACAGGCAAGAATTGGAACAGCCTGCATTTTTGCCAGAAATGCGCACGCCGTAAGCAGGCCAAGTCCCACTATGTTCCAGGTGTGCGGTTGCGGGCGGCAAAACGTTCTCACGGAAATATAGAAGGCCAGCGCAAGCAGGAGAAACGAGACATGCTCAGAACTGCAATGCAAGAAATCCTTGGACTTCAACACGGCAAACGCGCCGGCCGCCGGCAGAATCGCGATACGTGCCGCCGCGTCATGCGTGAGTAGCGCTAGTGTGCGATAGATGACATAAATGCTGGCGAAAATAATTAGAAGCGCGATCAACCGGGTCGAAACGTAATCGGGCGAGATTCCGACCGCCGCTGGGAGCATTAGCGGATACACGTTTAGCGGTCCGCTGGTGACGAAATCGACCGCCCGAAAAAAGATCGGATCTCTAAATAACTTTTCCGCGGCGGCGATGAAGAAGGTTTCATCCGGACTTATTTCATTGGCCAGCAGAACCGGGAAGCGGCAAACGATCAGACAGGCCCCGATACTCGCGAATAGAGCGGGGCGTGAACAAAGTAACTTCCCAATTCCGGATTGAGCGCTGGATCGATTGCCAAAGTAATTCCAAAACGCCAACAGCGTTGGGATCGCCAACGCGATGATGCAGTAAGTTCCCCAAGCTTGCTGCGCCTGTTCCGGGTTTTGAAAATGTTTGACAAACCGGTTGAACCAACCGTACAACATCGGCCTAAGGGTTCCGGGAGAGTCGAATGGCTGGGGAACAAACGTTAGAACTCGGTGCGCAAAGAAAATAACGATGACTACCGCGGCCAATCCTAGGACGACGAGCCTCCCCCCCGAAGGCTGCGTCCATCTTTGCCTCACACTTCGACGGTTCTGCTGTAAAGCAGCGCCGCGATTAGGGTTCTTGGCAATACGAGGCACCGCCATTTGGCAGATTCTAACACTATTAAACGAGCTGGCTGATCGAAGCATACTTCTCCACGCCCAATCCCCATCGGACGACACCGAGCCTGTTAGACTGGTCCCATGTCCCTCTCGGTAGTAGTGCCCGTGTATAACAGCGAGGGCACGCTCGGCGATCTAGTGAACCGTCTGGGACCGGTCTTGGAGACGACCGGCGAAGCGTTCGAATTGATCCTGGTCAACGACGGCAGCCTCGATCGGAGTTGGGAGATGGCTCTACAGCTAGCCGGGCAGCACAATTGGATCGTAGCCATTAACCTTATGCGGAATTATGGGCAGCATAATGCCCTGCTGTGCGGCATACGGGCCGCACGGTGCGAAACGATCGTCACTATGGATGACGATTTACAGAACCCTCCCGAGGAGATCCCGCGATTATTGACCAAACTGGAAGAGGGATACGATGTAATCTATGGTACTCCGCTACGGCAACAGCATGGCCTCTGGCGGGGTCTCGCGTCAACAGCGACCAAACTCGTTCTGCAGGAAGGCATCGGTGCGCGCACGGCGCGCCACGTGAGCGCGTTCCGCGCATTTCGCACGCGAGTGCGGGAAGCATTCGCGGGCTATCGCGGAGCATTCGTTTCAATTGATACGTTGCTGACGTGGGGAACCACGAGTTTTGCAGCGGTCGGGGTAAGGCACGAACCGCGCAGCGTAGGCGCTTCCAACTATACGTTTCGTAAGTTGCTGGCGCATTCCATGAACATGATGACCGGTTTCAGCACTTTGCCCCTGCGCTTTGCCACATATATCGGTTTCATCTTTACGCTGGTCGGGCTGGCAGTTCTGGCCGTGGTGATCTTCCGATATTTCACGGTGGGCGACAAGGTGCCTGGTTTTCCGTTCCTGGCCTCTATTATCGCCATATTTTCCGGTGCCCAATTATTTGCGCTGGGGATCTTCGGCGAGTATCTGGGGCGCGTGTTCGTGCGGATTACCGAAGCGCCTCCATACATCGTGCGGGAAGCAGTGAATCGTGACAGAACTCCAGGACTAGCGGCGATATCTTCGACGAGTTCGCCAGAAGGGCGATCGTAGATGGCCGGCCCATCGGACGCACTGGTAATCAGCGTAAAGGACAATGGGGATCCGCGCGGCGAGCCCGGTGTCCTCTCTGGCGCTTGTCAATTTCTGGAATGGGATTCACGGTTCTTCGCCATGCGGATCGCCCGCTTGACTGAGCCTCGCCTGACTTCCGACAGCGTAGCTTCAGCGTTGACTTGGTGCCGGGCGAATCGAATCGACTGCCTTTACTTCCTCGCTGACTCCGGCGACGTGGGTACGGCGATGCTCGCGCAGGTAAATGGTTTTCAGCTCGTCGATATGCGACTCACGCTGGAGCGCGATTTGACCCATAGCATGGGCACGGCGGCTGCGGTGCGGCCGTTTCAACCCGCGGACACCGCCGCATTGCGGACGATCGCGCGGGTCAGCCACCGGGATTCGCGCTTTTACCATGATCCCCGGTTCACCCGCCGGCAGTGCGACGCTCTTTATGAAGCGTGGATGGAGCGTAGCTGTGACGGCTGGGCCGACGCCGTTCTGGTCGCGGAATGCGGGGGGGCGTCGGCAGGATATGTTTCGTGTCATCGGACTCCTGCGGACGTGGGCTCGATCGGGCTCTGCGCCGTGGCCCCGGAATTTCAAGGCAGAGGTCTTGGCCGCGAACTGGTCACCGCGGCGTTTGACTATTTTTACCGCAATGGAATAAAACAAGCCACGGTGGTTACTCAAGGGCGCAATGTCGCATCGCAACGCCTCTACCAGCGTTGCGGATTTCTCACTCAATCCATGCAACTTTGGTATCATCGCTGGTTCGAAACGGATGTTCCGGCATGAATACCTTTCGCATTCCATTCAACAAGCCGGGTTTGGTCGGAAACGAGCTGAGTTATGTGGCGGATGCCATACGGCTCGGCCATAGCGCCGGCGACGGCCACTTTACCGCCAAGTGTCACGCCTTCCTGGAGAAGGTTCTGGGCGCGCCGCGAGTGCTGCTCACGACCTCCTGCACGCATGCGCTGGAGATGGCCGCGCTGTTGCTGGAAATTGGCCCCGGCGACGAGGTGATTATTCCCTCGTTTACCTTCGTCTCGACGGTAAACGCATTTGTGCTGCGCGGCGCCCAGCCTGTTTTTGCGGATATTCGGGAAGATACGCTGAACCTCGATGAACGGCAGCTCGAAGACCTGATTACCCCCCGCACCAAGGCAATTGTGCCGGTGCATTACGCGGGCGTGGGCTGCGCCATGGAAACCATATTGGAAGCCGCCGGGCGAAGCGGCATAGCGGTGGTGGAGGACAATGCGCACGGGTTGTTTACGAGCTATCGGGGCCGCTATTTGGGAACCTTTGGCTGCCTGGCCACCCAAAGCTTTCATGAGACGAAGAACATCATTTGCGGTGAAGGCGGAGCGTTGGTGATTAACGATTCTCGTTTTATAGAGCGCGCTGAGATCTTGCGCGAGAAAGGCACCAATCGCAGCCGGTTTTATCGTGGCCAGGTGGACAAATATACCTGGGTGGATATCGGCTCCAGTTATTTGCCTTCCGATATTCTGGCGGCCTTTCTCTATGCCCAGCTGGAAAAGCACCAATGGATTCAGTCGCGCCGTTGCCGGATTTGGAACTACTACCGCCAAGGCTTGCACAGCTGGGCGGCGCAGCGTGGCGTACAGTTGCCGTACGTGCCGCCGTCGTGTGAGAATTCCTATCATATGTTTTATTTGGTCATGCCATCGCTGGCGGACCGGGCGGGATTGATCGACCATCTGAAGCAATGCGGCATTCTTGGCGTGTTTCACTATTTGCCGCTGCACCTGTCGGGAATGGGGATGCGGTTCGGCGGGAAACCGGGACAGTGCCCAGTAACAGAGCGGATCAGTGAACGGCTCTTGCGTCTCCCTTTTTACAACGACCTCGGCGAAAACGAGCAGGACGAAGTCATTGAGGCTGTCCGGTCCTTTGAATTGGCCCCATGACTGGCGGCTACAAACCAGGCTCACGCGCCATTTTTATGGCGATATCACTGAGCTCCATCCGGGTTCGCCGGCGGAGTTCAACCAAGCCCAGCCCTGATACACAGCACCCTGCGCGCCGCCATAGAAATTCACGGTGACCTGGACCGTGCTATTGTTCTGCCATACTAGGTCCGGCACGCCATCGCCGTTGAAGTCGCTAGCCCCCACCACCGTCCAACCGGGATCCCCGGTGCCGTTCAGCCAACTCCAGCCCTCGTAGATGGTGCCGCCGCTGCCGCCGTAGTAATTCACAGTCACTTGCCGCGTAGTGTCGTTCTGCCAGATTAGATCGGGTACGCCATCGCCGTTCATGTCGGCTGCGGCCACCACCGTCCAGCCCGGATTCCCCGTAGCGTTCAGCCAGTCCCAGCCTTGGTACACGGCGCCGCCGGTTCCCCCATAGTAATTTACGGTTACCTGCCGGGTGGTGTTGTTCTGCCAGATCAGATCGGGTACACCATCGCCGTTCATGTCGGCTGCGGCCACCACCGTCCAGCCCGGATTCCCCGTTGCGTTAAGCCAACTCCAGCCCTGGTACACGATGCCCCCGGTTCCGCCATAGTAATTCACGGTCACTTGCCGGGTGGTATTGTTTTGCCAGATCAGATCGGGCACCCCGTCACCGTTCATATCGGCTACAGCCACGACCGTCCAGCCTGGATTCCCCGTTGCGTTCAGCCAAGCCCATCCGACGTCTGTTGTACCGGAATAATAATGCACGGTCGCCTGACCCGTAGTATCGTTCTGCCAGACCAGTTCCTGGCCTGCCCCAGATACGACGAGAGCCACAGATGTCAGCAGCACGCCGTTCCAATAAATGCTTATATTCCATGCCCCAACCATTGGCTGGGATGCGCCGGAGATTTTCATCGAATCCCAAAAGCACTGCGAACCGCTGTTGGGGGCAGTCACCGAATAACTTTGATAAATCCCGCCAAAGGGCGCAGACCATTCCACCTGGGCCACATCGCCTGCCGAGGCGTTCCCTACCAAAAACCACACCATAACGGACGCGTCGCCGATCACAAAGACGTCGGAAGCAGGCGGAACTGAGCAATTGGCTGGGGCAGAGGCGGTGGAGAGCACCAATAGCTGCAGCTGCGCTGTCGGCAAATTCTCGGCGATGGCCACGGCTTGTTGTGCCGGTGCTACGCTCATGGACGGGTTTGCGTTGAGAACGGCCACCGTCATAATGATCTGCCCGCCAGCCACAATCGCCGACAAGTTTGCCCAAACGTTGGTGATACGCAATGCGATACTTGCCGAAGCTCCCGGAGCGGCGAACGAGATTCCCTGAAACTGAACGGAACTGTTGCCGCTCAAGGAGCCCTCTATCGGATTCGTATTCGCACCAACGAATATCTCCGGCTGGCTGCCTGTCACGCTCGTGTTCAAGGCCGCCTGGATGTTGGCCGTTACCTGGGTGCCAATCGTGCCGCCGGTGCAACTCAATATGAAATCGCCCATCAATTGCGATACACTGCCGGCCTGAACAGTCAAAACCTGCGGCGTGGACGTGGTACAGGCGATAGCACCCCCACTCAAAGCGAACTTCGCCAAGAGAGCATCGATCCCGCCCATGCCGATGGGCTGGAATGCTCCAGGTGTGATTGCAAGCCCTATACCCGATTCCCCGCTGCTGGTCCACCCCGTAATGTATGCATCTCCCGTGGAGTCCGCCGCGATGGCCGCCGCCACATCGTTCCCGCTCCCGCCGAAATACGTCGCATACACCAGACTGCTCAACTGATTGTTGAATTCGACAACAAACGCGTCGCCGCCGCCATTGTATGCCGGCTGTGTCGCCTCATACGCCGGGAAATTGATCGAATTGGTAGACCCGGCGACGTAGACGTTGCCGGAACCGTCCAACGAGATGCCATAGCCTATATCCGATCCGGACCCGCCCAGGTAGGTGGCGTTGAGTATGCTGTTCCCACTGGCGTTCAGCGTAGCCAGAAAAGCGTCGTAAGAGCCCTTGTTAATGTTCTGATAGGCCCCCGCGGTAACCGGAAAATCCGGCGCGTCGGTAAATCCCGTGACGTATGCGTTGCCGGCGGCATCCGCTGCGATGGCTGTGCCGTTGTTTAGCCCAGTTCCTCCTAGATACGTAGAATACTGAACCTGGCCGGAGGCATTCATTTTCACCACAAAGGCGTCGCTTTCGCTACCGATTGGCTGTACTGGGTTCAAGGTCGGAAAATTCGTCGATTGCGTCTGGCCTGTTACGTAAATGTTGCCGGCCACGTCCAGCGCCACTCCGGCGGCTGTATCGTTCCCGGCGCCTCCAAGGTATGTGGCATAAATCAAGGAGGATCCTGCGGCGTTCAACTTGGCCAGGAACCCGTCATACGAGCCGCCGCCATAATACGGCTGAAACGCGCCCTTGGTTATGGGGAAGTCAACGGAAGCCGTATAGCCGGCGATATGCGCCTCGCCAGCCCCATCCACGGCGATTCCGGCGCCATAGTCGTCGCCGCTTCCTCCGAGGAAGGTCGAGTAAATCAGCGCGTTTCCAGCCGGGTTTAATTTGAGGACGAAAGCTTTACTGTCACCCACGAAGCCACCTTGGAATGCGCCGCTGGTGATTGGAAAATCTCCCGAATAGGTGAAGCCGGTAACATATGCGTCGCCTGACGCATCGACCGCCACGCTTAGCCCCACATCCCGATTACTGCCGCCAATGTAGGTGGAGTACACCAATCCGGTCCCTGTCGCGTTCCATTTAGTAACAAATACGTCCGTGTCTCCTGCCATTGCAGCCTGTTCCGGGCCAAGCGTAGGAAAGTTCGTCGAACCGGTTTCTCCAACTACGTACGCACAGCCCGAGCTGTCTATGGCGACGGCGTGGCCGTAATCATCGCCGCTGCCTCCCAGATAACTCACCACCGCCAGTGTCGGATCGATGATTAGCGGACGGCTGGGGTCATGCGCGCCGATGGAAAATCCGACCTCATTCCTGCTTCTTAAGAGATACCGCCCGGACACTTCGCGGCGGCCGCTCCCGAAGCGCTGATAAATCGTCGCCGGTCCCTGTGTCGCCCACCCTGAGCCGGTCTGCACTCTCAAGTTGCCGTCTCTGTCGATTTCGACGTTGCCGCCGCCAAAAGCCAAGCGAATGGACCGCCAGGATGCGTCAGGTGCCACGACAAGATCGTATTCCAGCTGGTTTTGGTTTCCGTAGTAAATCAAGTCAATACCGGAATAAAGATTCCGATACTTGATTTTCCGGTACAGAGGCACGCCGGTGCGCCACTGCTCCGGACGCCGGCCCATTAAATAATTGGCCGTCGCCGTTTGTGATCCGACTGCCTGCGGCTGCACCTTCGCGCGGGCACCAACGAACTGGAGAATGGCCTTAGATTGATGAAAGCCCGAACCCTCGATAACCGTACCGGAAGCGGCAAACGCCAGAGTATTCCCGGAAATGTGCGCGACGAAGGGCGGCCCGCCGGCTTCCGCTGCCCGCCACTCAAAAGTCAGCGGCATCTTGCCATACGCCGCTACTTGGGTTCCCCCGCTATTGCCCGCAAAGCAGGCTTGGACCAAACTGACCAAGAAAACCGAAAGTGGGCTGACCCGAAAATTCGAGTTCATGCCCACAAGATCGGTGCTTTTACCCGCGCGCTTTAGGCCTACTCGCCGATCGATTTAAGGTTGGCCGCCAAGGGTTTTACCTCGGCACCAACGCCGTCCACCCCGGATAGCCCGGATTTGCCAGCCAGTTCCACCCCTGATATACCGCACCGCCAGCGCCGCCATAGTAATTCACGGTCACCTGCGAAGTCGAGTTATTCTGCCAGACCAGGTCTGGTACTCCATCGCCGTTGAAGTCGCTGGCCCCCACTACCGTCCACCCGGGATTCCCCGTGCTGTTCAGGTAGGTGCAGCCTTGATACACCGCGCCGCCGGCGCCCCCAAAATAGTTCACCGTCACCTGGCCCGTTGGGATGTATTCCCAGACCAGATCCGGTGTTCCGTTGCCGTCAAAATCGGCTGCCCCCACTACGCGCCAGCCGCTCGGCTCGCCCCCTTCAATCAGCCAATTCCAGCCTTGGTATACCCCGCCGCTGGTGCCACCGTAATAGTTCACCGTGACTTGATTCGTCGAATTGTTTTGCCAAATCAGGTCGGGGACTCCATCGTTGTTCATATCGGCAGCCCCCACCACAGTCCAGCCGGGATTGCCCGTTTCATTCAGCCAGCTCCAACCGAGGTATAGATCCCCTTCGGGTCCGCCGTAGTAGTTCACCGAGACTTGTCCGGTCGGCATGTATTCCCACACCAGATCCGGCACTCCATTGCCATCGAAATCCGCCGCTGCCACCAGCACCCAGCCATTGGGCTCGCCGGCCATATTAACCCAGTTGTAACCAAGATATGTCACGCCCCCAGTCCCGTCGAAGTAATGCACGGTTACCTGATGCGTGCTGTTGTTTTGCCAAAGCACGTCCTGATGGCCGTCTCCGTTATAATCGCCTAGGCCCGATTTACACTTATAGGTGTACGTCGTCGCCGGCTGGAAGCTGCCGTTCACCTCGGCCGCTAACTGCACATAGATGGTTCCACCCACCATATCCGCGCAGGGGATGGAACCCACGCTTTGTGAAGTCGCAGTGGTGGTGCCGGAGAAGATATTCGTGCCTCCCGGAGTGGTGCCGACAGTCAATTGATACTCAGTGGCGCCCGACTGGGGATTCCACGAAAAATCGGCCAAGCTCTCCGAAAGCGTGATTCCTGGCAATGGGCTGCCAATTTCTGCGGGAACATTAATTCCCATCGCGAACGCGTCGTATAGCCCGGCATTGGCAGTCTGCACAGCGCCGGGCGTCGCTGGGAAATTCGCCGCGGTGGTGAGACCGGAAACATACACTGCGCCGGCAGGTGTAACGGCGATGCTCTGGCCGAGATTGTTATCCGAACCGCCTATGCAGGTTGAGGACAAGAATGCCCCGCTGGGGCTGATCTGGGTCATGAAGGCGGTAGTGGCTGAAACGATGCCGGCATAGGCGGTGCCGGAACCGGAAGGCGGCACAATCAGAGCTTCTATCTGATTCTGCGTCAGGCCGTTATACGTCAGGGCGCTCCAGTCGCTTTGTTGCGTGCCGCCATTCGTCCCGGTCGCTATGCCGGCCCCTTCAAACGCCACATACACGTTGTTGCCGGTATCCACGGCTACTAGTAAGGGTGTGCTGGCAATTTGTCCCAGCGTCGCCTGCGTCCAAGACGCGCCTGCGTTTGTCGTGTAAAATAACCCACTCCCGGTCGCGGCGTAAATTGTTTTCGTCGAGGCATTAAGGGCCAGACTGGTCACTGGCTCAGTCGCGGTTCCCCCTGGAACTATCGGTAGGCCACTATTGACTGCAATCCACGTAGGCCCGCCGTTGGTGGTCTGATACGCACCGGTGGAGGTACCCGCGTAAGCTGTCGTCAAATTGTTTGGATCCACGATCACGGTGTTGACGGCGCCTCCTGGCGGCGTCGTGGGGCTGCTCCAGGAAGAGCCTGTATTTGTGCTGTAGATCAGGCCGTTGCTGGATCCTACATACACCGTCGAAGGATTGGTCTTGGCTATTGCTATCGCAGGGCCGGTTCCCACAGTTTGGGCCAGTTGCGTCCAGCTCGTGCCGCCGTTGGTAGTCAGATAAAGATGGTCGCTCCCGGCCGCATAAATGGTGGTCGGTGTATTTGGATCCACTGCGATCGCATCGATGATTGTTTCGCCGCTCGCGAGCGTCCAGGCGCCGCCGCTGATGGACTTGTAGACTCCGCCGCCCACGGCATTGAACGCGGTGGTGCCGGCGTAAAGAGTAGTACCGGTCGGATCGAAGGCCAGTGCAGTTACCTGGTCGAAACTGCCCGTCAAGTTAGTGGACGCCCAATTGGAGGAATCGCCGCTAATAGTGCCCTCCATCAGCACAGTCGGTCCGCCATTCCGGGCGCCGGCAATCGCATTCTCTACCGGAAAACCGATGCATTGGGTGGTGCCGGAAACGTAAGCGTTGCCCGCCGGGTCTACGCCGACCCCCGATCCACGCTCTGGAAGAATGTTGCTGCCCAGCCCTCCGATATAGGTTCCATATATAAGACCGCCAACAGGGTTCAGTTTCAGGGCAAAGCCGTCGGTCAGGCCACCTCCGAATGTAGCTTGTGCGGCGGACAAAAGCTGTGGGAAACGCGCGTCGTTCGTCATTCCCGCCACATATACGTCGGTTGCCGTATCCAAGGCAATTCCAAAGCCTATGGTTTGTAACGTGGCGCCGGAGTTCCCGAAAAGAACCGGCCCCCAATCCAAGCCCGCACCCCCGGCGTTGACCTTCAGCGCGTACCCTTGCGCCGGCGACGGTGCCGACTTGTTGCCGGTCGAGCCGGTCACGTAGGCGTCGCCGTTAGTATCCACGGCAATGCCGTACCCGATGCCGGCGGCAAGGTATGTGGAATATTCAAATCCCGAGGCGCCGCCAGCCTTGATTTCGGTCAAGAACCCAGCCGACGGCGTGCTCGAGATGGGATTGACCAACGGGAAGGACGTACCTGGTAGAACCGCAGCGGCTGTTCCCGTAACGTATGCGTTTCCGGAATGATCCACGGCGATGGCGTTCCCCGCGAAGTAACCGCTGCCACCCAGATATGTCGAGTAGACCAGCGCGGTTCCCGTGGAACTCACTTCGGTCACAAAGGCATTGGCCGCGCCGTTACCGTTGTTGCTGCTTTGCGGTGCTCCCACCGTTATCGGAAAGTCAAGCGAAGTGGTATTGCCTGTGACATACGCATTTCCCACGCTATCTACAGCGATACCACCGGCGATGTCGGTAAAGGCACCGCCCAAAACCACGGAATAGAACAGCTCCGTTCCGATGGGGTTCATTTTCACCACGAATACTTCAGAGCCACCTCCGCTCTGGGCCGCCCCGTACAACGTCGCTGGGTGACCGGTAAAGTTGGCCGCGCTGCCGCCGTTGTAGCCGGCTACATAAACATTTCCTTCGCTGTCAACCGCAACGGCCGGATAGGTCGCAGTGGATGCCGCCGCCGATATGCCGAACACTTCCTCACCGGGAGAGCCGAGATAGGTGCCGAAGGTAAGAATGGGATCGATGACCAGGGGCTTGTGGTGGTCGTATCCGGCAATTTCGAATGCGACGCGGTTGTGTGCCTGGATGACGTATCGCCCCTCGACAGTGTGCCGTCCATGGGCGCCGTCCTGGTAAACGATGGGCTTGTGCTGTTGGATCTCGCCGTTGGCCGCGTTGAGTATCAGATCCCCGGCACGATTCAAATGCATGCCATCTACGCCCTCGAACTGTAGCCGTATGGCTTCCGGTTTAGCGCCTGGGGCAACTACAAAATCGTACTCCAGTTGCCCTTGGTTTCCATAGAAAGCTAAGTCGACGCCGGGGTAAAGCTCCCGATAATGAACACGGGCGAAATTTGGAGCACCCGCCACCCACTTGGCTGGATCGTTGCCGATAAAATAGCTGCTAACGGCGCGCTGCGGCTCGCCGCCGGCAATAACCGGTGCGGATTTCGCACCGGCAAAGCTCATCCCAATGCTCGATTGATGCCGTCCGTTCCCCGCGGACTGCAGGTTCACAAGGACTTTCGACGGGGCTAGCAAAATCGAGTAATCGTTCCCGTGCGACAGAAACTTGAACGGGGCGCCGGCCTGCCCGCGGTTTTCTTCGAAACTTAGGGGTAGTTTGGCGTAGTTGACGAGCGCTTGCGCCTTTACCTCTTCACGGACCCGATCGGTGTCCGTGCGGTTCGCCGCCATGCCTAACGAAGCCAGCGAAAAGAGGAACGCCGCAGAAATGCTCGTAGTGTGTCGTAAGCTCATAAATTTGTCCAAAGACTGAAGTATATCGCCTAGCGCGGGTCTTTGGGGGCTGGCTCATCGCAGTGCGTACCAATCTTTATGTCTTAACACGTACTAAATGACCCCTACCCAAAACGTTTGATACAATCTGATTCGTTGCACAACCGTCGGCATACTTCCTCGCCCCTTTGCCCCGTGTGCGTACGGCCTACGCTTCCCTGTCGTTCGGCGGTTCCGCACTACGCATTACGCGCCTGCCCGGAATGCAGGCTGGAATTCCTGGACCCTCAACCTGACGATTCCGTTCTGGCGGCCATTTATAGCGACGGTTACTTCCTCGGGGAACAGAGTCCGGAGGCGGCCGCACGGCGATCGAAGATGAAAAGTGCTACGGGAGCGTTATACGTTAACGCGCTCCCCCGGCTGCTTCCATCGCTAGATGCCGATTTGCTCGAGATCGGCTGTGGTCACGGCGAAGTCCTGATAGAGGCGCGTAACCGCGGATTTCGCGTCTCCGGTGTCGAGCTATCCACACATGCCGCCGCGATTGCCAACCGCAGCCTGGGGGTGCCGGCGGTCTCGGTGGGAACCATCGAGTCGCTCGCCCTGCCGCGGAATCACTTCGGCGTTGTCCTGGCTGTGGATGTGATTGAGCACGTTCACCAGCCGGAAGGCTGGCTGCGGCGGATCCACGACCTGCTGATCCCAGGCGGCATCGTCCTATTAATTACACCGTCGCTGGATAGTTGGACGCGCCGTCTCTTGCGCAGCCGCTGGATGGAATACAAGGTCGAGCACTTGTATTATTTCAACGTAGCGTCCAT
>Ga0302325_10013598_pt1 | contig 17348 bp, 19 predicted proteins | sample Palsa_T0_2_FD_201948 | JGI IMG/M metagenome (GOLD analysis project Ga0302325, IMG submission 201948) | Peat permafrost microbial communities from Stordalen Mire near Abisko, Sweden - Palsa_T0_2 | ecosystem: Environmental > Terrestrial > Soil > Palsa > Peat permafrost | place: Sweden: Abisko... | reverse complement strand
CAGCCCTGAACTTCCGCGCCAACACCGAATTGGAACTCATTGGCAGAGATCATATCACATCCACTTCAAATTGCTACCTTTATTTATTAACGCCGCCTAAGAGAGGATGGGTGTTCTTCTCTACACCCGTTTTGGTTTTCGCCACATACCGAAGATTGCCTTGGTAGGAGAACAAAATCCTCTCGTCGGGATCGAGAGCGTTCGCTGCTATGTGCCTCTTGGGGAATACGAAAAATCCTGATGGGGTTCTTGTGAAGAGCTTGACATGAAAGTAATATTTAAGGCTTTCTTCACTTACAAAGTCCTTATCATCTTTGCTCAACTTGATAAGTCGCATGTGCATACAATGTAAGCAAAAGTTCATGCCGGGTCAAGCAATTGCCCCGACGACGATTTCATTTTGGAACTCGCCGTCGCCGCCGGTGCGTGTTACATTGTAACGCATAATTTGAGAAACTTTGCGGGAGCAGAGAGTTTTGGCTTGAAAGCCATCAATCCGGTGCAAATGCTGTTGAAACTGCGGAATAAGAAGTGACGTGACGACCATTAATGCCAAAGTGCCTGATTATCTGGCGCGCTTAGCGGCCGAGGTTGCTGAACGCGAAAAGGTCAGCGTGGATCAAATCGTCGCGCTGGCTCTGTCCTCGCAAGTGGAAGCATGGCGAATTCGAGATGATATGGAAACCCACGCCCACCGCGCGAATCCAGCGGATTTTGACGCGTTGCTGGACAAAGTGCCCGACGCGCCTCCGATACCAGGCGATGAATTGTGACTCTTGAAACTCAAGCCGCCCCGGCGGCGTTGAAGAAGCAGCGCAATTCCTCCTCCAACTCGGCGGGGGTGGCCACGAGGTTGGCCATTTCCTCCCGCAGCACTTCTCCGTAGCGCTGCCGCAGGCCCTGCACCATATTCTTGACAGCGTTCTCCGCCACGCTTAGACGACCGGCCAGTTCACCGTAGGGCACCGCCGCGCCCGTGCCTGCCAGACAATGTTTCAAGGCGGCGAACAGTTCGCCCTTTCCCAGTTCTTCGTATTCCCGCTTCAGACGGTCATAAACGACATTGGCCACCGTCAGCGCCCAGTTTTGCTCGAAGAGCTTCTCCGACACTGGCAAGTCCGCCGGCGTCTCTGGCTTGGACAGCCGGCCCTGGCGCGCCTCGTCCACCAGGAAATGGTTCATGGCCGACACTAAAAAAGATCGGAATTTCCCGCAGTCCCGCTTCATGTAGGCCAGCGTTTTGTTTTGCAGCAGGCGGGAAAAAAACTCCTGCGTCAGTTCCTTGGCCTCTTCCGGCGAATGGCCGCGCAGCCGGACGTAGGCATACAAAGGGTACCAGTATGTCTGGCATAGTCGCGCCAGCGCTTCCATCGCCCGCGCCGTGTCTCGCCGCCGCGCTTGCAGCACGACGGACCATTGACGGCCGGCGCAAGCTCCCCCGGGTGTGTCAGGATTCATAGGTGATTCCTATTTGTCCTTTTGGTATAGCGTAAAGCCGCTGTCATCGCAACCATCTTTCTCACAGCAACAAGTTAACGCTTATGAGGGATTCCCCTCCCTCTCCCCGCTGAAGTGGGGAGAGGGGATACAAAACCGCATCTTGGCCAAATAATTGCCAAAAACTGGGATGCGCTCCCGCGCCACGGCGCCGATGCCGGCCGGGAACAGATCAAGCCAACGAAGCGCTGGATAATACACACCGCCACGGCAACTTGCATTGTCAGCCTCTTGCAAGAGCTGTCTTTGGCGGAAAGCCGGGGCGGCGCGCAAAAAAACATGAATAAATCGTGTTGCAATCCCATCGAACGGTGGTAGTGTTGGAATGTAAGGCGCTCACGCGCCTGTTCTTTGACATAGGGGCATGAATAGTGGTCAGGGGATAGTGGATAGTGGCCAGCGGGGAAGGGAAGCAGCAAGACAACCCAATTTATTGGACTGAATTGGAGTGGATAGGAGTGGATTGGTTTCAACTTGGAACCTTGAACCTTGAACTTTGAACTTTGGGTTCCCCGGGCTTGCCCACCACGTCGAACACACGCAAGTCGTTGATTTCCATGATAATTCCAGTTAGTTCCGGGTTGTTTTTGGAGTTGTTCCTGTTTGCATCCGGTCAAGCTTGGTCAAACCCAGTCAAACCAGTCAATTTTGTTTACTTTTGGATTGAATTCGATGGCTCATTCAAGTATTAACATTTCCATGCTCGCCGAAAGTGTCGTGCCGCCAAAGGGCAATGCCTTGGTTGGGGCCAAAGAGCGCATCCATATTGGGCCAGCCCCTGATTGGATTGTGCCGTGTTCGTTTCGGCTGGATTTCAAGCCGAAACAGCCCGGCCACGTCACGTATTTGCTCTCCTGCAAGCAGATCCACGCCGAGAAACGCCAGACTTTCGTCCACACAGCCATCCGGCTGGAAACCACCCAGGCGGTGCAGAATGAGGCCCAAGGCCGCATGGCCTTTGAGCCGCGCACCCAGGATTTCACACTCCACTGGCTCAAAATCCATCGCGGCGCAACCGTCTTTGACCGCACGGCGCTGGAGAATCTCCACTGTATTCAGAAGGAGGCCGACGGGTTGGTTTCACCCGGCCGCCTGACCCTGATTCTGCTGTTGGAAGACGTGCGGCCCGGCGACGTCCTGGAGCTGTGTTATACGATGGAGGAACAGCCGCTTCTTATGAGAGAGGACTGCGGATGCCTCTTCGCCCTGCCTGAAGGCGCGCCCTTGGGCAAGTTATACTTCTCCGTGCGCTTTCATGACGCCCGCCAGTTCGATTGGGAGGCCTCCGCGCCGGAATTGCAGCCGGTGGAAAAGCATCAGAACGGCGAAACTCACTGGATTTGGACGCGCGATAATTTCCCGGGGGTCCGGGCGGAAGAAAACACGCCGCCCTGGCACATTTCATACCCGTGGATTCAGGTATCCGACTGCCCGGATTGGGAATCCGTCTCGGCCGCTTTCGCCGAAGCGTGGGACGCAGACAAAGCCGATGCGGACCTGGCGGCCATCACGCCGGAAATCGCGGCGGGCGAAGGAGGCATTTTGCAGCAAACCGAGAAAGCCATCCAGTTGGTGCAGGATCAATGCCGCTATCTGGCGTCGGACGGGGAATTGGACGGACAGCCGCCCACGGCGCCGGAAGTGGTGGCGCGCCGCCGCTATGGAGACTGCAAGGACCTGTCCGTATTGCTGTTGGCCTTGCTCAAGCAGCTTGGCTTGGATGCCCGCCTGGTGCTTGTCAACACTAAACTTCGCAAGTCTCTGGCCGGCCTGCTTCCCATGCCCTCTCTTTTCGACCATATCGTGGTCGAATACAAGGCCCGCGGCGAAACCCGCTGGGTTGATGCCACCGCCAAAGGCCAGGGTGGCGGCTCTCTCAATCGCATCGTGAGCGATTTTGGCTTCGGCTTGCCGGTGGTTCGGGCCGGTTCGGACCTCATCGAAGCGCCGGCCCCCTCCAGGGAACTCAATGTTTACCAAATCAAGGAGTCCGTCCTGCTCGACACTTCGGGAGCGCCTTCGATCTTCGGCATCGTGGTCACGGCCCGCGGCAGCCACGCGGAGGACCTGCGGCGGGAATTCGAAAGCCAGGGGATCGAGGCCATCGCGCGACGGCGGTTGCAGATGTGCGTGGACAGGTTCATTGACGTCAAACGCGCCTCGCCGCTGGAATATCGTGACAATCGCACGGACAACGAGTTCTTTCTGGCGGAGGTGTTCGAGATCAAGAATTTTCTCAAGGAGGAAGCCCAGTCAAGCTGGGCCAGGATGGAAGTCAGCGCGGAAGCGGTGGCCCACCTGCTCCCGTTGCCCGTCTCGGCTGTCCGTCATACCCCGTTTGGGTTGCCTTATCCATGTCACATGGTGCATATCCTGGAAATCTATTGTGTGGCGTTGCCGCCGGCCATCATCCAGCAGCGCGCCATTGAGAACCCCTGGCTGCAGTTCAACCGCGTCCGCAAAACACTTTCGGGGAATTGGACCGTGACCACCACTCTCTCGACCTTGGGTGACGCCGTTCCGCCGGATGGGATTGATGAGTACCGGGAAGCCGTGCGCGAACTCCGGGCGCAATCGAACTGGACGTTGCAGGTGCCGGTGGGGCAGACCCGTCCGCACCAGAGAAGTGATTTCGGAAAATTGCCTGCTTCGTGGGAAGCTTCCCCTGGGGCTTTCCCCCGTCTGGCCAGGATGGCCCACACGCCAAGCCCCGCGAAGTCCGCGCCTGCCGCGCCTTCCCAGTCCCCGGTTGAAGCCACGACGACGCCCTCCGGCGACCCCGCCGCGACGGCTCCGTCCGGGCCGCGCGTGGAGTTTCGCTACCGCCGGAAAAAGCGTCATCGCCGCCGCAGCCGTGAAAGCAGGAAGGCGATTCTGTGGCAGTCTATTGCCGGCTGCGTGATGGTGGTGATCCTGCTGCTATTGGCGATCGCGTTTTTCAAGAAGGCCAGTTCCAAGATAATCAAGCCCGTGGAGTTGCCCGATACTTTGCTGCAAGGCCCATGAGGCCGTTCTCATGGTTTGGTGTAACCGGGTTCGTTTAACACGGACTTGGCTTCTTTGTAGGCCATCCACCAAATTAGATCGTCCGTATAGACTGGTTTGCCATCCACGAGCGGTTTGTTTTCATCTTGGGGCAACGGGGGCATTTGCGCCTCGGCCTGACTGAACAGCTTCCGGGCCTCCTCATGTTTGTCTTGCCGGAAAAGGCTCATGGCCCGGTAAAGGCGCGCGATTCCAGGAATTTGCTGCTCCTTGCCAGCCGTCTGGTCCGCGATGGTCAGGGTTCGTTCGGCCTCCGCGTATTGGCCGTTGCGATACTCCGCCAAGCCCAGTGCCAATTGATCGCACTCCAGGGAGTCGCTGCCATAGTGACCCGAGTCGCTGCTTTTACTTTTGAGTTCCACGCCTCGTCGTGCCAGGCCTAGGGCTTTCGCCAGCAGCGTGGCGTTGGTGGTTGGCCGGAGGCACGCAGCCTTGGCGGCGCGCCCCGCCGTGGAGGCATAGCCTGTTCCATCCGCCTTTTCGACCAAGCGGCAGCGCGTGGCTTCGTAATTGGTGTCCTCGCCGAACCATGCTTGCCATGTGGCCAGCTTGAGCGAGGCCTCGGTGTCTTTTGGGTCCAATTGACATTGTTTCGCCAGGAGGGCCAGCGCCTCTGCGATGCGTCCGGTGGACTCGTAGGACCCTGCCAGGCCCTCCATCGCATTAAGCGTGGTCTGGTGTGCAGGGCCACTCACCTTGCGGCTGAGCGTTACTTCCTGCTCCCATAAATCGAGCGCCTCCTTCAGGCGACCGGCCCGATCGTAGGAACCCGCTAGCTCGCCCATCGCCCGAATTGTGGCGGGATGTTCCGGACCGTTCACCTTGCGGCTGAGCGCCAAAGCATCCTCCCCGAATTTAAACGCCTCGTCAAAACGCCCTGCCTGAGCGTAGGAACCCGCCATCCCGCTCATCACGTCAATCGTGTCTGGATGTTCCGGACCGTTCACCTTGCGGCTGAGCGTCAACGCTTCCTCCCGCAGCTTGAGCGCTTCGTCCATGCGACCGACCGTTACATACGTAGTCGCGAGATTCTTCATTCCACGGATTGTATAAGGGTGTTCGGGTCCGTACACTTTACGGAGCAGCGGCATTAGCTGCTCCCCTAGCTTGAGCCCCTCGTCCAAATGGCCGGCCATGTAGTAGCGAGCCGCCAAGTCGATCGTGATTTTGAGCGTGTCTGCATGTTCCGGACCGTTCATCTTGCATGCAAGCTTCCATGTTTCATCCTGAAGCTTGAGCGCTTCGTCGAGGCGGCCGGCTTCGGCGTAAGAAATGGCCAGATTTTCCATCGGACCGACGGTATCCGGGCCTTCCGGGCCGCTCACCTTGCGAACGAGCCTCAACACGTCCTCCCTAAGCTTGAGCGCCTCGTCAGGGCGGCCCGCAAATTGGTAATAAGTCGCCAGATTACCCATCATCGCAGCCAGCGTTTCGTGCTGTTCCGGGCCACGCGCCTTTCGGGTGAGAGACAGCACCTGTTCCTCGAGCTTAATCGCCTCGCTCAGACGGCCGGCATTGCCGTAGTACCACGCCAGATCATGCGTCGCTGCGCGAGTGAATAAGTGCTCCTGGCCGAAAGCAGAGAGGAAGTAATCGCGTACCTCTTCTTGGAGCGGAATAGCCTCGCGAAAGAGACCCAGACCTTGGTAAGTATGAGCGAGAGTGGCCCGGAGTCTGGCGCGTTGCTCGGGTTGACTGGCCAGATTGGTCTCCAGCTTCTTCGCCGCCGCGCCGAGTGTTTCCGCAACGGTGATGGTGCGGCCGTCGCGGGAAGGGTCCGGACTCCGGAGCACGTCCATCAGTAATTTCGAGATTTCTGCGGACTCGCCAAGCCGCTGTTTTGCCAGCTTCTCCGCCCGGGCGGCGCGCACGGCCTGCCAGGTGCTGATGCCGGTCGCAACCACGAGCACGGCAGCGATCAGCGCGGCGCCTGCGAAGGCGGTCTTGTTGCGCCGCCAGGCTTTTTGAAATCGATACGCAGCGCTGGGCGGGCGGGCGGTAACCGGTTCGTTCTCCAAGTGGCGCTTGATGTCCATGGCCAGGCCGTTGGCCGTGTCATAACGGCGGGTGCGATCTTTTTCCAAGGCTTTCATTACAATCCAGTCCAGGTCGCCGCGCACTATATTGACCAGGCCGGGCGGCTCGGCTTTCCGGTGCTTTGCAATCGCGGTCAAAGCTGCCCCCTGCATCGTGCTCAAACAGGTTGAGGGACGTGCCGGCTCTTGCTCTCTGATTGTGCGGCGAATTTCATCCAGGCCGGCTTGCAGCAATTTCTTGGCGTTAAAAGGCGTCTGGCCGGTCAGCAATTCGTAGAGCAAAACGCCCAGACTGTAGATGTCGCTGCGCGTATCAATATCCAGCGCGCTCATCTCGGCTTGTTCCGGACTCATATAAGCCGGCGTCCCGATAAACTGCTCGAAGGCGGTGAAGAGGGTTTGATCGGTCAATTTGCCAGACGTCGCTTTGGCGATGCCAAAATCAATCACCTTGGGCATCGGCACGCCGTCGTGCATCGTGACCAGGATGTTGGAGGGCTTGATGTCCCGATGAATGATGCCTTTCTGGTGCGCGTGCTGAACGGCCCGACAAACTTGGATGAAAAGATCGAGCCGTTCACGGGTCGAGAGGTTGTTCTGGTCGCAGTAATCTGTGATTTTGATGCCGCGCACCAGTTCCATGACGAAATAGGGCCGGCCGGTCTCCGTCGCGCCGGCGTCCAGGACTTTGGCGATGTTGGGATGGTCCATCATGGCCAGGGCTTGCCGCTCCGCCTCAAACCGGGCAATCACGCCCTTGGTATCCATGCCCAGCTTGATGACTTTGAGCGCGACCCGGCGGCTTACGGGTTCCTGCTGCTCGGCCATATAGACCACGCCGCAACCGCCCTCGCCGATCTGTTGCAGCAATTTGTAACGGCCAATTTTATCGCCCAGCTTCTCGGTCAGGGGGAAAGTCAGGCGAAAGGTTCCTGTCGCTGCCGGTGCCATCGGATTCTCCAGGAAACCGGCAGCCTCTTCGTTTGCCTGGAGCAATGCCTCGACCTTTCGGCGGAGTGCGGCGTTATCGCCGCAAGACCGCTCAAGGAAGGCGGCTCGTTCCGCGGCGTCGGTCAGTTCCGCCGCTTGGCTAAAGATTGTCAACAGTGCGTTTTTTGGTTCGCTCATAACGGCCCTTTCTCTGGATTCGCCTTTCATAGATACATGCGTAATCGCCAATGCAAACGGGCCAGCCAAACTAAACTTTTATTGCCAGGCTCGGTCAGCGACCAGGCTGCGGCCGGAGTTGGTCGTAAAGCCAGGCGCGGGCGAAGGTCCAGTGGCGCTTGGCCGTTCGCTCCGAGACGCCCATCGCCTGCGCTGCCTGCTCGTTGGTCAGGCCGACAAAGAAACGCAGCTTAACCAGTTCCGCGCACGGCGGGTATTCCCGCGCGAGTATTTCCAGAGCGTCGTTGATGCGCAGCAACTGCGTATCGTCCATGTCGGTCGCAAGCTCCAGGGAGTCCAATTCAACTCGCTCGAAGCCGGCTCCGCGCTTCTGAGCGTTCTTGCGGCGGGCGTTGTCAATCAGGATGCGGCGCATGGCCTCGGCGGCGGCGGCGAAGAAGTGAGCGCGGCAGTCCCATTCATTACTTTCGTTGCCGGCCAGCCGGAGCCATGCCTCGTGAACAAGCGCGGTGGGCTGAAGTGTCTGGCCTGCGGCCTCGTGCGCCATTTTCTGCGCCGCGAGTCTGCGCAGTTCCTCATAGACCAATGGAAGCAATTGGTCGCCGGCCTTGGGATCGCCGGCATCAATGGCGCTAAGCAACTGGGTGACATCAGACACGGCGGAATCCATCCTAATCGGATTGCGTGCAGTGGGCAACGAAAAGAGGGCGGCATCAAGCATCCCCCCGATCCTTAGCGACCTCTGCGGTGCAACGGCTTTGCACAACGGCTTGCAACGGGTCGTGCAACGGATTAAGTGCTTGATTATCAACGTTTGCAACGGGGCAACGGCTGTTTTGAGGGGGAGGGTGGGTATCTGCTCAAAACTCCGCCTCCAACCCACCTTTTGGGTGAGCCATTGAGCGCGTCGCTAATGATTCGGGTGGTAAGTGACGCCGCCGCTCGCATTGCCAAAACGATCCACGGCAAAAAGCGCGACCGCTTCGGGCAAGGTCATGGCCGGGCTGGGTTTGATCGTTTCTCCGGTTTTGGCTCCTGCCAGGATTTCGGTGGTCCAATGGCCGCTGGTCTTCTTTTGCAAAACCCACTGCCATACCGCGGGGCCGCTGGATTTCCAGGTCAATCTCAATTGGCCGCCCTCACTATTGGCCTGCAACAAAGGCCTGCCAGGGGCGCCGGCGCCGAGCCAGGTCGAGGCCGGAACCAACGCGGGCTGGGCATAAACCTGATTTTGCAAAATGTCCGCCACACCGCCCGTATCCCGCAAGAGAGGCCTGGCGTGCCAGAGGATTTCTCCTGACGCGTTCGTTTGCCGTCGTATCAATTCGATTTCACGCGTCTCCTCCCTGGCGTCGTCAGAGACCTTGGGCCATCCATTGACCTTCATGCCGGCCAGGAGGGTTCTGTGGCGTGTGTTCTGGCTGGCCCACCATTGCAACAGGACCGGAAAGCTTTGGGCCTTTTGATCCACCGGCCAATAAAGCTGCGGAGCGCAATAATCCAGCCACCCCTCCGCCAGCCATTTGCGCGAATCGCCATAGAGCTTGTCGTAGGAGTCGAAACCGCTGATCTGCGGCGGGTAAGAAGGACGCCATATCCCAAAGGGGCTGATGCCGAATTTCACCCACGGTTTTTCTCTTTTGATGGCGGCATAAATGCCCTGCACAAACCGATCCACGTTATTCCGCCGCCAGTCTGCCCGCGACATCTTTCCCCCTTGCTCCTGGTAGCGCCGCCACGAAACGTCGTCGGGAAAGCTTATTTCCTGGTCGCCCGCTTTTTCGGGATAGGGATAGAAGTAATCGTCGAAGTGAACACCGTCAATGTCGTAACGGCGCACCACGTCCATGATCACGCTCGACGAATAATCCCGCGTGCCTTGCTCGGAGGGGTCGAGCCAGAGGTATTTGCCGTAAGCGCGGACCAACTCGGGATGCTGGACGGTGACATGATTGGCGGCCACAGGTGTTTTGAGATCGCGCAAGCGCGCGCGGTAGGGATTGAACCAGGCATGCAATTCCAATCCCCGTTTGTGGGCCTCGGCCACGGCGAATTCGAGCGGATCGTACGGCGGGGACGGGGCCTGGCCCATGCGGCCGGTCAAGTATTCGGACCAAGGCTCGATTTTTGAGTTGTAGAAAGCGTCGCAACTGGCGCGGACTTGGAGAACGATTACGTTGAGGCGCAAGCTTGAGGCGCGGTCCAGGATGGCCAGCAACTCCTGTTTCTGGCGGGCGGAATCCAGCCCGCGCTGAGAGGGCCAGTCAATATTATCAACAGTGGCCACCCACAGGCCGCGGAACTCGCGTTGGACGGGAGGCGGTGATTCCTCACCGGCTGTTTGGGCCGATGAAGCGGCCAATGCGGCGCAACCGGCGAGACTGCGCAGCCACGCGACTAAAGGACCGCCTTTCTTGGACGCCAGAAACATGACGGAAAGCACAGAGCAATAGCGGGCTGGCCCCCCATTGGAAAGCCTTTTTGGCGCCCTTGTTGGTGAAGATGACGTCCGGGTCGAGTGGATGAAGGATTGACGCAAGCTCACTGAGAAAGTATGAGTTAAATATGAACGTGGAAAAGATCCGAAAGCATTTGTCGGGAGGCTTTCGCCCGTTTGTCCTGCGAACTTCGGACGGGCGGGAGTACCAAATTCCTCATCCTGAATTCATCCTCCTTGGCAAATACTACGTCGCAGTGGTTGACAGCAAGGGTGATATGGACATCCTGGAGCCTCTTCACATTGTGTCCATCAAATTGATCAAGCCCGAAAGCAAGTCCGCCTCGAAACCGTAAGCCGCCCTGCTCGAAAATAAAGTTGGGATGCCATCGGCAACTCCAATTTGGCAACCCGACCATTCCTTCAACGTGAATGTCGGTTCAGTTTACACTATGCCGGGTCAGATCGGGCTGGAGGGCGTCAATCGTCTAAATTGCATCATGTTTGAATTCAGCCACTTATAGTGATCGGGACAACTTCGCATTCCCTTGGCTCGAATCTAGCTGGAAGAAAGCAGTGATGCGTATGACAGATTGAGTCAACGAATTTGTTATGAAAAGTTTTGGCATCCATCCATGGGCGGTGGCGATTCTTGTCGCTACGAATGGCTTTTCTTCCGTCCACGGTCCAATGGGTGCGGACAGGTCGATGATCTTTCTGGCGGCCCTGACTGCGGCGGGTATGTGTGCTTGTGAGTATTTGCTGCGCCGCCGCCGGCCGGCCTTGGCCCTGGCCCTGGCCGCCGGGCATTCGCGAAATTGAAGAGGAGTTGTTTGGGCCTCTCGACTTTGCCGGAACGTTGCAGTTAAAGTACTGAATTTTGACAGGATTAACAGGATTTACAGGATGGAAAAGAGGATGTGGCATCAGAAATAATCCCTCACCGCTGGGGGAGAACTCCGTAAGCTGTAATTCATCGTGTTTTCCATGTGTTCTTTGTGTTCTTTTGCGGCCATTCCAAATGCCTTTTTTAGGTTGAATCGCCTGGCGTGGGCCTTTAGGTTGCGCGCGCCATGAGTTCCGGCTTTCCAACGCGCCGCGCCGCCGCCATGTGGTGCTTGCTGGCTTGCGCCGCTTTCTTTTGGACGGGCTGCGGCAAGAGCGGGCCGCAAACGGTGGTTGTTTACACCTCCCAGGACGAGGTTTTTGCGGAGCCGATTTTTCGGGAGTTTGAAATTCAAACGGGCATTCAAGTCCGCCCCGTCTATGACAGCGAGGCGGTCAAAACGGTCGGACTGGTGAACCGATTGTTGAACGAAACAAATAACCCGCAGTGCGATGTGTTCTGGAACAACGAGGAATTCCGCACCCGGCAGTTGGCGGCTCACGCTGTGTTCCGCCAAACCAACGGCTGGACGCACCTGGGCTATCGCACGCGCCGCATTGTCATCAACACCAAGCTGCTCACGCCCGCCAATGCTCCGCGCTCCTTCAGCGACGCCACCAACGCGCTCTGGCGCGGCAAGGCCGCCCTGGCTTATCCCCTCTTTGGCACGACAGCCACGCATTTCCTCGCCTTGCGGCAACACTGGGGTGACGAGGCGTGGCAAAAATGGTGCCGCGCGCTGGTGGCCAACCAACCCTTCCTGGTGGACGGCAATTCGGTCGTTGTCAAACAGGTGGAGCGCGGAGAGGCCTGGTTTGGCTTTACCGATTCGGATGATATTGCCGGCGCGCAAAGGGAGGGATTCCAGGTCGCGCCGCTGTCCGTGACGGAAGAGACGCTCTTCGTGCCCAACACGGTGGGCGTCATCCGCAATGCTCCGCACCCGGAGGCGGCCCAGCGGCTCTTCGAGTTTCTGTCCGATCCAAAAGTCTCGCAAAAACTGGTGGAACTGCGCGCGCTGGAAGGCGCGACGCTCGAGCCCGCCCGCGCCGCGACGGGCTTGCAAGTGGATTGGGACGCCTTGCTGCGCGACCTCGAGCCCGCGACGGAGGAATTGAAACAGATATTCCTGCGTTAAAAACGCCTACGTCAATATTATTTCTTGAGAATCTTCTCGAAAATCTCCGTCGGCTCGATGTCAATGCGCCCGGCCTCGGGCCGCTCGGAACGCTCGGGCCGCGCCGCGGGCGCGGAAGTTGAGCCTCGGGCCGGCGTGGGCGGCGCGGCGGGCGGGCGGGGCGCTGGCTTCGCCGGCGCGGCGGCCTCCTCGTCCTCCTTTTCGATTTCGCGCGAGGCGGAATGGAAGCTGGAACGTTTGTCGAGCCAGCCGCGATAGCGTTGAAAAGTCCACATGCCGTGCTCGGCGCCGGTTTCCACCGTGGAAACGATTTTGAAAAAGTCGCGGTTGCGAATGAAGTTTTTAATGGGCAGCGTGGACATGAGCACCTCGCATTCGGGCACGCACATGTTCAAGCCGGGCCTGAAAACCAGCCGTTGCGAAACAACGCCGATGAGGCAATCGGCCAATTGCGCCGCGACGTTGTTTTGAATTTCCGCCGGAAACGCGCCCACCACCCGTTGCAAGGCCTCCGCGCAATTGGAGGAATGGACGGTGGCCAACACCAAATGCCCGGTCTCGGCCGCGCTGAGGGTCAGCCGCATCGTTTCCGGCTCGCGCATTTCCCCCACCATCAGCACGTCCGGGTCTTCCCGCAGGCTGTCCAGCAGCGCCTGCTCGAAGCTGGGGGTGTCGCGCCCCACTTCCCGCTGGCGGATGAACGACCGGCGCGGACGAAAGGTGAACTCGATCGGGTTCTCGATGGTGACGATATGCCGGGCGTCGCTCAGGTTGATGGTCTGGATGAGCGCTGCCAGCGTGGTGGTTTTCCCGCAGCCCGTCGGCCCGCTGATGAGCACCAAACCGTGCGCATGATGGACCAGTTGCTTGAAGTCGGGATGCAGATTCAACGCTTCCAGCGTCGGCTGGAAGGCGGGCAGCAGGCGGATGGCGAAAGCGACGCCGCGCGACGTGTGAAACACGTTGATGCGGCATCGAAGCCCCTCGATCAATCGGGAAAGATCAAAGGAGCGGCGGGCCTCGAAATGGGGCCAGTCTTCGGAACCGATGATCTCGCGCGCCCACTCCGAGGTCAACGCGGGGGCGAGCGGTTCGCCGACCGAGTGCAACTGGCTGCGCACGCGCAACGCCGCCGCCAGCCCTGGTTCGATATGCAGGTCGCTGGCACCCTCGGTCTTGGCCAGGGATATAAGAGCGCGCAGATTCATCGCCGGTCCAGCTCGTGGTGCGCCCAGCGCAGCATCCGTTCGGTGGTTTCCCAGCCCACGCAACCGTCGGTGATGGAGAGGCCGTAACGAATCTCCGCCGGGTTCCTGGGAAACGGCTGCGCGCCCTCCTCCAAATAGCTTTCCACCATCAACCCGATCAACGAGCGCGTCCCCTGCACACGCTGCCGGACCACGGTGCGCCAGACATCTTCTTGACGCGCGGGTTGCTTGCCGGAATTGGCATGGCTGCAATCCACCATCAACACTTGCGGCAAACCCTGTTCCGCCAGCCGCCCTTCGGCCTCGCCGATGCTGGCCGCGTCGTAATTGGCGCTCAGGCGTCCGCCCCGCAGCACGACGTGCCCCACCGCGTTGCCCGTCGTGCGGAAGATGCTGGTCACGCCATCCTGGTCAATACCGATAAAACTGTGGGGATGTTTGGCCGCGCCCATCGCGTCAATGGCGATTTGCAAACTGCCGTCGGTGGCGTTCTTGAAACCGACCGGCATGGACAGGCCGCTGGCCATCTCGCGGTGCGTTTGCGACTCCGTTGTGCGCGCGCCGATGGCCGCCCAACTCACCAGATCTGCGATGTATTGCGGGACAATCGGGTCCAGGAACTCCGTCGCCGCCGGCAGGCCCAGGGCCGCGATGTCCAGCAATAGGCGGCGGGCTGTTTTCAGCCCCGTTTCGATATCGTGCGAATTATCCAGGTGCGGATCGTTAATGAGTCCCTTCCAGCCGATGGTGGTGCGCGGCTTCTCGAAATAGACCCGCATGATGATCTCCATGCGGTCGCCCAATTCCTTGCGCAAGCCGTTCAATCGGCCCGCGTACTCCAGGGCGCCATTGACATCGTGAATCGAGCAAGGCCCCACCACAACCAGCAAGCGCGGGTCTTGTTGCGCGAGAATGTTCCGAATGGCCTCGCGGCCGCGCACGACTGTGGCCAGGGCGGCCGCCGAAGCGGGCAGCGCCTCCTTCAAGGCGCGCGGCGTCGAGAGCCGGACGACCTGCTTCACGTGCAAATCCTGGGTCCGTAGCATCAGGCAGTCATTATACCCCGAACCGGCCGCAACAAAAGAGCGAAAGAAGGGGGGTGTCGGCCGCAGGCGCAAATCTGTTTTTGTGAAAGGCTCGCCCTCATCCTGACCTTCTCCCCCTGGGAGAAGGAACAGATGTCGCTCGATTCTGGTTTTGCGGATGCGCGTCCGGCCAATCCAGTGGCGGGATTCTCCAAATGGCAGCCGACGATTCTCCCTCTCCCGCGCAGTGGGAGAGGGACGGGGTGAGGGCGGCCTGGAAAAAGAAATTTGCCAAAAACAGATTTGCGCCCGCTCTGGGCTGGGGGATAGGCACAGACTTGAAACTCAAAAGAGAAAGGCTAAAATCGCAAGTATGATAACGGCATCAGAACTCAAAGCCCGTATGACAGCGAACCCTTTCGTGCCATTTCGGATTTGCATGTCGGACGGCAAAACCTATGACATCACGAACCACGATGCGTTGCTGGTAACGAGAAATGCGGCCATTGTTGGGGTTTCTCTTGGGCCGGAGGATATCGCCGAGCGTTACGCGACATGCGCCATCCTCCATATCACACGCATCGAGGACAACATCCCGGCGAGCGCCGCGTAAAAATCCCGAAATCATGGAAAGATTGATATTTTCCGGCAATGGGAGCATTATTATGGCATGAACAAAGTGGAGCAAGTTGAGAGCGAACTGCGGAAGCTGTCCCCGGCGGAATTACGGCAAGTCCGCGATTGGCTTGACGATTTTGTCGAAGACCAAATGGAATTTACCCCGGAATTTGAAGCCGCGATTCGGCAATCCGAGTCCGAAATGAAATCCGGCGCCCGTCCTCGAGTACGCCGCTCTTGACCTTGCAATGTCGGCCCGGAAACCGGTCAAAGATGGCGGCGGCGGATTGGGCTTTGGTCGGCTACCTCTTACGAAGGCTTTCCAGCTTTTTGCGAATTGCATCCGGCTCACTCCTGCAATCCACGACAGCCCATACTCGGGCCATCCTGCGCTCCTGATCGTAATAGACGGCATAGGGGAAGCGCTTGGAAAACAGCCGATGGTATCCAAACCGTTTAGGATGAATTCCCGCATAAAGTCGGAGCGATTCGATGTCGGAAAACAACGATTCCAGAAAATAGTCACCCAAGCCTGCTTGCTGCCGCTCGTAAAACTCGAATCCGTCGGAGAGATCATCCCGCGCCGAAGGCAGAATGAGGATTCTCATTTCACCCGATTGCGGAGCTGTTTTTTCGCTGTCTCCCAGTCAATGAAGGATTCCTTGCCTTGCTTCACTCGCGCGGCCCTCTCGCGCAGAACTTCTCCGTGCCATGAGGGAGATTCAAACTGCTCCTCATCGCGCGTCAAGTCGCTCCAGAGCGTCTCCATCAGCCGAAGTTTCTCGGCGATGGTCATTTTCTCCAATGGCAATGTAATGTCCATGTTCTTTTCAATACGCCTCTCCGGTGGCCGATGCAAGCCTGACCAACACCGCTGTTCATTGTGCCAAAGCAGAAATTCACGGATTTGGCGTTTGTTGAGTCGGCGGAAGGGTGTGAGGCTGTAATTCGCCGGGGTCGCAAAGAATTGGCTGAACGGCTCAGGCAGGAGGCGGAGAAGCATCGAATGCTTCTGGCGGTGATCGAAGAACTTGCGCTTGCCTCTCGATGCCCGTTCTAATCGCCACCAAAAGGGAGACACGCTTGCAGGAAGTCCGCCCCCCAGCAACCAAGGGCACGGGCAAAGGGGAAACGGGCGCGGGGGGCGCGCCAAAAAACCATCCAAATGGGGGCAGGGGCAAGCCAGTTCAATCTAAACTTGACTGCTGGCGGTTCTTGGGCGAATTTTGTGCGCCATGCGGGAAGAAAACGAAAGAAGGACCGAATACTACCACGATGAAGAAAGCATGACGGTGTACGCTGTGCCCTCGCGTCCCAACGTAATTGAGAAACGATACGGTTGGGAAATTCAGGTCGTTTGGGAGGTGACCAGGGCGGACAATTTCATTGATCCGAGAACTGGCCGATTAAAGTATCCTTGTTCTGTGCTAGTAAAGGATTTTTACGACAATTGCAAGGACACGGAGGATAGGGCTGTGCAGTGGTTCAAACTCCAGAACTATCCTCCAGGACGCAGGATAGACGTTGCGGAGTACGCCAAACTGAAGCGGGTCTATGACAAGCGCTGGAGACAAAGCGGTTCTAACCCTCGGCGGAAGGCGTACTCATGAAGCGATTTCACCAAATTTTTGACGCATCTTGGCTCATGAGCCCGCGCGGTCTTTGGAGGGGCGACAACATTCCTGGATTTATTGAGGAGGTGAAGTTGCACATTGCTGACGAAACCCTTAAGGAAATAGAAGCACATTTATCCAACCCTGAAAAGGAATCTTCCGCGAGGACTGGTCGTAGGATGGTGGCGAAGTATATGGGGCAAAAAGGCTACACAGGTGTAACCCTCGCCTCCGTTCCACTCGCCCCGTCGTTCCCGCTCAAGAACCTTCGAGTGGATTCCTCCGTGGGTAAGAAGCTTCTGAGTTTAGCTTACAGTCTTACAGCCAATGATTCTGACGCATTCGCATTCATTTTGACATTGGACGGCGGTATCCAAACAGAGGCATCTATGATGCATGCATGTACGGGCCTTCCCATTTTCACCCCAGCGACCCTGAACCAATTCCTCCATTTCATCGGTGGAACCCCAGTGCCTGATGACGATCCCCGCAACCTCGTTTAACATTAAAAGAAAGCGACTAATTCGGCAAATAGTTACTCACCATAGAATATAGGTGCCTCCTCCGGTGACGGCAATTCTTCGTCATTGTCATCATCGTCATCATCAAAACGGGTTTTTTTTGACGTGTCTTGGTTTGCAAGACCCGTTACGGCGACGAGAATAACACCAACTGCAATAGAAACCAGTATCAAACTTTTAATCATGTTTTGCGCCA